>Ga0164293_10000179_pt1 | contig 45157 bp, 41 predicted proteins | sample GEODES118metaG_FD_111487 | JGI IMG/M metagenome (GOLD analysis project Ga0164293, IMG submission 111487) | Eutrophic lake water microbial communities from Lake Mendota, Wisconsin, USA - GEODES118 metaG | ecosystem: Environmental > Aquatic > Freshwater > Lake | place: USA: Lake Mendota...
CCCGAAAAGTATTTAAAAGTAATTTAATAAACTGGGATAATGGTAGTATTGTATTTAATGTTATTTGCGTTCGCTGGAAATTACAATACTACAAAAAAAGCAATTATACTTAAATGCATAACTGCCCGGCTAAATAAAAACATAAAGGCATTTTTTTTGTTGTAAACATTGCAATAAGTGTTGGAAAAACTTCCATGACACCTAGTTTATACTAGTTGATATTAAGTTTGCAGATTCTATTTACAACAATACACAATTATCTGCACAACAATCACTAAATCCCTTAACATTATTCACGTGTTAAATATCAACAAGGATTTGAAAAACACTATGATCGATAACTAGGTCAAGTGATAGATTCATAACAAACTGAAAACCAAATAGCCTGAATTTCTATATTTATCTTCCCCACATAAAAAAACCTCACATTTCTGTGAGGCTCTGTGGGAGTTGACGGGGTCGAACCGCCGACCCTCTGCTTGTAAGGCAGATGCTCTAAACCAACTGAGCTAAACTCCCCTTTCCATTTTCAGGACGGCAAAGATAAGGGTAAAATACTTTCTGCAAAATTTTTAAGAAAGATTATTCAAAATGGGATTTTTGAGTATTATATCGCAGCATCGATAAAATAAATCTATTAATTTTGTACCCTAATGCCTATACAAACATCATATCAACCAAAAACAGAAGAAGCTACCGATGTACTGGTAATGACAGCATTGGAATCTACCTACAGCCTGTTAGTTTGGAACGATGAAGTGAATACCTTCGAATGGGTGATTGAAACGCTCATGGAAATTTGCGGCCATTCTGAAGAACAAGCTGAACAATGCGCCATGATAATTCATAACAATGGTAAATATGCCGTTAAAAATGGCACCTACGAATTATTAAAACCGCAATGTGATGCCATTACAGAAAGGAACATCGGCGCTACTATTGAAGTGTTGGTTTAAATATCTTATGGTTCTTGCAGGTTGCGTCTGATGTGCAATCACACATTCCGGAAGATAATTTTCCATATTTGTATTGCTGATAGTTTTCTTTAATCAAACAGCCATCTCATTGTTCCAAACCAATTTTTTTTCAGGATGAATTTCTACATACTGAAATAAGCTGTTTCTTATAAAATCATTATCTGCCATGGGTTCAATAAGCTCTTTCAACTTGTTGATGTTGTCAACCAGAAGATTTTTTTCAAGATAACCCATACCCCAGAAACTTCCCCGCTCGATTAGCAAATAAAGCTGCTCATTTTCCTGAAGGCCTTCATCCAGCACCGCAAAAGTGGGCAGACGTACCGCTAAAGCCTGTAATGCCTGATGCACTTTTTGGTTATACTGTTCATGATTTCCCATCATTGCATAGTCTTCTTCAGTAATTGGCGTTTTATCCAGCAGACAATATTTCAGGTTCAGGTTGAACTCTACAGCCAGTTTTCGAAGCATCACCAGCCCTTCATGCAGCAAGTTGAACTGACATAAAACCGGAAAACATTTTTTCTTCCTGTCTATTGCAAGACGGATATATCCTTTATTATCTTCAAACTGGTAAAGCCCATATTGACGAAGTGGCTGTTTCTGGCTTTTATTGTATGAAGGCCATAGCCGTTTGATTTCGGCACTTTCAAGTACAAGAGCGTGCAATTCATTTACACAAACCTTATGATCAATAGCAGAAATCTGCCTCAGGAATAATTGTGTGCGCTTATCAATACCTTGTTTATTGAAGTGGCTCACTACCCTTTTTCGGATATTTATTGCCTTTCCCACATAAATCACTTTACCTGCAGCGTTCTTAAAATAGTAAACACCTGGTGCTTCCGGAAGAACCTCAATTTGTGCTTTATCGAGTTGTATAGGAAGCCAATGTTCTCCCGACTTCCTGCTGAGCATGGCATTAATATGCCCTCCGGTATCATTGGCCAACAATTTTTCGAATAATGCCACTGTAGCAAGAGCATCACCGGAAGCACGGTGCCTGTTTTCAATCGGAATATGCAATTGTCTGCATAGATTACCTAGACTATAAGATAAAAGCCCCGGGAAAATTTTCCTGCTCATCCTTACTGTACATAATTTCTTCACCTGCCATTCAAATTGCGACTGTTTCAATTGATGGCGGATAAAGGAATGGTCGAAATTCACATGATGGGCAACAAAAATGGAATGCTTTAATAATTCATAGATTTTTTCAGCTACTTCTTCAAAAGTGGGCGCGCCGGCAACCATTTCATCACTGATACCCGTAAGCGAAGTAATATGATAAGGAATAGATTGTAAAGGATTGATCAGCGTTTCAAATCGTTCTACAACCTTATTGCCGTCGTGAATAAAAATGGCAATCTCTGTAATACCATTTCCGCCGGCATGACCACCGGTTGTTTCAATATCTACAATGGCATAGGTATTTCCTTTTTTCACGCTTACAAAGTAAAGGCAAATTACTAACATATTTAGCTTAAAATTTATCCTTTGGGTAGGTTGCTGAAAAAAACTGCCATCGGTTTTGTAACTTCGCCCTCTTTCAACAACCATGCATTGATGGAACTTTCTAAAAATTTTGAGCCGCAGCAAACCGACGAAAAATGGTACAGCCATTGGATGAGCAAAAATTATTTCAGCAGTATTCCTGATCAAAGGGAGCCATACACCATCGTGATACCTCCTCCCAATGTAACAGGCGTATTACATATGGGGCATTGCCTGAATAACAGCATCCAGGATATCCTGATACGCAGGGCACGGATGAGTGGCAAAAATGCCTGTTGGGTTCCCGGAACCGATCATGCCTCAATAGCCACAGAAGCCAAAGTGGTAGCCATGTTGCGTGAAAAGGGCATTACCAAATCTTCATTGAGCCGCGAAGAATTCCTTCAATACGCCTGGGAGTGGAAAGAAAAATATGGTGGCATCATCCTTCAGCAATTGAAAAAATTGGGCTGTAGTCTCGACTGGAACCGTACTTCTTTCACCATGGACAAAGATTATCATGATGCCGTATTGAAAGTGTTTTGCAGATTGTATGAAAAAGGAGTGATTTACCGGGGAAAGCGGATGATCAATTGGGATGTAAAAGCGCTTACTGCATTAAGTGATGAAGAAGTGAACAGAAAAGAAACCAGGCAGAAACTTTATCATCTTCGTTATGAAGTTGAAGAAATGCCTGATGGCTTGATCATTGCCACCGTTCGCCCCGAAACTATTATGGGAGATACCGCAATTTGTGTGCACCCCGCTGATGAACGATATAAAGCATATCATGGGAAGTTTGCATTTGTGCCGCTTATCAACAGGAGGATCCCCATCATTACAGATGAATATGTGAGCATGGATTTTGGTACCGGTGCATTGAAAGTAACCCCGGCCCATGATGTAAACGATTATGCGCTGGGGCAAAAACATCAGTTGGAAGTGATTGATGTGTTTAACGACGATGGCACCATCAGTGAAGCAGGATTAATTTATGTTGGTACAGACCGTTTTGAAACACGGAAGAAAATTGTACTTGAATTGGAATCAAAAGGCTTCTTGGTTAAAACGGAAGAATATACCAGTGAAGTAGGATATAGCGAACGTACCGATGTAGTAGTTGAACCAAGGTTGAGTTTGCAATGGTGGGTAAGCATGGCCGATCTGGCTACACCTGCCTTACGTGCGGTGATGGAAGAAGAGATTCAATTTTATCCTCCTAAGTTCAGAAACCTTTACCGCCATTGGATGGAAAATATCAAAGACTGGTGTATCAGCAGGCAACTTTGGTGGGGACATCGCATTCCTGCATGGTATGATGATGAGGGAAGATTCGTGGTTGCAGAAAATGAAGAAAAAGCAGCAGCCGCATACCGTCAACAGTACGGTGATGTGTACCCGAAGTTGAAACAGGATGAAGGTTGTTTGGATACCTGGTTCAGCAGCTGGCTATGGCCTTTTGAAGTTTTCAAAGGCTTCAGTAATCCGGGTAATGATGAAGTACGCTATTACTATCCAACTCAAACCCTGGTTACAGCACCTGAAATCATTTTTTTCTGGGTTGCCCGGATGATCATGGCCGGCTATGAGTATATGGGTGAAAAGCCATTCCAGGATGTTTATTTTACAGGTATCGTTCGCGACAAGCAAGGAAGAAAGATGAGCAAAAGCCTGGGCAACTCTCCCGATTTGCTTGGTTTGATTGAACAATATGGCGCAGATGCCACACGTTTTGGTATCATGATTGCCTCACCTGCAGGGAATGATATCCTCTTCGATGAATCGGCATTAGAGCAAGGCAGGAATTTCAATAATAAGATCTGGAATGCCCTCAAGTTATTGAAAAGATGGGAGCAAAACCAGGATGAAACCTTAGGTTATCAAAGCCATTTTGCCAATCAATGGTTCAATGAAAGGTTACATGAAGTAGGTGCGGAAGTAGACCAATTGATGCAGCAATTCAAACTAAGCGAAGCCCTGAAAACGATTTACTCGCTGATATGGGACGATTTTTGCAGTTGGTACCTCGAGTGGATCAAGCCGGGCTTCGAACAACCGATGCATCCCGAGCAATACCGGCAATGTGTGGGGTTCTTTACTGATCTGATGCAACTGCTGCATCCTTTCATGCCATTCATCACTGAAGAAATTTATCATCAACTGCAGGAAAGGCACGACGACTTATGCGTCAGGCAATTGGTTAACGCCCCCACGCCTGATAAGGCGCCACTGCAACAGGGCAGTTTGCTCAAAGAGGTGATCAGCGGACTGCGCGACTTACGGAACAAACAACAAATGAAACCGAAGGAAGAAATAAGTTTATCTGTGCAAGCAACTAACGTTAACGACTACCTTCATATCAAAGAAATACTTGTCCGGCAGGTGAATGCGGCCACAATCGATTTTGATGGCAACCCGGCTTCCGGAGCAGTAAGCACGGTGATAGGAAGGGATAAATTCTTCCTGATTGGCAGCCAACCTTTCGATTCCGGCCAACAAAAAGAGGATTTGGAAAAGGAACTGTCGCATCTGAAAGGATTTCTCATCAGTGTTGAAAAAAAACTGGGTAATGAACGATTTGTACAAAATGCCCGGCCTGAAGTGCTGGCGCTGGAACAAAAGAAAAAATCGGATGCTGAAACCAAGATTAAAGTGATCGAGGAAAGCCTGGCACAGCTTTGATCAAATGTTAAAGAATAACCGTTAATCCGGAGATGTTGTAACTTTCTAAAAAATATCCAGATGAATAAAATTATATGGGTTTGCCTGTTGATGACCTTTTTTGCATCCCCGGTTTTTGCTCAAAACAAACCTTCAAACTCAACCGTTACGCAAGGCAAAAAATTCAAGCCGCCGGTTTTGAAAACCTTATTACTCAACTTTACCGATTCAGTTGTTGTAAGTGTGACAGAAGCACAACAGGCACTTGGCGGGAAATTAACGGTGATGGATGCTGCAAAAAAAACATATACCCTTACTTACTACCAGGTTTTATACGAACGCAGGGTAATGACAGAAGACGAAGAAACAGGAAAACTAACGCCAACGCGTACACTGATTTCTGACCATTTCAAAACGACGCCCCTCCCTCAAACATGGGTCAGCCAAATCAGTTCGCAACTGAAGCCGGGGGAAATGATCTATTTTTTCGACATCATCGTTAAAGATGCGCAAGGCAGGGTAATGTATGCTCCCGATTTGAAACTGATATTACGCTAAATCATTACCATACCAACTGGTGCGTTTGCTTGATCACACCCATTACAAATACGCTTTGTACATTGCCGATATTCTCTATCTGACTCAGGCGGTTTACATGAAAATCGTAATAGCTGTCCATATTCTCTTCCACCACTTTCAACATGAAATCAAACTCACCTGAAATATTATAACATTCCACCACCTCATTCAAAGCATTGATGGTTTTGATGAATTTCACTCCTGCATTTTTACTATGCTCTTTAAGAGACACATAACAGATGACCATCAATCCCTTTTTCACTTTGGCATGGTCAAGCAAAGTTGCATACTGTTTGATTACCCCTGTTTGCTCTAAACGCTTGATTCTTTCATGTACCGGTGTAGTACTAAGGTGAATTTTTTCTGCAACTTCCCTCACCGTTATACGCGCATTTTCCTGCAATAGGCGGAGAATGGCCAGGTCGTTGTTATCCAGTTGTAGCAAACCAACCTGCATTTGTTCTGTTTGTACTGCTTTTTTCATGACAATAAGCACATTTATTCTCGAATATAATACTTATTTATTATTTTGTTCTATATTTTATATTTTATGTAGAAAATAATACTACCAGTCATATCTTTGTAATCTAAAAAAAAATATATGTCAACTACATTAAGTTCGATTGATTTTAAACTGAAATACAAGGTTAAGGATATGTCTCTGGCAGCCTGGGGTCGTAAAGAAATCATGCTTGCTGAGGCCGAAATGCCTGGTTTGATGAGTATCCGCAAAGAATATGCTGCCAGCCAACCTTTAAAAGGTGCACGTATTGCAGGTTGTTTGCACATGACCATCCAAACTGCAGTATTGATTGAAACCCTCGTGGCTTTAGGAGCGGAAGTAAAATGGAGCAGTTGCAACATTTTCTCCACGCAAGACCAGGCCGCAGCTGCCATTGCAGAAGCCGGTATCGGAGTTTATGCCTGGAAAAGTCAGACTCAGGAAGAGGCAGACTGGTGTATTGAGCAGACCCTTTTCTTTGGTAGTGCCGATAAGCCGCTGAATATGATCCTCGATGATGGGGGCGACCTTACCAATATGGTGTTCGATAAATATCCGGAACTGATCAGCCATGTAAAAGGTTTGAGTGAAGAAACCACTACCGGTGTTCACCGTTTATATGAGCGTATGGCTAATGGCACCTTGCCTGTTCCTGCCATCAATGTGAACGATTCGGTAACCAAATCGAAATTCGATAACAAATACGGTTGTAAAGAATCTTTGGTTGATTCTATCCGCCGTGCTACAGATGTAATGATGGCCGGTAAAGTGGCTGTTGTTGGCGGATATGGTGATGTAGGTAAGGGCTCTGCTGAAAGCTTACGCGGCGCAGGTGCAAGGGTTATCGTTACCGAAATTGATCCGATCTGTGCTTTACAAGCTGCGATGGACGGTTTTGAAGTGAAGAAAATGATTGATGCGGTTAAAGAAGCAGATATCATCGTAACGGCGAGTGGTTGCCGCGACCTGATCACTGAAAAGCATTTCAGGCTGATGAAAGATAAAGCTATCGTTTGTAACATCGGTCACTTTGATATTGAAATCGATATGGCATGGCTTAATGAAAATTATGGCAATACCAAAAATACCATCAAACCTCAGGTAGATCTTTATACCATCGAAGGTAAAGACCTCATCATCCTTGCAGAAGGCCGTTTAGTAAACCTGGGATGTGCAACCGGGCATCCAAGTTTTGTAATGAGCAATTCATTCACCAACCAAATACTTGCTCAGATTGAATTGTTTACCAACACAGCGAATTATGAAAATAAGGTTTATGTGTTGCCAAAACATCTTGATGAAAAAGTTGCCCGCCTGCACCTCGCTAAAATAGGTGTTGAACTCGAAACCCTTACCGATGCACAATCCGATTATCTGGGTATCAGTAAAGATGGTCCATACAAGGCTGAAATGTACAGATACTAATATTAAAGTAATGATTCTTCAAACTGCCTCAAAAAATTGAGGCAGTTTTTTTATTATAGCAATGTAACTTCAACGTGAAATAAATCATCAAACTTGTTCATCAACGTACACTGTCATAATAACCAAACTCCAGTAAATGAATGGGTCATCAAAAACATCTTTCAGGATTTTGGGAATTTACCGGAATCAGGTTTTTTTTCTGCAGGTATACATCCCTGTTATATCCCGTCGCAAAACCTGGAAGCTCAATTCATGGTATTGGAAAAATGCTTAACCAATCCGAAAATACTGGCTATCGGTGAGTGTGGAATAGATAAATTATCTCCATTCCCCATTGAAGTTCAACTTCCAGTATTTCTTAAGCAAATTGAGCTTGCCAGTAACAGTAAAAAGCCTCTCATCATCCATTGTGTCAAGGCTTATGAAGAAATAATGCATACGCTAAACATTACTGCATTTCATTTACCGGTGCTTTTCCATGGCTTCAGAAAAAACATTCATCTGGCGAAAGCACTTACCCATAAGGGTTATTACCTTTCATTTGGCGCTGCACTTCAATATCCATCGGTACAGGAAGTATTTGCAGGTTTGCCAATGGAGTATTTATTACTGGAAACCGATGATGCCCAAATACCCATCCTGCAAATCTACCAATGGGCGACAGAGGCAACCGGTCTGCCGCAGGAATCCGTAATTTTACAAATGCAAAACAATGCTTCTAAATTTTTTAATCATGCCATTCCATGAATAACGATATAACCTGGCTGGGCCGAACCACATTATTGATTGGGGAAGAAAAAGTAAGGCTGCTTACCCGTAAACATGTAATGGTAGTTGGCATGGGCGGCGTTGGATCGTATGCTGCTGAATTCATTTGCAGAAGCGGAATCGGTAAGATGACCATCGTGGATGGCGATGTGGTTGACCCTACAAACCGTAACCGTCAGTTACCAGCTTTGGCCACCAACCATGGGCAGTCTAAAGCAGGCATCATGGCCGAACGATTACTTTCTATCAATCCTGAACTTGAACTTAAAGTGATCAAGGAATTCGTAAACCCTGAAAAGGTAGCCTCATTGCTGGAAGAAAAACCAGATTACATTATTGACGCTATAGACAGTATCACCCCAAAACTTACATTCATCCAGCATGCCCTTCAACAGGAATTGAGGATGGTGAGCAGCATGGGAGCAGGTGCAAAACTTGATCCCACTCAATTGAGAGTAGCCGATATTTCAAAAACGTATAATTGTCCGTTCGCCCAACAGATCAGGAAAATGTTGAAGAAACACAAGATTTATAAAGGATTGAAAACTGTTTTCTCACCCGAAGCGCCGATCAAAGAAAGCCTGATGCTTACCGATGGAAAAAATTATAAAAAATCAGCCTACGGCACCATTTCGTACCTTCCTGCTTCATTTGGCGCTGTAGCTGCTTCAGTTGTTATACGCGATCTGATGAATGATCCCATCTTATGAAATATTGCTGTTAATATGAACTAAAATTTTCGATAAGATGATCAAGCTGTCTGTAAACATTAATAAACTCGCAACCTTACGCAACGCCCGTGGAGGAAATAATCCCGACCTGATTCAGGCAGTTAAGGAAATAGAACGTTTTGGTGCAAATGGCATAACAGTTCATCCACGCCCCGATGAAAGGCATATCCGTTATGCGGATGTTGCGGCAATAAGACAGATTATAAAAACAGAATTCAATATAGAAGGCAATCCTTCAGAAGAAAAATTCGTATCACTGGTGCTTGCGCAAAAGCCCGATCAGGTGACGCTTGTACCGGATGCCACCGGACAAATCACCAGTAACCACGGATGGGACACCATCACCCATAAAGCTTATCTAACTGATATCATACAAAAATTCAAAACCGCCGGAATGAGGGTTTCCATCTTTATAGATCCCATACCGGAAATGGTTGAAGGAGCCAAAGCCTGCGGAACCGACCGCATTGAATTATATACGGAAAGTTATGCCGTTAAATATGCTGCCGGAGAAAGACAAGCTGCCATAGCTCCCTATCAGGCTGCTGCTGAAAAAGCTCTTGCATGCAAACTTGGCGTCAATGCCGGGCATGACCTTGACTTGAAAAACCTGGCCTTTTTTGCAGCCAAGATTCGTGGATTGCAGGAAGTATCCATCGGCCATGCATTGATTTGTGATGCTATCTACCTCGGTTTGGAGAATACCGTTCAATTGTACAAAAGGAAACTTCTGACTAACTAACTAATCAGCGTAGACGAAAAAAATGAATTTGATTACTTGTTAAGTAAACTTTCTAATTTGCTTTCAAGCGCTTCGCCGCGTAGGTTTTTACCAATCACTACACCATTGGGGTCGATCAGGAAATTTTGAGGGATGCTTTGTATTTGAAACTGTTGAGCTACAGCATTACTCCAGCCTTTCAGATCGCTGAGTTGGGTCCAGTTCAAACCGTCTTTTGCAATAGCATCAAGCCAGGGCTGTTTGGTTTTATCTAAAGAAATACCAAGTACCGTAAAGTTTTTATTCTTGTATTTGTTAAACGCATTCACCACATTCGGGTTTTCCTGACGGCAGGGTCCGCACCAACTTGCCCAGAAATCTACCAGCACATATTTCCCTCTGAATGAAGACAGGCTTACCATTTTACCATCAGGATCTTCCTGCTGAAAATCAGCCAGGGTTTTCCCCATCGGGTTGCGTTTGCCTTCTTCAATCTGCTGTGCAACATATTTGCCAATTGGAGAAGATTGAATCTCCGGTGTTAGTGTACCAAACAATTGTTCCATTTTTTCTGAATTGTCATTCATCTGATTGATTCTGAATATAGCCAATGGAGTTACATATGAATTGGATTTCTTACCAATAAAGGTTTCCAGTTCGGAAGTCACTTTCTTCACTGCAGCGGGGTCTTTAGGCTCATCGGTTGTGAACAATTTTTCATAAGGCTTGGTGATCCGGTTATACTCAGTAAAATCATCATGAGTTGGCGAGCCTTTTACAACTGCCTTTTCCAGCTCTCCTTTTGTTGCATTGATGGATACTTTGCTGTTATCGAGGAATAAAGGGATATAAGGCGCTGCTTTGTCGAATGAAATGAGTTTGAAATCGGGAAACTCCAATTTTCCGGTAAAGCTGAATGTTCCACCAGCTACTTTAGTGGTTTGTTCCGGCATACCGTTATTGCCATTGAGAAAATCTACGATTGTTCCATCCGGGTAACCTGAAACTTTACCAGTTATAACAAAACCTCCTTCCTGTGTTGAAACAGTTGTTGCAAGAGGTTGGGCATTGGGTTGCTTTTGAGCTAGAGAAAAAGTAAAAAAGGTAAAGGAAAGTAGGATCAGCAGATTTTTTTTCATATCAATTAGCCAGCTTTTTTGAGTTAGCCCTTTGCAAATTAACAACTTTCATTCTTTTTACCTAACCGTTTTGATCAAATTAACAAAGGAAAAAAGCTTTGAACATATGAGCTTAGAACGCTATTCTTTGGAAATCAAATACTAAGTTGTTTCAATTCGTGTTTAAACCGCAATACCTGGGCCATATCTTTAGTACCGGTTTCTTTTGCAAAAAAACAATTGAGGTCAACGCCAAAAAAATCGGGATGCCTGAAACGGGTCACCTGGGCTGCATCTTCAGGACTTATTCCTCCGCCCACAAAAAAAGGCTTTTCAATCCTGGCACCGGCAAGCGCATTCCAATCAAACCCGGAAGTGATGCCCGAAAAATCTTTCTTCTTAAACGTATCAAAAGCATAATAATCACAGGCATCATCAAACTCCTGAATGAGTTCATCAATGGCTTCCGCTTGTAACCCATCTATGAAGAATGTTTTGATCACTGAAATATCTTGTGAAACCTTTTTGCAAAAACTTGCCGGTTCAGAACCTTCAAACTGAATCAGGTCTAAACCAAAGGTTTGAACGGTTGCCATGATTTCTTCGTAAGCTGCATTAACAAAAACACCTACTTTACAAATATCAAGGTCAGCTGCCTTAAGTTCAGCACCGGAGATCCTTTCATTGAGATAATAAGGCGATTGACGGTTGAATACGATCCCTGCGAATTCAATATCCATACCATCCAATTGCTGCATTTCTTTCATGCTGGTGATACCACAAATTTTTATGTTCATGTTTATTTTTATTAATATCAGTTCTATGCTGTTCTGTGCGTTTTCAGGCAGGGTGCCATAATAAACTGTAGGGGTTGGATTTATATTAGCTACGTTTTGGAAAGGTAAATGAAAAATCAGCTTTGGTCAAAGTTTTTATTCCGCTAACCAGTTCCGTACAATTTGTTCCCCCGAAGGCGTGAGGATGCTTTCCGGATGAAATTGAATTCCTTGCACATCAAATTGTTTGTGTTTCACACCCATGATTACACCCTGATTGTCTGTTGCGGTAACTTCAAGTATTTCAGGAAACGATTCTGCTGAAATCACCCAACTATGGTACCTTCCCACCATAGCCTGGTTAGGCAACCCTTTAAATAAGCCGGATTGGGTATTATACAGATGTACAGGAGTGGCTACACCATGAAAAACCTGTTCCAGATTCAATAGCTTCCCTCCCATGGATTGGCCGATTCCCTGGTGCCCAAGACAAACCCCAAGTATGGATTTTGATGGGGAATAAGTTTGAATGATATCCATCATTTTACCCGCTTCAGATGGTATTCCCGGACCCGGCGAAAGGATAATTTTCTGATAATGAGCAACTGCATCCAGGTCAATTTGATCGTTATAAACCACATCAATTTTTTGATGTTTTATTTTTTCAACCAGATGAACCAGATTATAAGTAAATGAATCGTAATTGTCTATAACGAGTATCCTGTTTGTCATCAGTGTAATTTGCCATCAATAATTTTCAACCTCATGTAAAAATATTACTTTCGTTTTGAGTTGATCAATGTAATTCCTTTTTTACATACCTGCCATTATCCCTTTTTTTTCATCGCATAAATTTTTGCTTATGCTTATTTGTGTTTTCGGAGCTACAGGTTTGGTTGGCAAACAACTGGTATCGCAGGCCCTTCATATGGGCCACGAGGTAAGGGCATTCGGAAGAAATGTTTTCACTGCCGGTTTTCCGGAAGATGAGCATCTCGAATTAATTCAGGGTGCCCTGTTTGATACAACAGATGTAGCGCATGCCGTTAAAGGTGCAGATGCTGTATTTTCGGCTATCGGTGGTGGTTTTGATGGTACTGATAAAACCCGTTCATTGGGCATGAAACAAATTGTTGCCCAAATGACAGTTCATGGTGTAAACCGGATCGTTGCTGTTGGGGGAATGGGTTGCTTACCGGCAAGCGCTGACAAGCTTATTATGGACATGCCTGATTTTCCTCCCCAGTTTTTACCGGTAAGCAGGGAACACCTTGAAGCTTACCATTATCTGGCAGCTTCTTCACTTAACTTCACTTTTGTTTGCGCACCGGATATCTTGCCAAAATTGGTAACCGGAAATTACACAGTAGCCCTTAACAGCTTGCCTGAGCCCAATAATCATAAAATAAATGCAGGCGATCTGGCCCTGTTCATGCTCAGGGAAGTGCACGAGAATACTTACCCGCGAAGTAAAGTTGGCATCAGTAATACTGAGTAAAGGAGGAACTAACAACTAATACCAATGTGATTTATATAATATGCCAATATTTTATAAATCTTACAGTGGTAAATGCTGATGGTATCAAACAAATAGTACAATGAGGCGATAGCCGATATTGGACTATATTGTTTGTCCAATCGGTATATCCTTTACGGTTACCTTAATAAAAAATGCCGCTTCATTTGAAGCGGCATCAATAATGAAAGGTATGATCAGGCAAATTTCTTTGCATCTTCTAGGAACTTAGCTAACCCGATATCAGTTAGCGGATGTTTGAGTAAGCCCAAAATTGAATCCAGCGGACAAGTACAAACATCTGCACCGGCTTCTGCACATTTGATGATATGGTTCGGATTGCGTATAGATGCGGCAAGTATTTCAGTACGATAGCCCTGAACACCGAAGATCTGGCTCAACTGATGAATCAGGTCCATTCCATCCCAACCGCTATCATCAATCCTGCCAATAAATGGGGAAACATAAGTTGCTCCGGCCTTTGCAGCAAGTATCGCCTGACCTGCAGAAAAAATAAGGGTGCAATTGGTACGTATACCATTATCAGTAAACCATTTGATCGCTTTGATACCGTCTTTGATCATTGGCACTTTTACAACGATACTCTTGTGGATGGCTGATAATTTTTGCCCTTCTTCAATGATTCCGGCAAAATCGGTTGAAATCACTTCTGCACTGATATCGCCATCAACCAATTCGCAGATATCCTTATAGTGCTGCATTACAGCCTCCTGCCCCTTGATGCCTTCTTTCGCCATCAGGGAAGGATTGGTTGTTACCCCATCGAGAATGCCAAGATCATTTGCCTCTTTAATTTGTGCCAGGTTGGCTGTATCAATGAAAAATTTCATGTGAAAAATTTGGAGATGAAGGATAGTGATTTCCCGGAAATTACCGGTGGCGCGAAGATACTGGTGAAAATGATTGTACCCAAAAGGATGGGCTGGTTTTTAACTGCCTGTTGAAAATTGAGCTAATTCAGTGCAAAAGTATGCTGATGGATTTGAAACTTATACCAATGTGATTGATATGATATGCCAATATTTTATAAATCTTATATGCCGATGGTATCAAACAAATAGTACAATGAGGCGATAGCCGATATTGGACTATATTGTTTGTCCAATCGGTATAACCTGACTATTATCGCCAACGCCTAAAGTACAGGGCATAAAAAATGGCAAGTTACTTACATCGCACCGCTCAACCATCTACCCTTGCTACCTTCCGGTCCTGGGGGAGTTCAACAGGAGCTGGTCGTATAAGACTTGCCGCTGCAAATATACGCGGTTCTCATTAAAATATTGGCAGCAGAAAGATTTATTCTGCCTTTCCATCAGAAACTGAAACCCGCCCTGTCGGATCGCGATTTCACGGTACCAACACCAATCAACTGGTCGTTACGGTCGGTAAAGGATTTGTAATAGATGAGTATGGTGTAAATATTTTCTGTTTCCCAATAGTTGCCTTCCAATTCTGTTCTTTGCCCGGGATTTTGCTGATCAACAGTGATATAAGTATAATTATAATAGCCTTGTTTTAAAAAAGCACTACAACTGTATTTCCCGGTTTCGGGATCATATTGCATTTTCCATTGATCGGTAAACTGGAATCCGGTGAACTGTCCGGCGAGATAAATATCCCTGTTCGTGTAGGGGTTACCGTCTGGTCGTGCAAAAGAAAAATGAACCGTAGCATAATCACCCTGCCATAGGGGATTGATCGTTTCATAGGTGCTGATATTGTACATCCCGTTCAGGTCGGGAAAAAAAACATATCGCTGACCGGAACGGTCGATATCTGTTTTCAGGAAAAGTGTAGTTGAAGATTTAGTGTATGCACCACTATCCACCCTGTCGCTTTGCAATCGGAAACTTCTAAGATCGAGCCAGCGCCATTCTTTTCCTCCGGGAAAAATGCCCAGATTTTCAGCATTGTATTCCAGTACATTCCCTCGAACATAGGTAGGGAGAATGTTGTGCTGGGCGATATCCCATCGGTTGTTTTGCAAGATCACTGCTTTTACCTGTTGCGCCGCACTGAAGGTATTCAGTCCCTTGATGTTTGCCGAAAAACGCAACTTCTGATGCGTACTGAAAAGCTGCGGCGTAAATGGCTGCACCACTTCTCCAGAAACAATAGCCTTTTTTTCAACCACCAACATACGCTTGGTAAAAGCCAGTTTACTGGTATCGCCATCCAGAAAAACTTTAAGGATATAATTTCCCGAACGGGTTGGTGTGATATTATCTTCCGGAAGAAATGCCTGATAATGGGTATATCGGGTAAAAGCTATCGATGAAAAGCGGTAGGTATTGATCCTGTTTTGGGTAAAGCCTTTGATATAATCAAAAGCACTAAGGTTGGCCGGCTTCCAATGATAATCGCAGAGTACAAAAGTATAATAGAAATTTTTTACATTGCCTTCCAGGTCGTCAAATTCTAGCTCCAGGCGATTGGAAGTATTCAAAATGTAAACCGGTAGCCCCTGCTGGTTTCCATATTCAAAAAGTTGTGCAGTTCTGATGGAAGACATGTAAATCTTCTCCTCCATTTGCGCCTTTACAATTCCACCATCGAGTAGAAAAAAAAACAACCATCCAACACAAAGCTTTGATAAGAGATTCATTAAGTTGTGTAATTCATTTACTTTTGAAAGATAGCAAATTTATCGGTATTGAATGTTTCCTATTTTATCGCCAAACGGATTACATCAGGCAGCAGCCACACTTTTTCACGCTTCATTATCAGACTGGCCATAGCTGCCACAGCATTGAGTGTGATGGTGATGATTGTAGCATTGAGTTTTGTAAATGGCTTTCAACAAGTGATCAGCAATAAGGTATTCAGTTTCTGGGGCCATATCAGGGTTCAGCAGGATTTTGACGAGAAGGCCAGTATTGCAGAAGAATATCCGATCGAAACAGATGCAGAAGTAGAAAAATACCTGCATTCCATTCCTCAGGCTATTTCGGTAGAACGATATGCCACCAAATCGGCCATCTTGAAATTTGAAGGAGGAATAGAGAGTGTACTTTTGAAAGGAATTGACAGCGGTTTTGATTTCAACCGACTGCAATCTTTCTTGCGAAATGGAAAATGGTTATCCTTTACCGATAGTGGATACAGCAGTCAAATCAACATCAGTACCCATACCGCAAACCAATTGAACATCGATGTTGGCGACAGCCTGTTGATTTTTTTCTTCAGGCAAGATGGCAGCAAATCTGCAAGAAGGCTAATGGTGAATGGTATCTTCAAAACCGGTATCGAAGAATACGATAAAAACTTTGCCCTTTGTGATATTAACCTGGTAAGGCGCATGAACAAATGGGCACCCAACCAGATTGGCGGTTATGAAGTTTTTTTAAACGATTACCGTCAAACAGACAGCATCACTGCAAAAACTTATGCTGAACTTCCGCAAAGCTGGTACGCGCGCTCCATCAAAGAAATCTATCCGAATATTTTCGACTGGCTGGGGCTTCAGGGTCAACTGAAGAACATCCTGCTGGCCATCATGATTGTGGTAGCCTGCGTGAACCTGATCACCTGTTTGATAATACTGGTGCTTGAAAGAACAAGGATGACGGGTGTGCTAAAAGCCATCGGAGCTGGTAATTGGGCGATCCAGAAAGTATTTCTTTACAACACGGCATGGATTGCCATCACCGGAATACTCATCGGTACTGTTGCAGGTTTATTACTGTGCTGGCTGCAGGAAAAAACAGGCTTTATCAGGTTGAATGAAGAAGCCTATTTCATGTCGAAAGCCAGTGCGCAGGTTATCTGGTGGCAGGTGGTACTGGTAGATCTTTTCACGCTGGGAATCTGTTTCCTTACTTTGATCATCCCTACCCTGCTGATCAGGAAGGTTTCGCCATTGAAGGCGATACAGTTCAGATAAACATCAATTGCGTTTATACCTTACCGTATAAAGCAGTATGGCTGCTGATACTGCGGCATTGAGCGATTCAGCCCCGCCAAATGCAGGTATGGTTATCTGCTCATCTGCTTCATCAAGCACTTCCATACTGATGCCATTCGATTCGTTGCCGATGATGAGGATGGCAGCTGCTCTCCCTTCAATCATTGCAACTGGCTTTCCGTGAAGTGTTGCAGCAAATTTTGGAACGGCAATTTCACTTTTAAGCCAGGGTATCAGAGAAGTGTAATGGACATTGACTCTTCCCAGACTTGCCATCGTACTCTGTACCACTTTGGGGTTATAGCGATCTACAGTATGGTTCGAACAGATGATTTGTGGGATACCAAACCAATCAGCGGTTCTGATGATGGTACCCAAATTCCCCGGATCGCGAATATCATCAAGAACCAGAGTGACCGTGTTTTCAGCTGATAAGGGCGATTTTACCTCCTGCTGCGAAAAAATGGCTACTACATCGTTCGCACTGGTATAACTACTTATCTTTTCTAATTCAAAATCCTTAATCACTTCGAGATAGGGTTGGATCATTTTCAGCTGGCTTGGTTCGAGCTTCGAAACCCAGGATTCAAGGGCATACAGGCTCCTGCAAGGAAATACGCCGGTGTGTAAAAGTTCAACAACCGTTTTGGGGCCCTCGGCTACAAATGCCAATTCAGCATCCCTCACTTTTTTGTGCTGCAAACTTTGGATATATTTGATGTTGTTTTTGCTTAACATCTACTGAACATTTATGCCTGAACTTATTAAGTATGTTGCCGGATTTCGCTGGTGCTCCGGTATCGGGCTTTGCTTTTGGTGGATGTTAATCGCTTCCTGTGGAAGGCCGATTGTTTCCAAAGCACCTAAAGACACCTATTTCCTTTACCGCAACAACATCGAAGTTAAGGGAGGAAATTTTACAAAAACTGAAAAAACAGACCTCCTGCTCCGGCTCACCGCACAACTGGATGATAGCGCCAAAGTAAAAACGAAAAAGAAATTTTTCTTTTTCAATTCCCTGAAAAGACCAAGCCCTTACGACAGCAGTATCTCCAGGAACACTTGTGAAGACATGAAGGCATCACTTTTTCATGCCGGTTATTTTCAGTCGGAAGTGAAGTTCACCACCGACACTATAAAAAAGCGGGTAACCGTAACCTATAGTGCTTACCCCGGAAAACCCACCATCATTGATACCTTACGCTATAGCTTACGCATAGCCGAAATGCAACAATTGGCTTTGCAATCAAAAAGGCAATCTTTTCTAAGAGAAGGTGGACGCTTTTCGAAAAACGCTGTACTCAGCGAAATTAACCGTCTGGTAGACAGTTTCCGGAACAATGGCTATTATAAGTTCACCCCCTCAGAATTAAAAGTACGCGGCGATACTTCCATCGAAGCCCTTACAGCCATCAGCAATGATCCTTTCGAACAATTGCAATTGCTTGCTGAAGCTGCACAAAGGCGTGACTCCCCTCAGATCAAACTGGCTGTTGTAATCAAAACACCGCGCGACAGCACGAGGCTGAATAAGTATTGTATCAACAAGATTATCATCTACCCCGATTTCAGGCAGGGAGAAAATCCTTACGACACGGTAGTTTTGAAAGAACTCTCCACCCAGCAATTTACCATCAGATATCATGAGGCGATTTTCAAACAGCAACTTTTTGCCCGTAATATCAGCCTTCAGCCTGGAATGATTTTCAAACAATATGAATATTACAAAACACTCAACAACCTTACCAAGGCCGGTGTATGGCAGAGTGTGAACGTACAGATCACCGATGTGGAGGGAAGTGATAGTTTGATTAACATCACATTCGAACTCACCCCAAATAAGAAATTCGGTTTTGAAGCAGCACTTGAAGTGAGTTATTCTGCATCATCCAACACCAGTAACATCCTTGCAGGAAACCTTTTCGGGTTATCAGGCAATCTCTCGCTCACCAACAGGAACCTTGCCAAAGAAGCAATCCGAATGACCCATAACATAAGGGCTGGTGTTGAACTCAACAATAACAACAGGGGTGCCAATAGCAAACTCATCAATTCTAATGAAGTGAGTTACGGTAACAGCACATTTTTTCCCAGACTTATTTTTCCTGTCATACCAACTGCATTCAACAAAAAATCTGATAAAACAAGCGGCGAAACCTACATCAATTTAGCACTGGCATATAATACACGGTTAAATCTCTTTAATCTCCAATCGGTAAATGCGAATTTTGGCTGGACGGGTATCAATAAACGAAACTGGAAATGGAGCTGGACCTTCTTCAACCTTGGCTTCAGTTACCTTTTCAATGAAAGTGACAGCTTTAAAACGATCCTTGCACAAAATCCTTTCCTCCAATACTCCTACAATACGGCTTTGGTAAATGGAATGGGTATCACTTTTTCTAAAACCATCGGTAACCTTAAACACTTCCGCAGCAAATCAAGAGAATTTACCAAACGATTCAATTTTGAAGAATCAGGCCTCACCTGGGGATTATTACCCATCCTCAATAAATACAAAAGAAGGTATGTAAAAGCTGAATCTGAATTCAAATACAGCATCAGCTATAACAAAACTTCTCTTGCATTCCATGGCATCCTGGGCATTGGCATACCCTTGTTGGGCTCTGATACGAACCGAACCCTGCCCTTCTTCAAACAATATTTTCAGGGAGGAAGCAACAGCATGCGAGCATGGCCGGTTAGAGGGATCGGCCCAGGTGGAAGACCACTGGTTCCCTTCTCTTCCACCACTACCATCTTCAACGACCGTACCGGTGACATGCAAATAGAAGCGAATATTGAATACCGTTATGATATTGCAAGAATCATCCCGAATACCTTAACCCTTCGGGGCGCGTTATTTGCCGATATCGGAAATATATGGAATTTGAGAAATACGAAAACCGATGGATCAACAGACAGCGCCCAGTTTAAATTCAGCAACCTCTACAGCCAATTGGGAGTTGCTGCCGGAACGGGTTTCCGGTTAGACTTCAATTATTTTGTTTTGCGCCTCGACTTTGGATTTCGGTTTAAAAGGCCAGATTTGTACTATGATAATAACGGTTGGAAAAAACCAGATATCGGTTTTGATGATTTTCTGAAAAAAATATTTACCAGAGGTAACAATGACGAATACCGCAAATGGCGTTATGAAAATTTCAACTTTACCATTGGCATCGGATATTCATTTTAGAAAAGAATCAATCATTGTAGTTTTTCCATCTCATATAGCCATTGTTCGAGGCTTTGCGCATCCTCAACCCGGTATTCACCAATTCTTGTTCTGCACAGGGATGAAAGATAAGCACCACATCCTAATGCAGCCCCGAAATCGTGTGCTATGCTACGAACATAAGTTCCGGTAGAACAGGCCAGTCGAAATTCAACCTCCGGTAATGATATTGCAGTAATTTCAAAGGCGCTTACATGTATGGTACGCGGCTCGGTAACAACCTCCTCTCCTCTTCTGGCCAGATCGTATAATGAAGTGCCCTCTTTTTTTATTGCTGCATAAACAGGAGGCCGTTGCTGTATCGTTCCCATGAATGACGGCAATACCTTTTGCATCTGCTCTTTGCTGATGTGTGAAAAATCACGCTGTTGTTCAGGAACAGTTTCCCTGTCGTAGGTAGCGGTTACAGCACCCAAAGTAAAAGAACCGGTATATTCTTTTTCGGCTGCCATATAAGTATTGATAAGCTTTGTAAACTTACCGGTGCAAACAATCAACAGGCCTGTGGCTAATGGATCTAGGGTTCCGGCATGGCCTACTTTCTTAATCCCAAGGGTGGTCCTGATTTTTTTTACTACATCGAAGGAAGTCCAGTGCAGTGGTTTATCAATTAAGATCATCTTTCCTGCTTCAAAATCAATCCTAGCGGTTTCTTTGATACGAAAAGGTAAACGCCTTTCAACTTCTTCTTCTTTACCCGCTTGCTGCTCTTTATATTTCTGATAATAACTGGTTTTTTTATAAAGCATCTGGATTATTACATTGAAAATTTTAAATGGCTTGTCTCTTTTTTAATTCAAGGTATTTGTTCAAAGCATTTATAGTGAGTGCCTCGGGGGTGCTTAAAACAGAAGCAATACCGTATTTCTGAAGTTCTTTTATAATCAATCTTTTTTCAAAATTAAACTTTTCAGCGATGGTTTTTACATAAACATCCTCCAGGTTCAAGGCCTCTGCATGTGCAAGTGAAATGAGTTCGGTATTTTCGAAAAACACCACCAACAAAAGATGATGCCTTGCAATTGAACGCAGGTAAGGCAATTGACGTTTCAATCCATTCAACGATTCCATGTTGGTATAAAGGATCAGTAAACTACGTTGTTTGATCTTACTGCGTATTTGGAGATAAAGCAATTCAAAATCGGGTTCCAGAAAACCGGTTTCCTGCTTGTAAAGAAACTCTATGATTTTATCCCGCTGAACCGGGTTCCTGCTGGCAGGGATAAGGGTTCCCATCTTGTTTGCAAAGGTTATCAAACCGATCTTGTCCTGCTTCTGCAAACAAACATGGCTCAGCACTAATGTGCTATTGATGGCATAATCGAGCAGGGTTAATCCATTGAACGGCATTTTCATCAGCCGCCCTTTATCGATGATACAATATACCTGTTGCGATTTTTCATCCGTATAATTGTTCACCATCAGGTTTCCCTTTCTTGCAGTTGCTTTCCAGTTTACCGAACGAAAATCATCTCCGGTTACATATTCCTTAATCTGTTCAAATTCCATACTGTGGCCAAGTTTACGCATACTTTTTGAGCCTTTCTCATTTAATACTGACCCTTGTGCATTTAACTGATAGTTTCGCAATTGCAAGTATGAAGGATAAACAGAAACGGTTTTGCTGGCAGTTGAAGTCACTCTTCTGGATACGAGTCCTAATGCAGATTGCATATATAAGATGATATTGCCAAATTCGTAGTTGCCTCTTTCAGTTGGGCGGATAGTGTAGGATAAAAGGATATCCTTGTTTGCAACTAGTGTTGTTTTCATCGAAAAATCACGCACCTGAAGTTGTTCAGGCAACTCATCAATGACAGTTGCATCATAAGATACTTTCATTTTATTCCGGATACGGATAGTTACCTTGTTAACATCACCGTTACTCAACCTGTCGGATAAATTGCGTTTAATGGAAGGCTTTTTTGTGATGATGAATAAAAAAAAATAATCTGCCAGCGTTAAGAGAAAAGCAATCAATAAAATTAGTTGTGCCCAATAGAAAAACAGACTAACAAAAAAAGATAACAGCAGAAAAACTACACACACTCCGATCATGAGGTAAAACCTCAGCGGGAGAAATAAATCGCCAATATATTTACGAATAATTTTCAAGCTATTAATGCTGTTGTAATATGATATTTGGTTAACGCGGCACTTCAACAGACCTGAGAATTTGTTCAATCAATTCATCAGGGTTCAGGCCTTCCATCTCTTTTTCGGGTGTCAACATGATGCGATGGCGAAGAACATGAGGAGCCATTGCCACTACATCTTCCGGTATCACAAAATCCCTGCCCTGCAATGCAGCGAATGCTTTTGCCGCTTTAAGCAAAGCCAGGGAAGCACGGGTGGAAGCTCCGAGATATAAAGATGAATTGTTGCGTGTTTCATGAATGAGTAATGCGATATAAGAGGTCAGCTTAGGTTCAATACGCACTTCAGCAACGATATGCCTGAAACGGGAAAGCTGGGCAGGATTGATCAGCTGAGCCACTTCTTTAAGCAATTCATTCTGGCTTCTGCTTTGCTGCTGCTGAAGGATCTGGATTTCCTCTTCCAGGCTTGGATAGTTTACAATGATCTTGAACAGGAAGCGGTCGAGCTGCGCTTCAGGTAACCGGTAGGTTCCTTCCTGCTCAATCGGGTTCTGTGTGGCCAGAACGATAAACGGAGGATCCATAAAGTGCGTGTACCCGTCAACGGTAACCTGCCGCTCCTCCATCACTTCAAACAATGCCGCCTGGGTTTTTGCCGGGGCGCGGTTGATTTCATCTATCAGTACAATATTGCTGAAAACAGGGCCCGGCTTGAAAGTGAATACAGCTTCCTTAGGATTGAAAATGGCTGTACCGATCACATCACTTGGCATCATATCGGGTGTAAACTGCAACCTCGAAAACTTTGCATCAACAATCTTTGCAATCAATTTGGCAGCAAGTGTTTTAGCCACTCCGGGAACCCCTTCAATGAGGATATGTCCATCGCAAAGCAACCCGATCAGCAACAATTCAACCATCTGCTGCTGGCCAACAATCACTTTTGATACCTCATTCCTGATTTCGTGAAGCGATGCATTTAGTGATGTGATATCGCTTTGTTCTCTGAAAAACTGTTCTTCCATTCTTTTCGTTTTTTATAAAATTCCTGAATATGTTCATGCAAACTAAGCAATTGCTGGTCACTGAAATTTCCGGGTGCTCCGGCTAAAGCAATTTCCTGGTATAGTTTTGTGGTTCTTTCCAAACTGATCCCGGTTTTACGGCTTAAAGATTCCAGAAAAACCGCTGTTCCGGGTGCTGTGGTTATGAAATAATGGCTACGGATATGTTCATTGAAATGGCTGATCATCTTTTCAGCAATGCTCCTGTTGTCTTTTCTCAATAAGTACAACCTTGCAATTGATTCAGTAAATTCAAGTGAACTGTTTTTATTAGGTGTTTTTTCCCTGATGATCCGTTGCCTTCGTTTACCTCCGAATAATATATAAACAAGCAATAAACCTGCAAGTAACAAGGTGGCTAACAAAAGCGGAGGATGTTTTTTAATTTCACTAAAACCGGAAAAATTATTTGCTTGTTGAGGCTGTGATTGTTTAGCATAATACTCATTCCAATAAATATGTTCTGGTGAAACGGGCATCAATTGCAACAGTTGCTGAAAATACTTATGGTTGTCTTTCGTAAGTAAAAAATAATTGCTGAAAGCACGGGGTTCGGTATGAAGGAACAATTTCCCTTTCCCCCAGAAAAAAACAATACAATTCGGATTCCCTTCAGCATTTGTACCGATAATCCTGCAGTAACGGTCGTTGAGAGTAGAAAAAAAGCTATTGAACGGCAGATAAAAATAACTGTAAGTTCCTGGTTGGGTATAAGCTTCCTCTATGAGTGCGATTGAGGTTTCCTGAAACAATGCAGGAATGGCAAAATTAGAAAAATCGGATTTACCAACACCACAAAAAAGCTTATTCATCAAAACGGTATCCATATCCATCGATGCCAGTAAAATCACATTTCCACGATAAACATAATCAAGCATCTGCTCAACTTCATCTTCATTGGTGAAAAAATGGCTGCTTATCGAGCAATAAAAAGCCCCGGTATCGGTATTGCTTTTCATTCCTGATTTAAACGATTGCTTTACTATTTCCACCTCCTGATTGGGAAAGCAGTTTGAAATCATACGATGGGCAACGAACCCTCCAAAAGGCCTCTTTTCCTTTGCCCCATAGGTTTCTCTCAGACTGGGCAATTTTTCTTTAGTGCTGCAACCTGTTAAGATTACAATCAATAAAGCGGTTAAATATGTGCTGATCCTATTCAAAATCCAACTTACTTTTTTTGGAATTGGGTGAATTCATTTGATATTTCCTGGTATTGATCTGTACTGATTGCAACCCTTCCAAACCAGCAATATTCATAAATGCGCAACAATCTCGAAAAATCAATTTTACGGTTTGCGGGTAATTCCAGCAGGTATTGGTGATTGGTTTTTTCTGCAGAAAGTTGAACCAGGTTTTTAGCAGCCATCTTATGCAAAGAAATCAGATAATGATAACGTATGGCCATCCGGTAATCGCCTGCTTTTTCAGCTTCTGTAAGCAACTTCCGGTGATCTTCAGGCCTTGTTTCCTGAAAGAGATCGTCAGTCTTTGTTACTGAAGTAGCAGTACTGTTCTTAACGAAAATACCCTTACTCAATAATAAACGGTATAAAAGATATCCAACGAAGAAAAATGCAAGCAACCAAAGTATGATTCGAAATAATGAAGCAGAAAAAAGCTGGCCCAACACCGAAACATGTTGATCTTTTTCTTTCCTCATATTACTCATCGCATCTGCCTGTTCCTTGCGAAGTAAACGTTCGAGTTCTGTAACTTTTTTCAAATCCCGGTCTTGTTTCCACTTAGCAATTGAATCGGGTGAGAATGTCAATTCATTGATATAAATACTGGTGTCGCCGATGATATCCGCAATTTCTTCTTCATCTTCAGATGCAACAACTTCATCTGCTTCCTGAGCTAAACCATGCAAAAGGAAACCAAACAATATTGCTAAAACCAAAATCAGCCTACGCATGCTTATCTTGTATTCGGTGAATAATGCCTTCGCCCCGAACCTGAAAGCCTTTCCGGGATAGCCTTATGGGATAAATGATAAAATACCAAACAATCAATCCAACAGAACCAAGCAGTATCAGTAGGCTGATCCAAACCGGCATGCCATTATCGGCTTTCTTGTCGAAGGTTTCACTCATCAGGTGGGTGATATAACTTTCAAGGAATGCCGCGAGGATAAAAAATGGCACCAGACAAATCATCACTTTCACCGCATCTCGTGCCGCTGTTTTGAAAGACTCTATCCGTTTTCGGGTTCCGGGAAATAAAATTCCATTGGCTATCATGAAGCCTGCAGTTCCTGCAATCACAATAGCTGATATCTCGATGGTTCCATGAATCCAAATAACCAGAATCGATTTCATGCCTAATCCGTTTGTGAAAAACAGTTGCTGAAAACTGCCCAGCATGAGTCCATTACTCCACAATAAAAACCAGGTGAATATACCCAAACTGAAACCACCAATAAATGTAGTGAAAGCTACACGGATATTGTTTACTGCAATCCTTACAAACATAGAGAATGGGTCGCCATCTTTATAAACTCCGAATGGGTCGCCTTTGGCGATATTGTCTTCCGTCATGTTCACATAATCATCTCCAAGTACTCCTCTGATAAAGGCAGGATTATGATACGATGATAAGAAACCGATTGTAACAAAAAGCAAGAAGAGTATGCTCGTAAAAAGAAACACTCGGTGGTATTTCCTGAAGAGCAACGGCAATTCATATTTCCAGAACCGGAAGATGCGGCTGTACTTTTCTTTTTTATTCCGGTAAATAGACTGATAAATGGATGCCGCTATGCCATTGATCCAACGGGTTACTTTACTTCGAGGATAAAAAGTGCGGGCATAGGCCAGGTCATCTATGAGGGTAATAAAACGCTCGGCAGTTTCATCCGGGTGCTCACTGGCCTGTTGCTGATAAGTTTTCCACTTTTCCGCATTCTTTTTGATGAACATCGCTTCCCGCATAAAGCTACTGCTGCATCCGGTTTTATAGACGAAGCAGCTGCCGCCCATCCGAAATGACTTACACTATACAATTTGCTGCATATTTGCTGAATAAAAAAATATCCTTTCCAGTTTTCCCTCCCTAAATTGCAAACAGATGCCGATCATCAATATTTCAACCGCTTTCAATATTGAACTCGAATTTGAAGTAGCGCCATTACCGAAAAGGATAGTAGCTTATGCCATTGATTTTGGTTTGATGCTACTTTACCTGGTGAGCATGAAATACCTGCTTTATCAGGTATTGCAAATTCCCGACACATCGCATACCGGGTTCGATATCCTCGTTATATCGTTACCGATGCTGCTTTATTCTTTGTTGTGTGAACTTTGGATGGATGGACAAACAGTGGGTAAAAAGCTACTCAGAATAAGGGTTATCAGTTTGAAAGGTGGCGAACCAACACTCGGGCAATACCTCATCCGTTGGATCACCCGCTTTTTTGAATGGCCCTTTCTTTTCGGATATGTTTTTTTATCGGATACCGCGATACTGGTATATGCTTTTAGCACCGGATTTCTTGGGATAGGCGTTTTGATTGTCATTGCTGCTACGAATAAAAGTCAGCGGATTGGCGACCTGGTTGCCGGTACGGTAGTGGTGTTAACCCGTTCTGCCATGAGTGTTGACGATACCGTTTTTATGGAAGTACAGCAAAAGGGATATCAACCCAAGTTTCCTGAAGTGATGAAATTAAGCGACGGAGATATCAATACTATCAAGTCGGTGCTTACCCAATCGAGGAAAACGGGCAACCGGGATATGTGTTACCGTGTAGATCAGAAAGTAAAGCAGGTTTTGGGTATCAATGCCGATATGCTTCCGGAAGTATTCCTGGAAAAACTTTTGGAAGATTACAATTATCTTGCTACCAAAGAGTGACGAACTCAGGTTTGCAATAAAAAACCGCCGAAAATAATCAATATGCTCTGGCAAAAAGCACTCGTTTGCTACTAGGCTTACCCGTTAAAATGCAAATACCGGCTTCCTCAGCCGAGTCCAGAGGGATGCAGCGTATGGTAGCTTTGGTTTCATCCTTGATTTTTTCTTCCGTTTCTGCTGTACCATCCCAATGTGCGGAAATGAAACCGGCTTTATTGTCGAGGATATCTAAAAATTCATCCCAGGTATCGGCTTTCCGGATATTTTCATTGCGAAACTGCAAAGCACGCTGGTAGAGGTTTTGCTGGATCTCTTCGAGCAATATTTCGATTCTGGTATCGAGTCCATCCAGCGATACGGTTGTTTTTTCTTTGGTATCTCTGCGGGCCATTTCTACAACATTTTGATCCAGGTCGCGGAGGCCTAATGCGAGGCGAACGGGAACACCTTTCAGTTCATAGGCGGCAAATTTATATCCAGGTCGAGAATGGTCGCTATCGTCGTATTTCACTCGGATTCCTTTTGCTTTCAGTGCCTTCACCAATTCATTTGCTTTTTTATCAATAGCTTCCTTGCTTTCCTCGCCTTTGTAAATGGGAACAATCACCACCTGAAGCGGTGCAATTCGTGGAGGAAGAATCAATCCCTCGTCATCACTATGCGCCATGATCAATGCCCCTATCAACCTGGTAGATACGCCCCAGCTGGTAGCCCAAACGTATTCTTGCTTATTTTCCTTATTGAGATATTGTACTTCAAAGGCTTTGGCAAAATTCTGTCCAAGAAAATGGGATGTACCTGCCTGCAATGCTTTACCATCCTGCATCAGGGCTTCTATGCAGTAAGTATCCTCTGCACCTGCAAACCTTTCTGATTCCGATTTTACTCCAATAATCACCGGAACAGCCATGTAGTTTTCTACAAATGTTGCATAAACATTCACCATCCTGATGGTTTCTTCTACTGCTTCATCTTTAGTGGCATGAGCAGTATGACCTTCCTGCCAAAGAAATTCTGCGGTACGCAAAAATAAGCGGGTTCTCATTTCCCATCGCACCACATTGGCCCATTGGTTGATGAGGATGGGCAGATCGCGATAAGATTGTACCCAGGTTTTATAGGTATTCCAGATAATGGCTTCGCTGGTTGGCCTGATCACCAGTTCTTCTTCCAATTTGGCTTCAGGATCTACCATGAGTTTTCCTTTCCGGTTGGGGTCGGCCTTCAAACGATAATGGGTAACCACTGCACATTCTTTCGCGAATCCTTCTGCATTTTTTTCTTCCGCTTCAAACAGGCTTTTGGGAACCAGGAGCGGGAAATAAGCATTCACATGGCCGGTTTCCTTGAACATCTTATCCAACTGATCACGCATATTTTCCCAAAGTGCATAACCATAGGGCTTTATCACCATACAGCCTCTTACAGCAGAATAATCCGCCAACTCGCTTTTGATAACCAAATCGTTATACCACTGAGAATAATCCGACGCCCTGCTGGTAATTTCTTTACTCATTTTTAAGGGTTAACGTTGCCTTCCCGAACAAACGGGCATTTCCGGCATGAACAATTTAATAGAATGATTCCCATTTCAGCACTGAAAAAAATTTTGTAAAAAGAATAGGCATTTAGCACATCTTTAACAGCAAAACCTAACCCTGATGCGTCTATAGTTATAGATTTGTAGGGCATTTCAGGCAGCAGGAACCCTGCAAAAGTAATAACTTCAAATTAGAATCCTTTTAATCATTCCAGCATGAAAATAAAAATTTTACTCATCGCTATCATCGTTGCTTCAGGTACAGGTTGCAGCAACTCCTACAAAACCACTCAAACACCCGATGATGTTTACTTTTCGCCTGTAAGGGCATTGGAAGAGGAAAAGAAATCGGAAAGCAACACTTTTAATAGTGCCGAAAACAGGGAAATCCGTATGTCTCGCTACGACAGCAGGTGGCGCAATTTCAATGATGATTACAATTTCCGTTACGACCCTTACCGTTACGGATATAGTTATGGGTATTATTACAATCCTTTTTATCATCCCTGCCCGGTATTCATTTCTGGATATTACCCGATCAATCCAAAAAACAGTACCCCTCGCATGACCAACCTGGGAAGCTACTATTATAATAATATGCAAGTAGTGAACCCTAAAACTGGTACTACGCAGATGGTTCGTTCCACCCGAACTTATAACAACAGCAATCGAAGCAGTTTAATACGAAGGGCCATAACCCCAACCAATGACCGCTCTTCGGGAGATAACAATACCAGGAGTTATTCACCATCATCCGGATCATCACAAAGCAGTGGAGGAAGAAGCTCATCCGGAGGTGCAGTAAGCCGCCCGGGCAGGTTCTAACCCTTATTGATTGCCGTTGGTATTGATTTTTTTAACAGCATGCCTTCCCTTAGCTGCCAACTAAATTCATTTTCATGAAACTACTTTTATCCTTTTTCTTTCTTTTTGGTTTACCTAACATTTCAGAAGCGCAGATTCCAGAAGATGCCATCAGGTACAGTTGGTTCCCGCACAATGGAACTGCCAGGAATATGGCTACGGGTGGAGTGATGGGTTCACTAGGTGGTGATATTACTGCTGCTTTTGTGAATCCTGCGGGACTAGGTTTTTTCAAAACCGGTGAATTTGTAATTACACCCTATTATTTGTCTCAAACCAATAAAGCCAATTACCGGGAAAACAGCACAACTGCTGATCAATCTGTTTTCAACATAGGGCCAACAGGGATTATCGTTGGCTCTCCCAATCGGAATAAACCTAGAAACAGCAGTGCCTTCAGCATCGCATTCAATCAAACCGCCAATTTCAAGAATACCATCCGCTACCGTGCCAGTAACAATTACAGTTCGTTCAGCGAGCAGTTTGCTGAAGAATTTGCCAAAAGCGGTTATAGCATCAATGAAGTACTTACCACTAATTCTCCCTTGCCTTATACTTCTGCACCCGCTTTGTATACTTACCTGATAGACACTGTCAGCATCAATGGAGTAGTTCAGGTTAAGGCTGCACCGGAGTACCTGCTCGATTCTGGGCTTTCTGTAATGCAGGATATGAAAAAAATTACCGGAGGAGGCATGTATGAAATCGCATTTGCCTTTGCAGGAAATATCAACGACAAACTTTACCTCGGTGGAACATTTGGTATTCCATTGGTTGATTTCAAAAGCAAAACTACATTTACGGAATCGGATCTTTCAGGAGATACCAGTAATCGTTTTTCATCATTCACCTACACCGATGAGTACCGTTCGCAGGGTGCAGGTGCTAATTTGAAACTCGGTGTGATCTACCGTCCGAAAGATTATTTTCGTATAGGCTTTGCCGTTCATACGCCCAGTTTCATGTCGATAACCGATACCCGTACCACTTCAATAACAACCCAATTAGAAAATCCGGTTAGTAACTTTAATACCGATAGTAAAATTTTCACCAACAATCAGGAAGGGGAAAGCAGGTATTTACAATACACCCCCTGGAAACTCCTTTTGAGTGCATCGTATGTATTCAGAGAAGTGGAAGATGTAAAAAAACAGCGGGGCTTCATTTCGGCAGATATTGAGTATATCCAGCATCGCGGCAGCCGGTTCAGCAGTAATAATGAAGAGCCCACAGGTGATGAAAAAAATTATTACAAAGCGTTGAACAACGTTGTTAAGGATATCTATAAAGGTACTTTTAATTTCAGGGTTGGTGGCGAATTGAAATTCAACGTAATCATGGCCCGCCTTGGTTTTGCTTACTATGGCAACCCGTACAAGGAAGAAGCCTTAAAAGCAAACCAGTTGCTGCTCAGTGGCGGATTAGGATACCGCAACAAAGGATTTTTTGTTGACCTCAGTTATGTACACAATACTAAAAGGAGTATCGACGTACCTTACCGCCTTGAAGACAGGGCCAATAGTTTTGCTGAGCTTAAGCAAAAAACCGGACAGGTAGTTGCCACATTAGGGGTTAAATTTTAGAAGCGATATAAGCCAGCACTGTATCAAAATCCGGTGCCATCCAATGATAATCTGTTTCCCGCCTGAACCAGGTAAGTTGGCGTTTTGCATAATGACGGGTGTTTTGTCTTATTGCTGAAATAGCTTCATCCAATGTACATTTCCCTTCAAAAAAAGCAAACAATTCCCGGTAACCCACCGTTTGCAAAGCATTAAGTTTTTGATGAGGAAAAAGATTTTCCGCTTCTGCGAGTAACCCGGATTTCATCATAGTAGTAACCCTGTTTTCTATACGCTCATAAAGTATTTTCCTTGGCAGTTCCAATGCCACCGGAACGATATGGAAATCACGCTTTGCCTTTATCCCGGAATGAAAACTTCGTATAGGCTTACCTGTTAACTTAACTACTTCGAGGGCACGGAGCAACCGATGAGGATTTTGCTGATGGTCGGTTTCAAGAAATGCAGGGTCGAGTTCCTGAAGCTGCAGTTGCAACCAAAGCACACCATGTTCCAGAAACTGGTCATTTAACTGCTTGCGTAATAAGGGATCTGCCGGAGGAACAGGATCTAAACCAAACATAAAAGCCCTTAAATACAATCCTGTGCCTCCTGTCATGAGCACTACATCATGCTTGCGGAACAATTCATAAATGGTTTCGAGGGCATACTCGGCAAAACCTGCCGCGGTCACCTCATCAAAAATGGAATGCGTATTGATAAAATAATGAGGCACCAGTTGCAATTCTGCGGGTGTTGGCTTTGCAACGCCGATATCCAGTTCCCGGTAACATTGACGGCTATCCGCAGAGATAACTGCTGTTGAGAAATGTTGAGCCAATGGGATAGCCAGGGCGGTTTTGCCAACGGCTGTTGGTCCTGCAAGGATGATACAGGTTTTGTTCATGGTAAACGGCGGCTGAGTAAACTTTTGCTATTGATGAGGATTAAAAGCCGTCATTGGCTTCATCTGCAACCATATCGTCGGTTGATTCTTCATCGCTTTCAGTGGAATCGGCATCACCTTCTTCCCCATAGCCTTCCTTCATCGCTTCCGGCTGAAGATCGTATTTCTCTTCCATTTCTGCCAGGCGGCTATCGATGATTCCCTTTGTACCGTACTGAGATGGAGCGATGCCTTCAATACGAACACAGGTTGGATAATTCAATTTTGTATTTTCTTCCCGGTCTACATTGATGAGTTCCACCATAAAGTGCCAGAACTTATTGAAATCATACTCATAGATGAATTTCTGGTTCGGATCTTGTACCTGACTTCCAAGAATCACCTCTTGCATCATAAGCGGAGGTGCCGGATAAGTTTTATCGTAAACTTCAAGGGTAATTTCCCTGCCTCGTTGCCAGGCATCGTTACTTTTGTAGAAGGTTGCTTTGTGCTTATTATCGAACTCATAACTTTTCAGGATAGCATTATGCAAATCGAAAAAAGTTTGGTTATGCCTGATAACAATATCACGGTAAGTGCTTTCGTCGTCTTCCCAGTAAATGCGGAATTTTAATATCGCCATAATCAAAAATAAGTAAAATATCAGTTTATGCCCTCTAAAGAAATGTATTCTATGCAAAACTATTTTTTAATTAGGCACAGTTCTTTTTACACATAACCCCAAATGGTTTGTGTTTAATGGATTAACCCGAGCTCCTCCCCTTTCTTTACCATGAAGAGATGTGCTTGTTCAAATTCATTAGGGATATCTCCATCCAAAATGGCTTCACGTATGGCATTTTTGATAATACCCACCCTACGTCCGGGTGGCAAGCTAAAATAAGCCATGATCATCTCACCGGTAACCGGGGGTTGCCAGTTGCGGATATGGTCATTTTCTTCCACCGCTGCACAGCGCTGTTGAACCAGTTCGAAATTCTCGAGGTATCGCTTAACCTTTTGTTTGTTTTTAGAAGTGATGTCTGCCCGGCAAAGCATGAACAGGGCTTCCAGATCTTCGCCGGCATCGAAAATCAATCTGCGTATAGCCGCATCAGTTATGTTCTCTTTCGTGAGGCTGATGGGCCGAAGATGAAGGGCCACCAATTTCTGAACAAAACGCATCTTTTCATTCTGGGGTAATTTCAGTTGGGTGAAAATCTTAGGCACCATCCTTGCCCCAACCACTTCATGCCCGTGAAAAGTCCAGCCATGGCCCTCTTCAAATTTCTTGGTAACAGGTTTGGCAATATCATGCAGAACGGCAGCCCATCGCAACCAAAGATCGGTTGTAGTTTCAGCGATATGATCCACCACCTGCAGGGTATGATAAAAATTATCCTTATGCCCCATACCATCGATGATAACAGCACCCAGCAGAGCGGTCATCTGCGGGAAAATGATTTCCAGCAATCCCGCCCGGTAAAGCAAATCAAAACCTACTGAAGGTTTGGCACTGAGCAATATCTTATTCAGCTCATCAGCAATTCTTTCCTTACTCACAATCCGTATCCTGTCGGCCATGCTTTTGATGGCTTCAAAGGTTTCGGGCTCTATTTGAAAACCCAACTGACTGGTAAATCGGATGGCACGCATCATCCGCAATGGGTCGTCGCTAAAGGTAGCTGCAGGTGCCAGCGGGGTACGGATCAATTTATGGCTTAGATCTGCCAACCCGTTAAAAGGATCTATTAGTTTTCCAAAATCGGAAGGGTTAAGACTGATTGCAAGGGCGTTAATGGTAAAATCACGACGATTCTGGTCATCTTCTAAAGTTCCAGGCGTAACACTGGGGTTTCTGCTTTCGGTTTGGTAACTTTCTTTTCTTGCCCCCACAAACTCAATTTCAAGCAACTTTGCTTCTTTTGCCATCTCAGACTCCTGTTCAGAAATCATTTCATTCGTTTCCAAACCGGAATTTGGAACGGGTAACTTGATCTGTGCTGTGCCAAAATGCTTGAAGAAACTCACTTGTGGCACAGGGTGAAAACATTTGGCTACTTCATTAGCCAGTTCAATACCATCAGCAACGCAAACGATGTCGATGTCTTTGGTTTCCCGCCCGATGAGTTTATCGCGAACAAACCCTCCAATTACAAACGCCTCCATTTGCCGTTTTTGGGCACAAGCGGCGATTATATCGAGAAGTTCCAGTTCAAAAGGGCTACATACAATATCCATGGCCTGCAAAAGTAAAGGATATTGCCTTTTCGGCATAGAAATGACAAGAATCGACAGTGAATTATTCTTCAACCGACATTCATGCATAATCAGTTTATTCGGCATCAAAGTTGACCATTAATACTTTCCTGAGGAAATAACCCAATAGGGGTTAATTTTGCCGGATTGACTTAATTAAAAGATATGATGAAGCAACTATTGATGCAGAGTGGCGAAGATGAAATGGAATTCATGCCAATCATCCCGCTGAATGAAGAAGAAGAAGATGGAAACGACTCACAACCCATCCCTGATGAATTGCCCATACTCCCCTTACGCAACACAGTGCTGTTTCCCGGAGTAGTGATTCCCATTACCGTTGGCCGAGACAAAAGCATCAAAGCCGTTTCAGATGCCTATAAAACGGATAAGCTGGTGGGTGTGGTAGCCCAAAAAGATAGTAATATTGAAGAACCCAGTGTAAGCGACCTCGAAGCAGTAGGCACTGTGGCTAAAATTGTGAAGCTGATCAAAATGCCCGACGGCGGAACAACCATCATCATTCAAGGTAGAAAAAGATTTCGAATCGAGAGCATCACAACAGAAGACCCCTATTTCAAAGCCCGGATCAGTTTACTGGAAGAAGATAAGATCAGTGGCGACCCCGACTTTGATGCCATGGTGAGCAGTATCAAAGACCTGGCTTCGCAGATCGTAAACCTTTCTCCAAATCTGCCGAGTGAAGCAGCCATCATCCTGAAAAATATTGAAAACCCTTCATTCCTGATCCACTTCGTAAGCAGTAACCTGAATTGCGATTTAAAAGAGAAACAGAAACTGCTTGAAATCAGTAACCTCAAAGCAAGGGCTGAATTGTTGATGAACCTCATGCATACTGAATTACAATATGCAGAGCTCAAAAATAAAGTGAATACCAAAACCAGGGCAGAACTCGACAAACAGCAAAGAGATTACTTCCTTCAACAGCAGATGAAAACCATCAAAGATGAACTGGGTGGCGAAAATTCTGCTGAAGTAAAGGAAATGATGAAAAAGGCGGAACAGAAAAAATGGCCGGCATCTGCCAAAGAAATGTTTACCAAAGGGATTGAAAAACTGGAGCGGATGCACCCCACCACACCTGATTATTCGGTGGTTTATAATCATCTCGATTTACTGCTAGACCTTCCCTGGCAGGAATACACAGAAGATTCCTACGACTTACGTAAAGCGAAAAAGATTCTTGATAAAGACCATTACGGAATGGATAAAATCAAAGAACGCATACTTGAATACCTGGCTGTTTTGAAACTGAAAGGTGATATGAAAAGCCCGATCTTATGTTTTATCGGGCCTCCGGGTATCGGTAAAACCAGCTTGGGTAAAAGCATTGCAGCAGCTATCAACAGGAAATATGTAAGGGTAAGTTTAGGTGGTCTTCATGATGAAAGCGAAATACGTGGCCATCGTAAAACTTATATCGGTGCTATGCCTGGCCGAATCATTCAATCGATCAGGAAAACAAAATCCGGCAACCCTGTGATGATCCTTGATGAAATTGATAAGGTGGGTAGCGATCACCGGGGAGATCCATCCTCAGCATTACTGGAAGTATTAGACCCAGAACAAAATAACAGCTTTTACGATAATTATCTTGAACTGGAATACGACCTGAGCAAAGTACTTTTTATTGCAACCGCCAATAATTTAAGCAATATACAACCGGCACTTCGCGACAGGCTTGAAGTAATTGACCTGAGTGGTTATGCCATTGAAGAAAAAATAGAAATCGCCCGTCAGCATCTCTTGCCCAAACAAATCGAAATGCATGGGTTGAAAATGGATAGTTTCAAAATAGATAATGCAGTTCTGGAAAAAATAATTACCGACTACACCCGTGAAAGCGGGGTACGGGAACTCGACCGTTTACTCGCCAGTGTGATGCGCTATCAGGCTAAAGAACTGGTAATGAAAGGTAAATTGAAAACAACCGTAACTACAAAAGATTTACACAAAATTCTGGGAAGAGCCCGGTATACCAACGATTTATATAAAACGGCCAACATGCCGGGTGTTGCTGTTGGTTTAGCCTGGACCTATGTTGGTGGAGATATATTGTTTATCGAAACTCAATTAAGTGAAGGGAAAGGAGAATTACAGCTTACCGGAAACCTCGGAACTGTGATGAAAGAAAGCGCCAGCACTGCATATACCTGGATTCAGGCTAACGCCCGGAAATTAGGAATTGAAGCAACCCAATTTAATAAAACGAACGCCCATATTCATATTCCCGAAGGAGCTGTTCCAAAAGATGGCCCAAGCGCAGGAATTACTATGATGACAGCTTTGGCCAGTGCTTATACCGGCAAAAGAATCAGGCCTTTTCTGGCGATGACCGGAGAGATTACCTTGAGAGGGCAGGTATTGCCGGTTGGAGGCATTAAAGAAAAAGTACTGGCGGCAAAAAGAGCCGGCATGAAAGAAATTATCATGTGCACTCAAAATGCTAAAGACGTTGAAGAAATCAACCCCGAATACATTTCAGGCATCAACTTTCATTATGTAAAAACGATGCAACAAGTTCTTGACATAGCTTTAACATAATTTGGGAAACTAATGTTGTCTATCTATCATATTACTTGTGGTTGTATCAACAAGTTTTATGTTGGTTGTTTTAAGGGTTAAAAATATGCCCCCCGACTCTTCGGGGGGCATTTGCATTTTTGAAATAAACCTATTAGTTTTATTCTCTCTTCAGCAAATGAAGTTGTTCGCTATTGCTTATCCTCTTCCTGAATTAACTGCTCCCTATTCCTAAGAAAATCATGAACTCCAGCATTGATGGCACTTCGTTTGATGCTGAAAACAAGCTATTTTATACCGATTGGACAAACAATATAGTCCAATATCGGCTATCGCCTCATTGTACTATTTGTTTGATACCATCGGCATTTACCACTGTAAGATTTTTAAAATATTGGCATATTATATAAATCACATTGGTATTACTACAAAAAGAAAAAATCAGTTAATGTTATTCATGCTGCATGGTGGCAACAAATAAATGCATCCCTCATAAGTGTAAATGGTAAACAATTGCTTCGTGAAAGTTTTTATATCAATAAGGGTTACAACAGGAAAATTTTCAGTGCTGTTCAACAATTAGAAGCCGGCACTTACCTGATGCAGTTTACATCTGCCAATGGCAATGTATTATACACAGCAACCCTGGTAAAACTGAACAAATAATTCATCAACTATCGAACATTGGCTTTCTCCATCCAATCTTTTTCTTTTTCGGTGGAGAGGGCTTGCACCACGCCAATCAAAAAAATAGCTGCCACATTTGCAATGAGAAAAATCATTTCATAACTGTGGTATTTGCTTATTTCAAAACTGAAACGGGTAAAAAAAGTACGTAGATCCAACACAAAAAAGATAGCCCATGCCAGCAGAAATGCGGTAAAGATGCAATAAGAAATTCCCCTTATAATTTTGGAGGGATGATATTTAGTTCGTTTGAAATAAATCAGAAAAATACTCCCAAATAGGGCCACAGGAAGAAAAATGAGCAGGCCCATATATAAATAAGCAAACCAGGGTATTTGATTCAGCAGACCAAAAATAAATCTTAGCCCCAGTAATATCAATCCCAACGCAAGGATGAAGGCCACAAAACTCAGGAACAAAGTTCCCATCAGCCGAAAGTATTTTCCGGATTGATCTTCCATGGCTGCAAGTTACGGAATGCCCGCTTGCCTAAATGATTTACACGTTGAATTTGTAGCTTTCACAGATTAAAAATAACTCAGATTGGTTTTAGGACTCAATGCCAGTAAAGATTCATACATCAGTGATATGGTATTTTCAATATCATCTTTGTGCAACATTTCAACAGTAGTATGCATATAACGCAACGGTATAGAAATAAGTACTGAAGGGCAGCCATCATTGGCATATGCAAAAGAATCGGTATCAGTGCCGGTGCTTCTGCTTACGGTTCGCATCTGCATGGGAATTTTATGTTTATTCCCCACCTCCTGAACAAAACTGAGTAATTTATTGTGAACGGCCGGGCCATAACAGAGTGATGGTCCTTTACCACAGGCACACTCCCCTTCAATCATCTTATTCACCATGGGCGTAGTGCTATCGTGGGTTACATCGGTGATGATGGCAACATTGGGTTTGAGCCTGCGAGCAATCATTTCTGCACCGCGCAAGCCGATTTCTTCCTGAACGGCATTCACCAGATAAAGTCCGAAAGGCAGTTTTTTCTTATTGGCTTTAAGCAGACGAGCAACTTCGGCAATCATGAAACCTCCGATACGGTTATCAAATGCACGGCCAATCAGATAGCCATGTGCCAGTTCATCGTATCCTTCCTCATAGGTTGCAACAGCGCCAATATGCACTCCTAATGCTTCTACTTCTTTCTTCGATCGTGCACCACAATCCAGAAAGAGGTTATCAACTTTAGGGGTAGGTTCTTTAGAATCAGGATTATTGATACGGGTATGAATGGCAGGCCAGCCGAACACCGCTTTTACGGGGCCTTTTTTACCATAGATCAGTACTCTCATAGATGGAGCAATCTGGTGATCTACCCCACCATTCCTTTTCACATAAATCAATCCTTCCGGAGAGATGTAGTTAACGAACCAGCTGATTTCATCGGCATGTGCTTCAATAACAACCCGAAACGGAGCAGTTGGGTTCACGATGCCTACAGCAGTTCCGTAAGGATCTGTAAACATTTCATCTACAAATGGCTTTAGGTAATTCATCCACAATTTTTGGCCGCTGCTTTCAAAACCGGTAGGAGAGGAATTATTGATATAAGTTCTTAAAAAATCGTATGAGGCCTGATTGAGATTCGATTTGCTTTTTGTTGCTCTTGCCATGATGAAATGATTAAGAATGAAATGATTTATGTGTGATAAAGGTAACCATTGCTGAAAAAAACATCAGCCCGTCTACCAAAAAATAATAAAAATAATAACCCCTGGGTTTAAAGGAGAGTCGGTAAAGCAAATAAGTAGCTGCAACACTTGCTAAATTCGAAAGCAAAACTGTTTGTGAGCTGTTCGGTTTCCAACTAAGGAATGTAAATAGCAACATCAATAAAAAACATGCATTACAAAGCAGCTGCAATTGCTTAACAGTAAATATTGTAGCAACACTGCTATAGCTGCTTTTCAGGTCTGCTTCCGTATCCCGCTTATCAAAAAGGATACAGAGCATCAGCATAAATAAAAACCGAAATGACAAATGCAATAAAAAATCGGGTGTCCATTCCAACATTTTTCCTGCCAACGGAAACCAAATCGTAACGTAAGTCCAGGTAAGAGCCAATAAAAATGTTTTCATCACCCCCATTGAAGGTGGTATTTTTTTAGGACTGCTTTTCCACAAAGGCCAACTATATAACACCGTGCAACTTACCGACACTAAAGATGGAAACCATAATTCGGGTAATTGAGCCAACAAATACAGCATCATCAAGGTACTGAATAATAGAAGGATTAGATAAGAACTTATTTCTTTTATAAAAGAAGCTGAAATAGTTGTTGTGGATTTTTTTTTTGCAATGATCCAATAGAAATTATATCCCGCGAGCGTTGAAAAAAAAATATACAGTAATACGGTTATGGATATTGCTTGATTTATTAAGCAACCCGTTTGCCAGCTGAGTGCTGCTGCACAAACAGCTGCAAAAATTGAATGGCTGAAAACAAATTTCAGTACACGCATTAAGGTGAAAGGTAATAAAGCGGTTCAGTGGTAATGACATTACTCTTGTTTCTGGCAAAATCCCTTACAAAAATTTCAAAGAAAAGCGTATCAGTATATGGACGGTTGGGTTGATTGGAAGATGCCAGTAAATCCCTTATCATCACATCTATATCTACATCCATATTTTTGCGGGCAACTGATGATAAATCAGGGAAGCGGAAAGAGTCGATTTTAAATGGGGCAATCGTTATATTTTTTACAAAGATGTAAGAATTGGTATCAACATCTGTAGGCAGACCGATATCACCTTCTGCATCAGTGAGGCGGAAAGTAATTACCGGACCCTGATCGGAGGCCAGGTTATCGCTGCGCCAGAAATTCGGACTAATCGATTTGAAAGTAATTTGAGGAACAGCATTAAAATTATCCTTGCTGCATGAAAATAAAAAACCGGCAGTCAATAAAAGGAAAATGGCAATTCGCATGAAAAAGTATATTTCTTCAAATTTACTGAACCCGAACGATATGACAATCTTAAAATAATGACGCAACTTTGTACGAATGAAAAAACGTTGGTCAACCCGCTTTGAAGCGGATGAAATTTTTGGGATAACCGCGGCTGAATTTGAAGCCAAAGCCCTTGAAACCTATCGTTTTCAGTTTGAGGAAAACAGCTTTTACCGCGAGTATTGTACTTATCGTAAAGCAGGCCTTTCCAAAATTTCAAAAATAGCAGATATCCCTTTTTTGCCAATATCCTTCTTCAAAACAAAGAAAATCAGCACCACAAATTTTGAACCGGAAGCCATATTTGAAAGCAGCGGAACAACAGGCTCAGAAAACAGCAAACATTATATAAAAAACCTGAATTTGTATGAACAGAGCTTCAATAAGGCATTTGAAGCCGTTTATGGAGATGCAGGAAATTACTGTATTCTCGCCCTGCTACCCTCCTATTTGGAAAGAAACGGATCTTCGCTGGTGTATATGGTTTCCAAATGGATTGAAAAGAGTAAAAATCAGGATAGCGGGTTTTATTTGTACGATACGGAAAAACTTTTTCTACAGCTGCAAAAAAATGAACAACAAGGTATTCAAACCCTATTAATTGGTGTATCGTATGCCTTATACGATTTTGCCGCTGCCTATCCACAACCTTTAAAACATTGCATAGTGATGGAAACCGGAGGTATGAAGGGCCGAAGCCTCGAACTGACCAAGGAAGAACTGCATGGGTTTTTACAACAGCAATGGGAACTGCAGGAGATTCATTCAGAATATGGCATGACGGAACTGCTGTCGCAGGCTTATTCTAAGGGAAAGGGAATTTACCAAGCGCCACCCTGGATGCAGGTATGCATCAGAGCGGAAGATGACCCCTATCAGCTATTGGCTTATTATGGGAGCAGCAATGAAACTACTGCAGGCGCTTTGAATATTATCGACCTGGCCAATCGGTACAGTTGTAGTTTTATAGCGACTGATGATACAGGTATATGGTATCCTGATAGGCGCTTTAAACTTTTGGGTAGGTTAGAAAACAGCGATATAAGAGGATGTGGCTTGATGCTGATTTCTTAATAACAGCGTTAAACAAATTGCACATAACTTTGTTGGGATGAAGCGTTGAATCTTCGTAACAACTTTAAACTAGAAACTCAAAACCTAAAACTTAATCAAATGTCATTTACTTTAGCAGCCTTACCTTATGCATATGATGCCCTCGAACCCTACATTGATGCCAAAACCATGGAAATCCATTACAGCAAACATCACCAGGCTTATGTAGACAATCTGAATAAAGCCATAGCCGGCACAGCCCATGAAAATGAAAGCTTAGATAGCCTTATTAAAAATGCAGGCAGCATCAGCCCGGCGGTACGAAATCATGGTGGCGGACATTGGAACCACACTTTTTTTTGGGAATCCTTAAAACCAGGTGGTGGAAATCCGGTTGAAGCCTTAGCAGCAGAAATCAATGTAAGTTTTGGTTCTTTAGATGCGTTGAAAGAAAAATTCAATGCAGCTGCTATGGCACGTTTCGGAAGTGGATGGGCATGGTTGATTCGCAACGAAGCCGGAAAATTAGAAATCAGTTCTACCCCAAACCAGAATAATCCACTCATGGATGTAGCTGAAGTAAAAGGCAAACCAGTACTGGGTTTGGATGTTTGGGAACATGCTTATTATCTCAAGTATCAAAATCGCCGTGCAGAATATGTTGCTGCTTATTGGAGTGTGGTGAACTGGGAAAAAGCAAACGAACTTTTCATAAAATAATCCTGCAAATTTTTAATGGTGAAAGCTGCCTTAAGGTGGCTTTCTCCTGTTTTTCTCGATTTTTCAATTTTCCAGTCAAAATCCTTTGTAATCCATATTGGACTTGAGTTGACTTTTTATTTTGGGTGACCCAGCCTTACTTTTGGAATATGTTTGTCAGAAAGAAGCTTAATAAAAGCGGTATTATCAGTGTTCAGGTACTGGAAAAAGTTTCTGGTAAATCTACTCTCGTAAAAAATATAGACAGTTCTGCCGACCCGATAGTAATAACGTAATTAGTTATAAAGGGCGAACAGTTAATCGATACTTTAAATAGGCAAACCATTTTTTATTTTGACAAGAACAACGAAGAGCAATTGGTAAATTTATTCTTCAATGGAATAAAGGAATTAAGTTTAGTTGACCGGAACTATTGCCTGGCAAATTATTTGATGAAATTGGCTTTAATTCGATTAAAGGTAAGCTATTGCTCCACCTGGTTTTAACCCGGCTATGTTACCATGTAAGTAAATTAAAAACAACAGATTATTTATTTACGTATGAAGGCCTTACTACAAAACTGATTTTAAAATTCGTCCAATTTATTACCGGCTTAAAAGCAGATTTGGAGCACATATTTATATCGCATTCTGTACTTACAAAATTTATAAAGAGCTGGAAAGGCAACTGAAAATAAAAAAAGCTCAGATAAGCCCCGAAAAAGCAATAGATATTGCCAAAACAATTTACCGCATTACCATACAAAAAAACCTATCAAACTCAATGCATTCAAGGTGTTTTTAGATAAAGATGAGCAATGATACCTAAAATGTATTCAATCTTTAATCTTGGGTGACCCAGTGAGGAAAACAGGAAAAAGAGGCTGTCTCATAAGTACGAGACAGCCTCTTTTAAATTGGATCCTGATCGGAGAAGGAAAGTCGTTTAAGCAAATCTCAGTGCCATTTTTTAATTATGAGATAGCCAAATTGATATAAATAAACCGTTTTACAACTTCACCATTCTCGTTGATTTGATGATATTACCCTGAGTAGTTTCAAGGATATACTGGCCAGATTTGAGGTTGGTTCCCAACTCAACCGTTTTACCTGGCACCACAATCAATTGTTGCAGCACCCTTCCCTGTAAATCCAGCACTCTTGCTTTAACTAATTCCTGTGACCCGGTTTCTACCTGAACACGGAAAGCACTGGTTGAAGGATTTGGAAAAACATTTATAGTAAAAGTTTCTGTTAAGGGTACAAACCCTTTATTAGAGGCGTTTTCAATTGAACGACCTTGGGTACAAGCCGGTAATTTCACATTAAGTGTCCTCACCACACTATTACCACAATTATTTCCTGCAACAACAGAAATCGATCCATTAATAGCTGTAGATGCATAACTAACCGTAATACTTGTGGTGCCTTGTCCACTCAAAATATTACCACCTGCTACTGTCCATGTTAATGTTGTTGCATTGGAAGGTAACGCTGCGATGGTATAAGTGTACTGCCTGTTCGGACAAGTTGCCGTGTTTACCACATCTATTACTCCTGGCGTTGCCGGTGAGAGCGTACTGATTGATAAATTACGAGAAGCACTGTTACCACATCCATTGCTGGCAGTTACTGAAATTGTTCCGCTTGTAAATCCCGGAGGATAAACAAAACTGATACTATTAGTACCCTGACCGGATAAACCGATTGCACCTGAAGGAACCGTCCAGTTATAGCTTGTTGCATTGGGTACTGCAGGTATACTGTAAGAAGCAGGAGTACCATTGGGTGAAATGTACGGACAAGCCATTGTTGGCCCAGAAATCAAACTTGGTGTTGATGGGTTATTCCTGCTGATGGTTAAACTACGCGCTGAGCTTGTACCGCAATCATTAACAGCTCTAACAGTGATTGCACTTGTAGTAAATGCCCCGCTAAACAATACGGTTACAGTGGTATCGTTCACTCCTAAACCATTGGTATGTGTGATGGTTGTTGTACCTGCCTGTGCAGTCCAAAGATAAGATGTTGCAGCTGCAACTTTTGGTATGGTATAAGTGATGCTAACCAATGTACCAATACTGGGGCAAACATTATTTGTAGATGCTACGATTGTAGATGGTGTATTGGGCAATTGGGCCAATAAGTAATAAATCACTTGAGTGCTTGATCCACAGGTATTCGTTGCCGTTACTCTAAGTTGCTTATTCGCTTGTGCAGTAAATCCTGGAGCAAATGTTACGGTGAGGGATGCAGTACCCTGTCCGGAAATAATGTTAACATTACCCGGAACCACCCAGGTGAAACCAGTTGCATTGGCAGATATTGCTGTATAAGTTATAGGAGTGCCAGTACCCACAAATGGACAAACATTCGTAATTCCGGAAACCACAGGAGCAGCAGGCAGATTGAGATTTTGTGTAACACTAATGCTTGAGGTAGCCGAACAACCATTAGCGCCGGTAACCGTAACCGTATACGTTCCCGGTGCAGTTATAGACGCAGCAGCACTGTTGCCCAATCCACCATCCCAGCTATAAGCCTGGCCGCCGGTTGCAGTAACACTGATTGAAGACAATGCACAGGTCAAAACTGTTGACCCCGAATTGTTCGTGATACCTGCTGTTGGTGCAGTATTA
>Ga0164293_10000180_pt1 | contig 44960 bp, 42 predicted proteins | sample GEODES118metaG_FD_111487 | JGI IMG/M metagenome (GOLD analysis project Ga0164293, IMG submission 111487) | Eutrophic lake water microbial communities from Lake Mendota, Wisconsin, USA - GEODES118 metaG | ecosystem: Environmental > Aquatic > Freshwater > Lake | place: USA: Lake Mendota...
CAAGAAGCCACAAACTATATCTTAAAATCTATTGAAATCAAACAAAAGACTAAAGATGTAAGAGGTCTTGGTTTTGCCATATATGGCAGAGGAAAGGTGTATTTTGCCCAAAAAAAATATACCGAAGCCATAGCCGATTTTAATGAAGCCATAGCCATTCATTCAGAAATGGGAGAGAAACTAGGATTGGTAATGGCTTATACCAAATTGGCTAAACTATATTTTGAGATTAACGACATTGAAATGAGCAAAAAAAATGCTAGAGATGGATTAGATATTACTAATACATTCAACATTTCGATGATTAAAATCAAATTGCTTCACTTATTTTATACCATCTATAAAACTGAAAATAATATAGATAAAACCCTAGAATACCTTGAATATTATGTTAAAGAAAAAGAAAGTGTCCTGAATGCTCAGAATATTAAGACCATAGAAAACTATGACTTCTTAGTGAAGATGAGGGCTATGCAGAAAGAAGCACAATTTCAACAAGAAAAAGCCATCATACTAGCCAAAAGTAATAAAGCAGAAGAAGCTGCTAGAATAAGACAAGAATTTTTGTCAACCATGAGTCATGAAATACGAACACCTTTAAATGCTATTACCACTATAGCTTCTCTCTTAAACGAAACTACCAAACCTGAAGACAGCGTATTATTGGATTCATTAAAATTTTCGTCTAATCATTTGATGCAAATTGTCAATAACATTTTAGATTATACCAAGCTCGATTTGGGCAAAATGAGTTTGGATTTGAAATTATCTAATTTGAAATCACTGTTAGAAAATTTTTGGAACGCCAATAATTTTCAAGCAACGGAAAAAGGAATTAAATTTAAATTAAAAATTGACAAAGAGCTTCATGATTACTATTATTATGATGAAACAAAAATCTCTCAAATTTTAGGAAACTTAGTCAACAATTCGCTCAAATTTACTGATGTCGGTTCAATAAAGTTAGAAGTAAAGGTAGTGAATCAATCGAATAACTATGACACCCTGTTATTCAAAGTCTCAGATACTGGCATTGGAATTGAAAAAGAGAATATAGATAAAGTTTTTGAAAGCTTTTCGCAAGTCAAAACAGGCATCACCCGAAAAAAAGACGGAACAGGTTTGGGTTTGTCCATTACCAAAAAACTCATTGAACTTTATGGAAGCACAATTAATATTCAAAGTAAACCTGAAAGCGGATCACTATTTTTCTTTGAATTGAAATTGAAGAAATCTAAAAATACTGAAGAAAATAAACAAGTAAATTTTGAAAATAATATAATTGGCGTCAAAGTGCTGCTTGTAGAGGACAATGCTATCAATGCCATGATTGCTTTAAAGCTTCTCTCAAAATGGGGCATTATTACGGATCATGCCAAAGACGGTCTTGAAGCTACCAATAAATCACAACATACTAAATATGATTATATCCTAATGGACATTCACATGCCTATTCTTGATGGATACCAAGCTGCTAAAAACATTAGAACATTACCTAATCTGAACCAAGAAACACCTATATTTGGTCTTACGGCTGATATTGCTGCAAAAGAAAACGAACAATATAATTTTTACTTTACTGATTTTTTGATGAAACCCTTGGAGATTGAAAAATTAAAAATTGCATTAAGTTCTCTTTAATATTCTAGTCAAGCATTTTGTTATACTAATTAAACTCTAATTTACCAGAGTTGCACAAAGTCCCAACTTATAAGCCATAAAAAAGTAAAGAATTTTTTGAGGATCATTAAGCATCATGCTATTTTACTTATCCAAAAAATCCAAAAGCACTTCGCTTTCCGTAGTATTAGGCATGGTGATATTTAGTTTTTGTGCTAGTGTTGGTGCTATTTGTGTGATTACTTTTTTGTCGTGGGTTTCGCCGCTGATTCCCTGATTATACTTATTTTTAGTCTATGAATCAGTGGCATTTTTATTTAATTATATTTTTTATGAACACAATCAAACAATTGGCAAAACATTATCGGGAGGTAAATTTTGGTGGCAATTGGACAAGTGTAAACTTAAAAGACACCTTGGCCGATGTAACATGGGAGCAAGCAACAACAAAGTTAAACGATTTGAATACAATTGCTGTATTGGTGTTTCATATCAACTATTACGTACGGCCAATAATTAATGGAATCGATGGAAAGCCTTTGGATGCAAGCGATAAATACAGTTTCGACCTTCCTTCGATCACAACTGAAACTGAATGGCAAGAGTTGATAGAAAAAGCCTTAAATGATGCAGAAAATTTAGCCGCAAAAATTGAAATGATTGAAGAAGCTAAATTATTTGAAGATTTTTCAGACCCAAAATATGGGAGTTTTTATAGAAATTTATTGGGAGTTATTGAACACACTCATTATCATTTGGGACAAATTTCTTTGATTAAAAAACTTTTATCAGAAAATTAGTTTTAATTGCCGCTGATTCGCTAATTTAAAGTTATAATAGACAGCAAATAAGTAGAAATTTTTGCCGATTGGCTTCTTTCATTGCATAGCTCATGGTAAATCAGTTTGCGACTTGCCAAACCTTAGAGACTTTACTCTCGGCTAGGAACTTACAACTTAAGGAAAAAAACCAGATAGTAAGTTTTTGAAACTCAAATTTGTTTTTTAAACTATTTGAAAAGCTTTCGGGCTGTGTCCTAAGGATTACTGGTACTCACAATGGCTAGCTTGTTCTCGCTTACTTCTGAATATCCTAACAAATTTTCAGGTTGGGGTGTATTTTATAAGTTGAATCCTAAATCAAGAAAACAGCCTTAAAAGGCTACTTTTTAAGCGAGTAACCCCCAAAGAAATCTAAACACTTCGAGGGTAGTTCTCTATAATCTATATTATTTCCTCTAGCTTCTCACTTCTACTCCTTCCCCCAATCAATCTTTCTCGAAAAATACATCACCGCAGCCAAAATCAAAAACAACCCAACACTACCCACTAGCAACGCATAATCTTCCATTTGAATAATCACAAAAATAAACGCATAAAGCCCCGAAAGCGAAACCCCGATAAACACCGGAAACTTCCTATCCTTCAAAATCGAAAGCGAATAAACCGAAATCAACACAATCACCGAAAGCCCCGCAATGATATAAGCCAAGGTAAAACTACTATGTTCCGTAATCGAAATCAGCAACGTATAAAACATCAACAATGCTAACCCAATCATCGAATACTGAAAAATATGAATCGAAATCTTACTGATAGACTGAATCAAAAAGAAGATTAAAAACGTCAACCCAATCACTAAAAAGCCATACTTCGATGCCCGTTCATTCTGCTGATACTCATCCACGGTAGTAATAAAGTCAACACCAAACGCATAATCCTTCACATTCGGCAACACATCAAACGATTGTTGTGCAAACGGACGATTCAAATGCAACACTTCCCAATCGGCTTCAAACCCGGCGGTACTAATCTTCTTATGCTTGTCGTTAGGTAAAAAGTTACCCATAAAACTAGGGGAGTGCCAGTTCGAAGTCATGTGAGCAGTAGTCGTTTTACCAATAGGAGCCAACCGAATCAACTTACTACCATTATAATTAATCGAAAACTTAAAATCCATTGTCGCCTCTTGTTGTAAAGAACGCAAGTCAACAAGCCCCGTCTCTAGTGTCGACATCGTATCGTTTTGAATATGCTGCGTAGGCTCAAAGCGATACATCGAATCGCCCAGTTTCAAATTCACCTGACTCTTAATGCTTTTCAAATTCGTCGTGCGGATAATAACCGTAGCCTCGTTCCATAAAATATCCTCATTCAGAATATTGTTAATCTTAAAGTTGGGCGTAATATAATTCCCCGTAAACGCCATCTCGGCCTTAAACACATTCGATTTATACAAACTGCGTTGCAACGGCTTCACCATCGTCACCTTAGTCGTATTCTTCAACTCCTCCGGAAAGAAATAAGCCGTATGCAGTTCCGTCGTAACCGAATTAACGTGTTCCTTCGTCTTCGGATCATACAGCTTCGTCTCCACATGAGTCTTATACGGAATTTTCAACATCGGACCATAAAAGTAAATTTGTTCGCCCCACTTTTCCGAGGTTTCGGCTACTACCTCTTTTTGTCGGTCTGCTCGCTCCGTGATAAGGTTCTTCACAAATTGCAGCGGAATTAATAAAATGAAGGTCAATAAGCCAACCATAATGATTTTGGCCGTGTTAGATTGAAAGAAATTGGTTTGTTTTTCCATGATATAAATAATTAAAAATTAAAAAGTGAATAAATTGATACTATTAATAGTGATATAAAAAAAGAGAGCCGCAATAGGAAGGTTGGCCATCACCAACAAAATCTTTATCCCGAAATACTCCCGATGGTTTCTGAAAAAAATAAAGTGATGAATCAAATTGAGTAAAACCACGCCATTCACAAAAAGTGCAATAAGAACGAAGAAAAACCCACTCACAAAAATGATTTCCTCCTTGGGAAACAACTGATGAAGTAAAAACAACAAGGTTCCTATCCCAAAAGAAGCGATGGCAATTTGAGTAGACAATTTACCGGTAACGGAGGCATACGTTTGTTTAGTCATAGTGTTTGTATAGATTATAATAGTTTAAAGTACTTTGCTTTTCAAAGTGGATAGATAAAAAAAGGGGTTAACTTTTTTGTATTAATTTTTCCAAGGCATTAATATGTTCTTTAAATGCGGCTTTGCCTAGGGGAGTAGCCCGATAACTTGTATTAGGTTTCCTTCCTATGAACTGTTTTTCAATAGAAATATAGTCTTCTGTTTCTAACGCCTTAGTATGGGAGGCTAAATTACCATCAGTCACCCCTAACAATTCTTTTAGCGTAGTAAAGTCTGCACTTTCGTTCACCATCAATACCGACATGATGCCCAACCGAATCCGGTGATCAAAAGCTTTGTTTATATGTTGAATGATGTTTTTCATTTTACTTGGTTTGGCTCGTCAATAGCTAAAGAAGTGGGCAATTATTTTCGTTCATATTTAAAGTACATTACCGAACCATACAGAATATGGCAAAACCCAAAACCGATTGCCCAAAACAACAAACCATACCCAAGAAACCAGGTGGAAAGTAACCCCAACACAATCATGGTTATCCCTAAATACCGAACACTACCTAACGTATACTTGCTGGCATTGACACACGCCAAGCCATAAAACAATAATGTCAAAGGAGCAACCAAGCCTAACATCTCTTTCTCAATCAAAAACAAGATAAAAAACCCGCCCGTCACCATAGGAATCATAAAATTGATAAACAAACGTTTTGCCGCACTGTTCCAAACGGTTTCATTGTTTTTCTTTGCTTTACGAATGCTTAAAAACAATCCGGTTGCTAAGGAAAGTATAACCACCATCGCCGCAATGACCAAGAGTTTGTAAACCGCTTCTTGTGAAATGACCAAATGCTTGTAATTCCCCATCGTCGACGTGTCGAAATAAATCGTTTTATAAGCTATCCAGGCACCAACTAACGCATACACCCCGGCAAGAATTCCCGACAGACCACTTAATGAAATAAACTGACTGGATTTAGACATCATTTCTTTGATGTCTTGAATGTCTTTTAAATAATCTTTTGTCTCCATGTAAAGTACTTTGAGATGCAAAGTAAAATATAATTTTTTTCCTAAACAAGTTTTTCTACTTTTATTTAAATTAAAAAAATAATAATGATAAAAAGAATTGCAGGCATCGTTTTGTTTTTAGTTGGAATATATCTTTCCTTTTCACTGATAATGTTTCTTTTAAAGATAATATTTCTAGAAAATAAGGATGTTGAAGGGCAAGATCAAGTTTATACATTCAGTTATTATTTTGGTCAAATAGTTGTTATTATTCTATTTGGTTTTATTGTTTTCCTTTGTTATAAGTTTGGTTACAGATGGATGAAAGGAAAAAAGCAGGAACCATTAGCAGCTGATGAAATAGATTCTTTAGGTGAAATTTAAAACATGAAACCCGCAGAAGAATACATCCTCAACCAAACCGAACCCTATCGGTCTATCCTGCTTCATGTTCAAGCGGTAGTAGAGCAGGCCATCCCTGAACTGCAATTGAAATACAAGTATAACATTCCGTTTTTTTATTTTGGTAAAAGGCCTTTCTTGTATCTCAATGCCAGCCACAAAAAACAATTTGTCGACGTAGCGTTCTTCAAAGGCTATCAATTAACCCTCCACCAAGATAAATTGATAGGCGAGGGCAGAACCTTAGTGAAATCTCTACAATACAAATCCCTAGAAGAAATCGACAATCAAGTCATCACCGACCTACTTTTCGAACAATGGAAACTTATTAAATAAAAAAAATGCCTCCCCGAAAGAAAGCATTTCACTAAGACTTCTATATTATATTCTCTTTCCTCTTTCTTCTAAATCCTAAATATCCCACCAAAGGCAATCACCGTTTCCATAAACCAAAAATCCTGCGAAGCTCTGTCTCTTGAATCACCGGTAGTTCTAATATCATTCATATTAATATAGCCACCCTTCAACTCTGTTTGAATAAAGAAGTATTTAAAGAACGTAAAATTCATTCCCGCCTTAACATCTAATCCAAAACCGGCAATATGAAACTCATCGTGTCGGTCTTCACCAAACATCTGCACATTTGATTTTGGATACAAAACACCGGCACCAACTCCCTCCGTCAAACTAATCTGAACTTTATCAGTATTAGGCAATTTAAACCAAGACGAAATATCATCCACGCGTGAGAACTCACTATTCACATAATTCAAACCATCTGTATGTTCAAAGGTTAAAAATTCTTCTGTTAAAAACACTTGATTGTTCGGCAATGTCTCTCCATAAGTTCCTTCATTTGGATAACTTCCGTTAATATCCACTGCTCGGTCTTGATACATCACATATTTCATGTGGTCAACACCAATCGAAATGTTGTAGTGGTCATTAATAAAGTAACCTAATCTAAAATTTGTTTGCGGAATCGTCATTCTCCCCGGACTAATGTAATCCACATGCCATCCTTTCGGTTTGTCATGTGAGGGAACATCATAAATTGTAAAATCATGATCATCTCCGGTAAAATGAATATCAGAATTAGTAAAATAACCTCGGTTTCCACCCCAAAAGACATAAAATTTACCTTTGTTATGAGCAGTGTATTTTTCAGGTTTTACCAAAGAGTCTTGGGCTGATAGTTGTTGAAAAAAGGCACAAAAAAAGAACACAAACAACAGCGATTGATTTTTCACAGGATAATATAAAAATTTAAATTAAAATTGATTTATGGTTTTGCGAATGGCAACTAATTTAGTCATCAAGTCTTCAAAGTAGTTTAAATGAAGCATATTCGCTCCGTCGCTTTTAGCATTTGACGGATCAAAATGAGTTTCAATAAAGATTCCGTCAACACCCGTAACGATACCTGCTTTTGCAATGGTTTCAATCATATCCGGACGACCACCGGTCACTCCTGAAGTTTGATTGGGTTGTTGTAATGAATGCGTTACGTCTAAAACAGTAGTAGCAAATTGTTTCATGGTTGGAATACCTCTAAAATCCACAATCATATCCTGATATCCAAACATGGTTCCTCGATCAGTAACCATTACATTTTCATTTTGACAATCCAATACTTTCTGAACAGCATGTTTCATGCTCTCCGGACTCATAAATTGGCCTTTCTTCAAGTTAACCGTTTTTCCTGTTTTGGCAGCTGCCACAACTAAGTCAGTCTGACGAACTAAAAAGGCAGGAATTTGCAACACATCAACATACTCAGCAGCCATAGTAGCATCCTCATTCGTATGAATATCTGTCACTGTCGGAATCCCAAAAGTTTGTGATATTTTTTGTAAAATCTTTAAGGCTTTTTTATCCCCGATTCCCGAAAAACTGTCAATTCTCGAACGGTTGGCTTTTTTAAATGAACCTTTAAACACATACGGAATTTCTAATTTGTCAGTAATAGCGACTAATCGCTCGGCAATTCGCAACGCCATCTCTTCGCCTTCAATCGCACAAGGACCGGCTAGTACAAAGAAATTGCCACTGTTAGGATGTTTAATATGAGGAATATTACTAATGTTCATAATAGCTATTTTTTAAGGTGCAAAAATACAAATATTTTAAGAACTAAGTGTAACCAATATTACTCATCTTTTTTAGCAGTCAAACCCACCGGAATATAAAGTTTTCCCTTTTCATAAATATTGAAATAAAGCAACAATGAACGTTTGCATCCCAACCAATTCACTTGATACACATCTAAGAGGCCGGCACCTATTTCACTTTGCTTGGTAGGAAACGGACAACAGCTTTCGAGTTTTTTATAAAATAGCTTTTCACCATTTGGTCCGGCTAATGCGTTCAAAAAACGTACCTGATTAATAGAATCATTTGACGTACTTTGGTAAAAAATATTGATTGGATAATCTTGGTCATACCCATATTTTGGATCTTGGCTTTGCTCTGTCAACACAAAAGAGTTATTTTTCTTAAGCATCGGAACAGGAGCCGTGTCATCAATGTTTTTAATGGTGCTTTTTGTTGCTCCACAGGCAAATAGCAGCAACAATACCATAAATCCGATAGAATATTTTAAAACTTTCATATTAATTTAATTCAATTTGAATCAAAGGTAAAAGTTTTTTCTTAAAATGAAGAAGATTAGATTTGTAATAACAAATTTCATATTCTATTTTTGTAAAAAAAAAGCGATGGAGTTCATTACACATACTTGGCATTGGTCCATTTCCGGTTTCTTAATTGGAATGGTGATGCTTGTTTTGATTTATTTTGGTAAAACCTTTGGCATGTCTTCCAATCTTCGCTCGTTATGTGCCATGACGGGAGTAGGAAGGTTCGTCCCTTTCTTTGATTGGGATTGGAAAGAACAGCGTTGGAACTTAATCGTAGTATTGGGAGCCATGATAGGTGGTTTTATTGCCGTTCATTTTCTTCATAACGCTGCCAATGTAACGATAAATCCTAAAACAATCGAGCAACTAAGGCTACTCGGCATTGAGGAGCCAAATGGCAAATTGCTACCCAATGCGTTGTTTAATAATTCTTCCCCAAGAATTATAATTCTATTAATAATTGGTGGTTTTTTAATTGGCTTTGGTAGTCGATATGCCGGTGGATGTACTTCCGGTCATGCGATTTCCGGATTGAGTAATTTACAAATTCCTTCTTTAAAAGCGGTAATTGGTTTTTTTATTGGCGGTTTAATTATGGCTCATTTTCTTCTACCTTTAATCTTCTAATTGATGAAATTACTTAAATATCTTTTTGTTGGTTTTTTATTCGGAATCGTTTTAACCAAAACAGAAGCCGTTTCGTGGTACCGCATTTATGAAATGTTCCATTTTCAATCTTTTCACATGTTTGGAATCATTGGAACGGCCATTGCAACCGGATTCATAGGCATTCAAATCATTAAAAGAAAGAAACTGACAGGCATTGACGGACAACCAATTGAGATATTAGACAAAGAGAATGGAAGTCTTCGGTATTGGTTAGGCGGAACAATGTTTGGATTAGGTTGGGCATTAGTCGGAGCCTGTCCCGGACCGATATTTATCTTATTAGGAGCCGGTTTTTATAACGTTGCCTTTGTGTTGTTAGGAGCATTAGTAGGAACGTTTCTTTATGGGTTGATAAAATATAAATTGCCTCATTAAAAGGTAAAACTTAAAAAAAAATAATGTATTCAACTACAGCTTAATTATGCATAAACAGAATAGAGCCAAACTTAACAAGTTTTGAGGTTTTAAATTGATAAAATATATTCAACAAGTCCTTGTTCGTGTGATAATTCCATTTTTTTACGCAAACGGTATCGTTTTATCTCTACACTTCTAACGGAAATATTTAATAAAGGGGCGATTTCTTTAGACGAAAGATTTAACCTTAGGAAAGCACACAATCGTAAATCATTAGGAGTTAAACTTTGATGTGCTACTTTTACCTTCTTTAGAAAGTCTTTGTCTGCGTTATTAAAAGCATCTACAAAGACATTCCAAGTATCTTCTTCATTTATGTTTTTATTAATATTGGTTATAACGGATTTAATGCTCTTAATTTGACTATTATCTGTTGATTTCAAATCTTCTTTAATCATGGATAACAACTCATTCTTTTTGATTAAACTCATAGTAGAAGCCGCCAACTCCCTATTTTTACTTTCAAAATCTTGTTCTAAGCGTACATTTTTAATTCTCATTAATTCTTGCTCTGTCTCAAGTTCTTTAATTTCAAGTAATCGATTATTTTCTTCAATAAGTTTTTCCTGTAGTTTAGAATAATGTTTTTTGTAAGCTTTATTAATAAAATAGACAAGAATTAAAAAGAGAAGTGTGTAAATAGCTATTGCTAAATTAGTCGCATACCATGGTTTTAGAATTGTAAAAGAATATGATTCAATATTTTGAGATAAAGAACTACCTATTTTAGCTCTAACTTTAAAAGTATAATCTCCCGGATTTAAATTTTTGAAATTAATGGAAGATTTCGAATTCCATTCGCTCCACTCATTTTGAACACCCTCCAAAAGATAATGAAATTCAGCAATAATGTATTTGTTATATTCAGGAACTGTGAAGGAGAAATTAATATTATTTTCAGTAGAACTAAATTCTCCTTTTGTTTCAGTGGCTACACTATGCAACGATTTATTTTGTTTATTTGTCGAAATAGTTGTTATGTAAACTTTATAATTATTGAAAACTAGACCATCAATGTTAATGGTATAATAGCCGTCAGTTGTTCCGATTAAATAGTTTGATTCTGAAAGTTGGGTGATGTTTTCATACCCTGACATCGAATTTGTTAATGAGGAAGGAATAGGAATTAAATTCTGTTTTAGTTCGGTACTTAATTTCCCGTAGGTAAAATATTTGATATAATTTTTTGTAAACAACCATAATCTATTTGATTGATCAACCATCATTTTTCCGGAAATATATTCGTTTTTGTCAAAAACATTACTAAGTGTTTTGTCTTTTTCAAATTGATTTGTTTTTGTGTTCAACGTAAAAATACCCTCTTTTAGAGCATAGTAGATTTTAGAATTATATTTTGTTAAACCGGCATTTTTGCCTTTACCCGGATTTTTATAGGTTTCAAAATAACTAACAGTTGAATAGTTTGGATTGGTTTTTACCTTGAATATGCCTTTGTATTCATGACTTACAATTATTTCACCCGGTTTTGATATTTCAAAGTATTTTGAAGAATAATCGAAACCATTGATTTTATTTCTAAATCTCCAGCTATTATTTACTTTTTCTAAAACAGATAGGCCATAATAATTTCCTTGTAATAAAATATTTTTATTAGACTCAATAGGTTCAAATTTCCATGTGCCGGAAGCAGAAAAAATTGGTATCGCTGTTTGATTTTCTATTAAAAAAGTGCCTAAATCATGTCCGCAAAATAAACCGTTATCATGTGAAAAAAGTGACCAAACCTGACCTTTTGTTCCGTAAATAAATTTGAAATTGTCATCTTCTTGAATATTTTTATAAAATAATCCTTGATTTGTTCCAATATATAATTTGCCATCTTTTAGTATAGAAGTGTATACGGTGCCCAAAATCCCTGTGTTGTCTGTATAACTGAAAATAGGTGAAGAGAGATTTATGCAATTGATTCCGTTATCAAGCCCAATCCATACATTTTTTTCAGTATCTTCAAATAAAGATAAAACCGTATTGTTTCCAATTCCTTTATTTTGAGTGATATGGTATTTTGTTTTACCATTTGAATCAATGATGAAAATTCCATTTGAAACAGTTCCAAAAACAATACTATCGTCTGAGTTTTTCTGGGCACAATATATGCTGCTGGAATTAATTTCTGGATCAGAATCGGTAACCCATTTTTGAATTATTTCATTTTTATATTCATAAAAGCCATTGTATTGTGTCAGAAAAAGGAAAGAATTGTCCTGTTTGAAAATTGAAATTATTCTATTTTGAATAAAAAAAAGATTTTTAGAAAACAGTTTGCCTTTACCATTTTCTATTTCAAATAGTCCTTCAGAAACAGTTTGATAAAAAATGGATTTGGAAGTAATATATGCTTTAAAAATGCCACTTTTAGGAGTTATAACTTCAAATATGGAAGTTTTAGTATCATAAATAAATAACTGATTTAAGGACTGGAAAATAACCCAATGATCGAAATGTAAGATGGACCAAAACTGTTCATCATCCAGTATTTTTGATTTGACTTTTGAACTTAAAGAAGTATATTTTAACTGTCCGTTTGATAATCTTTTCCAAAAACCAAATTCCATATAACAGCCGGTATAGATTTTTTCATCTATCACTTTTACCGATCTCATTATGGTTTCATTAGGTGATGGATAAATAGTCCAGTCAGAACCGTTGAATTCCAACAAGCCTTCATTATTTGCAAAATAAACAAAATTGTTTTTATCTTGACTAATCATCCAATTTTGGTTTCCTGCGTTGTAGCTACTCGGTGGGTATTTTACGATGGGTGGGAGTTCTTGGGCAAAACCCAAATGCGAAATTATTATAAAACTAAAAAATAGTATTCTTTTCAAGAGTTGCAATTTTTTAAAAAAAAGTTAAGGTTAAAGATAGTTGTAAAAAATAAAGAAACCAAATGTACATTTAAAAAAAGTATTGTTCTTATAAATGTTCTTTACAAATAGAAAAATCACAAGTTTTTATAACTAATTAATTTTTTCATGTGTAACTTAATCCAATATAATTCAAATGTTATTCACTGTTTTTAGAATATTTTTCTATTAAAATGAGTAAATTTGCATAAAATAATAAGTCATGAAAACAACGATAAAAGTTCAAAATTTGAAATGTGAAGGATGTGCCAATACAATTTCAAAAAAATTACATACCATTGAATCTGTTTCTAATGTAGAAGTGGTTGTTGAAAAAAGCTTGGTGGAAATAAGTTATGAAAATGAAGGTATCATTGAGACTATTAAATCAACTTTAAATAGTTTAGGTTATCCGGAAGAAGGCGAATCTAACAATTTTGGCAACAAAGCAAAATCCTATGTAAGTTGTGCAATAGGAAAAATTGATTTATAATAAAAAATTTTAAGTTATTTAACATCATTAATTTAAAAACACATTAAAATGAAAAAAATTGCAATTTTCTTTATTGCCTTACTTAGTTTAGGATTAACAACCAGTTCTTGTAGTGATGATGAAAATACATCGATTGTAGGCAAATGGATTTTCTCTCAAGAAGGTTTCGCAGTAGAAGGTGGCCAAGAAGTTTTAGAACCGTATCAACACACGACCGGTTGCAACCAAGATTATTTTGAGTTTACTGCCGAAGGCGTAGTTAAAAATGAAAATTATTTTAATGAAGGTGCCGGTTGTGAATCTGATTTGTCTATGGGGACTTATCTAAAAAGTGATAATAGTTTGACTTTAACAATAAGTGGTGAAACTGTTAACGCAACTATTATAACCTTAAACAGTTCAACTTTAAAAATTAAAGTCACTGTGGTTGAAGGAGCAGAAACAGTCAGTTATATAACCGTATTCGGTAGATAATAAAATTTCAATTTGTTTAAAGAGGCTCTAAATTTGAGCCTTTTTTTATTGCCTAGAGTTCAAATTCAAAACTCCTTTTACGATTAGAAATTGAGCAGTAATATAGGTACTCATAATCCAAAAAGAACTCAAATAAATAGGCACGTAAAATTTATTAATCGCTAAAATACTGTCAGAGAGAACAAAAAATACAGCTCCTATTAATAGTAATTTTCCGGATTTTGAATTCCAAGTAAAATATCCTTTTATTGCTACTAACAGCATTGTAGAAATTACTAAAGCATATATAATTACCGGAATTTTCATTCCCCCTAATTTTTCCCAAAGAAAATATAAGAGTCCAAATAAATAAAGTAAAACAAGGGGAATAAAACGTTTGTATTTTATAGTGTTTACTTTTTGTAGTTTCGAAAATAAGACAATATAAAATAGGTGAGCAATTAAAAAGGAAACTAAACCTATAATGAAATAAATCACACCATGATTAGCAAATAATAATACAACATCTCCAACCCAAGAAAAAAATAAGGCACTTATTAATAAAGGCTTAAACTCCATTTTCCCTGAAAGAAAAACGGAAATATAGAGTAATGGAATTATAAAAGGTTTTAACCACCACGTAATACTTTCAAATTCAATTAAAATGAGACCTAAATAAAGAAGTGAGAAAATTATAAAGACAATAAGTACTGTTTTTTTAGTCATTTATTTGGAATATTGCGTCGAATAGTCATCAGGAAATTCATTTTTTACAAAATAGAGTGTGATGAAAAAAGAAATAAAAAAATAAATCATCAAAATATAATTGCTCCATTCAGAAATAGCTAGAAGCCCGAACCAATCTTGGTAATAAATGATGATGCCAATTCCAAATAAAATTCTGAAACCTTCCCAAAACATTCCATTCGGGTTGGTGTCCATTAATTCAGTTGTGCTGTAAATTGTCAGAAAAATAAAAGCACCATACAAAAACAAATTTGGTAAAGGTATTGTAGCAATATTTGAAAACATATAACTCACAAAACCCAAAGTAATAAACAGTTGAATAATTGACCAATTCCTTAATTTTATAGAATGAGTAGGATTGTATTTTTCAAAATTATAAACATCCTCAATTTTCTCAACAGGATATTTTTCTTCAAACCCTTCCGGTCTCCAACCTGTAGGCATGAACCATATTCTTAATTTGTCTTTCCAACTTTTGGCATGCCAAGCATCTTTACAAAGTAACCAAAGGTGTTGAAAGTTGATTTTGATTGGATTCCAAGTTTGTGCCGGCCTGGTAATTCCATACACCGAAGGAACAGCTTCTAATTCTTCCTGAAAAGTTCCAAACCATTTATCCCAAAAAATAAATATTTGGCCATGATTTTTATCTAAATATTCTTTGTTTATTGCATGATGTACCCGATGATGGGATGGTGTGACAATTACTTTTTCCAATATCCCTAACTTCCCGATATGTCTGGTATGATACCAAAATTGTAGAAACAAATGTAAAGGAAGAACTATAGAAATCACCATGGAAGGCACCCCTAAAATGGCTGCCGGAAGTAATAAAAAGGTAAATAAATTGACAAAAGAAGAAATGGATTGTCGCAAAGCACAGGATAAATTAAACTCTTCACTACTGTGGTGAATGGCATGTTTATTCCAGAATATGTTGATTTGATGTGCCCAACGGTGTGTCCAATAACCATAAAAATCAATCACGAAAAAGGCAATAATATAAATTATAACCGAATTTTTAATAGTTAATAATGCGAGATTTGAAACCATCCATTCATAGGAAAGTATGGAAACACTAATTCCTAAAACATCTTTTACTGAATTGGTAATTCCGGAATTTAAACTTGAGACAGTATCCATGAGTGGAGCCGTATCATTACCCCTTGAATAACCATATATTTTTTCAATTACGATGAGTAAAAGAAAAATTGGCATAGCGATAACTAGTATTTTTCCGTATTGTTCCAAACAAAAAATAAAGATTAAATTATCTCGGCACTTAAACCCGCTTCTAACAATTGGGTACATTGCGGTTTTAATTCGTCAAATGCACCGGTTTTAACCGTGCATTTTCCTTTATAATGAACTAATATGGCACATTGTTCCGCTTGTTCACTAGTATGATTGCAAACACGAATCAAGGTGTCTATTACATGATCAAAAGTGTTTACATCATCATTATACAAAAGAATCTCATTATTTATACCAATTAGTTCTTCAACTAATACTTCCTCTTTTACTTTTTCAATCGTACTCATTTATTTCAAAAATTTATTACAAAAATCAAATTCAAAAATCAAAAACCCAATGTCTTGTCAAGCTGAACTTGTTTCAGCTTCTCTTAAACTATCTAATTAGATTACGAAACAAGTTTGGAATGACAAAGTGCATCTCCTCACTCCAATCTCCTCACTCCAATCTCCAAACTATACTTTAAACTAACCCAATTATTTCGCTCAATGGTTTTTTCTAATTTTAAATTTAACTCCGAACAGCATGCATCAATTGCCTGAATATCTTCGTTATAAAAACCACTCAAAAATAATAAACCTTTATCATTTAAACAACTGACATAAATAGGAATATCATTTAAAAGTATGTTTCGATTGATATTAGCAATAATTACATCATATTTTTTACCCTTCAATAAGGTGGCATCTCCTTCAAAAACGGATATATGAGAACAGTTATTCCGCTTTTCATTTTCAATAGAATTTATATAACACCAATTGTCAATATCAATGGCATCAATAGGTTTTGCTCCTTTTATTTCAGCTAGAATGGCTAAAATAGCAGTTCCGCAACCCATATCGAGTGTTTTTTTATTTACTAAATCCGTTTCCAGCAAATGTTGAATCATCATGTGAGTTGTTTCATGATGACCGGTTCCAAAACTCATTTTAGGCTCAATTACAATATCAAATTTAGCGTCAGTTTTCGGATGAAACGGTGCTCTTACGTGGCATTTTCCATCCACATCAATTGGGTCAAAATTCTTTTCCCATTCTTCGTTCCAATTCACTTGCTCAATTTCTTCCACTGTATAGGAAATTGTAAATTCCGGTGAACTCAATAGGTAGATATCATCTAAAATTGTTGGATTCCAAAGGTCTTTTTGTACATAGGCAGTTACGCCAAATTCAGTTTCTAAAAAGCTTTCAAAAGGTTTTTCGCCAAGTTCGGCAACTAAAATTTCACAACCTAATTCTTTTGGTTCTACGGTGAAATGATACCCTAAATATATATTTGACATTTTTATGTTTTTAACAAAGGTAACAATCCAATAACAAAACTTTTGCATTATAAAAATTAAATTACTTTTGTCCTTCAAACAACTATATTTTATGAAAAAATTTTTACTACTAATTGTTTTTTTTATATCCATGAGTTCTTTCGCTCAGGATATAAAATTCAGCACAAAAGATAACGATATTAAATTAGCTTCGTTACCTTATTACAATTATGGTAGAGGTTTAGGACTTACTTCACCGGACAGTATTTTTCAATTTAACATTCGGTTTAGAATGCAAAACAGAATGACTTACCTGCAAGATGATGAGGGAGATGAAGCGTATGAAGGCCAAATTCGCCGTCTACGTCTACGTTTTGATGGTTATGTGGGAAGCCCGAAATTTTTATATGCTATTCAATTGTCCTTTGCTCCGGGAGATGTTGGACCTATTGAAGAAGGAGAGAATATTAATATTATTAGGGATGCAATATTATTTTACAGACCTAATAAGCATTGGAGTATTGCTTTTGGTCAAACTAAATTGCCGGGAAACAGGCAGCGTGTTAATTCCTCAGGAGCTTTAGAATTAACAGATCGATCAATAAACAATGTTCGATTTAATATTGATCGTGATTTTGGTTGGCAAGGTTTTTTCTTAAATGAAAAGAAAGATAAATTTTCATATAACTTAAAAACAGCAGTAAGTACCGGTAATGGTCGAAATGTGACTAAAACCCCTGACGATGGTTTTGCCTTAACAGGTAAAGTTGAATTATTTCCATTAGGGGCATTTACAAATGACGGAACTAATTTTGAAGGTGACATAGTTAGAGAACCAAAACCTAAATTATTGCTTTCCGGTGTCTTTCACAGAAATGTAAAAGCTCGATTGACACAAGGACAATTAGGGGCTGAATTGTATGAAAAGAAAACCATGGAATCTGTTTTTGTTGATGCAATGGTGAAATACAACGGTTGGGCATTCATGTCTGCTTATATGAACAGAACTTCAAACGATCCAATTGCTGTTAATCCCGATGATGCAACACAATTTAATTATGTTTATGTTGGTCATGGCATGGATTATCAATTAAGTTATATTTTTTTAAAGAACCTTGAAGTTATTGGCAGGTATTCTAATCAAAAAGTAAACGATGATATTTTTATATATACTCCAAATTCTAAAGTGTATACCCTAGGATTAACTAAATATATCTGGGAGCATGCCTTTAAACTTCAAACAGAAGTTACTTATGATGAACTGTATTATTTCAACGGAGATGTTAAAAATAATTGGTATGTACGTTTCCAAATTGAAATAGGAATTTAAGTAATCACTATGCAAAAAAAATGAGGGATTGAATTTATATTAAATTTAACCTCTTTTCTGTTTTTCACTTTCCAAGAATATCCCTATTTTTGTCCATGCAACACAACGTACTTATATTAGATTTCGGTTCGCAATACACACAACTTATTGCGAGAAGAGTTCGGGAATTAAACATATTCTGCGAAATTTTTCCTTACAATCATGTCCCTGAAGATTTGTCTAGTTTTAAAGCGACAATTCTATCAGGAAGTCCTTTTTCCGTAAGAGCTGACGATGCTCCCCATCCTGATTTGTCCCAAATTCGTGGTAAAATACCATTATTAGCCGTTTGTTACGGTGCACAATATTTAGCTCATTTTGATGGAGGTGAAGTAGCTCCTTCTAATACTCGTGAATATGGCAGAGCTAACTTGAGTTTTGTAGATGATCACGATCCTTTTTTCGAAGAAGTGGCTCTCAATAGCCAAGTTTGGATGAGCCACAGTGATACCATAAAAAAATTGCCATCTAACGGAGTTTGTTTAGCCAGTACAAAAGATGTTGAAAATGCAGCGTATCGAATAGAAGGCGAAAAAACCTATGCGATTCAGTTTCATCCGGAAGTTTATCATTCTACAGATGGAAAACAAATGTTAGAAAATTTCTTGGTCAGAATTGCAGAAGTTCCGCAAAATTTCACACCCAATTCATTTGTGGAAGAAATAGTTGCTGAATTGCAAGATAAAATAAAAGACGATAAAGTTGTTTTAGGACTTTCCGGTGGAGTAGATTCCACCGTAGCAGCTGTTTTATTACACAAAGCCATTGGGAAAAATCTCTATTGTATTTTTGTGAATAACGGTTTGTTAAGAAAAAATGAATTCCAAAGTGTATTAGACCAATACAAAGGAATGGGTTTAAACGTAAAAGGAGTAGATGCTGCTGACCGTTTCTTAGATCAATTAGCAGGAATCGAGGAGCCTGAATTAAAAAGAAAAACCATTGGTCGCGTTTTTATAGAAGTTTTTGATGATGAAGCTCACCGAATTGAGGAGGTGAAATGGCTTGCACAAGGAACCATATATCCTGATGTTATTGAATCGGTTTCCGTAAAAGGACCTTCGGCAACAATAAAATCGCATCATAATGTGGGAGGATTGCCTGATTTTATGAAGTTAAAAATTGTTGAACCGCTTCGAATGCTCTTTAAAGATGAAGTGCGAAGAGTAGGAGCTACATTACGAATTGATCCAGAATTATTAGGAAGACACCCTTTTCCTGGGCCAGGATTATCCATCAGAATTTTAGGTGATATCACAAAAGAAAAAGTTCGTATATTGCAGGAAGTTGATGCCATTTTTATTGAAGGTTTAAAATCCCACGGCCTTTATGATAAAGTTTGGCAAGCCGGAGCCATATTGCTTCCTGTAAATAGTGTAGGGGTAATGGGTGATGAACGTACTTATGAAAAAGTAGTTGCCCTAAGAGCCGTTGAGTCGACTGATGGAATGACTGCAGATTGGGTACATTTGCCTTATGATTTCTTAATGAAAATTTCAAATGAAATTATAAATAAAGTTAAAGGCGTTAATCGGGTGGTCTATGATATCAGTTCAAAACCACCGGCAACAATTGAGTGGGAATAATTTAAGTAATTTTAAAATGAAAAAGTTTTTGTTTTTTGCAATTTTTTTGCTAGCCACCCAAATCACTTTTTCACAAATCGCCATTAAACCAGGGATGAATGCAATTAATCATAAAGTTGCATCGGGTGAAACTGTATTAGACATTTCTAAAAAGTATGGAGTTGACCCAGCTGAAATTTATCGGGCCAATCGTTTTGCTATTGATGGAATTAAAGAAGACATGGTTTTACAATTCTATGCACCTCAAAAACCATCAGAAATTGAAATTAACATAAAAAATTATGAAGCAAATCCCGAATCTTTTTCTGCCGAAATTATACCGGTAAAGTCCACTGAGCAGTCAATTGCAATAGTTCCTATTTCTACAAAAGTCACCAATCGAGGATATCATACTGTTCAAAAAGGGGAAACATTATACGGATTATCTAAGAAGTATAATGTAACGGTAGATGAAATTAAAAACACCAATACTATTTTAATGAAAAACAGTTTGCAAGCCGGTCAAAAATTGAAAATTCCCGATGGCACAATTGTTGGTAATAAAGAGAAAGCTGTTGAAGTTGTTTCGAAAATAGAAAAAACTCCTGCAGAACAAAATAAATATAAAACAGGGGAAATAATTACGCACAAAGTTGCTCCAAAAGAAACGTTATACAGTTTAGCAAAAAAATATAATGTTACTGTTGATGATATCATCAATCAAAATGAAAAGGCATTAAAAAACGGTTTGCAGGCTGGGCAAGTTCTAACAATTAAAGTCAATTAACTGCGTTTTAAAAAGCAGAACCTATAACTATGAATTCAGTATTTAAAATTACTTTTATTTTTTTGTGTGCCATAAATTTACTTTTTGCACAACCTACAAATTATAAAAAACATACGGTTCAAAAAGGAGAAACGATTACTCAAATTGCTCAAAAATATAAAGTTACTCCATACGATATTTATCGTTTAAATCCAGATGCACAAAACGGTATTCAAGAAAATGCCATCTTGTTGATTCCTTCTACTTTATTGGTAACAAATCAAACAACTATCTCTAAAACACATGAAGTGCAACCGAAAGAAACTCTTTTCGGAATTGCTAAGCAATATAATATGTCAGTTGAAGAGTTAGAGAAATTAAACCCTGAAGTCAAAGAAGGAGTAAAAATAGGTCAACTAATTCAACTGAAACCTCAAAAAGAAAAAGCCCCCGTTGCTGAAATTAATCAGAAACAAGTTCTTTTTCATGAGGTACAAGCTAAAGAAACGCTTTACAGCATAGCTAAACAATATAATACAACGGTTGAAATTTTAGAAACGTTGAATCCGGCTGTCAAAAGTGGGTTATCTATTGGCCAACAGTTAATTATTAGTAACGGAAAAATTGCTAAAAATGATAATGGAACTAAAGTAGATCCCAAACCAAAAGCAGTTAATTATCTAACATATGAAGTTAAACCAAAAGAAACACTATTTGGATTATCTAAAATGTTTAGAATGAGTCAGGACGAATTAATCGTTTTAAATCCTGAATTAAAAGAAGGCGTAAGTGAAGGAATGGTTATAAAAGTTCCTGCTAATGTTTCTTTAAACAGTGGAGAAAATAATGAAATTAAAGATTTAACCAAGTCAATTTCTAATTCAAGAAGGAAAGAATTGGTATTATTACTTCCTTTTAATATTTCGACAATTGAAAGTGATACGATATTTTCTACTCAGGATCGATTGAAACGAGATGGGTTTTTGAATATGACACTAGACTTTTATTCAGGGGCTTTGATGGCTATTGATTCGGTAAAACGATTAGGATTAAAATTCAATGTGAAAATAATCGATTCTAAGGAAACAAAAAGTTCTTCGGCTATTTCATCAATTATCCGAAGTAATAACCTGGAAAATGCCGATGCAGTCATTGGACCATTCTACCCACAATATGTAGAACAAACCGCCGAACTTTTAAACGCGAGTAACGTACCGGTTATTTCTCCTTTAAGAGAAACTTCAAAATCATACTCAAATTTATTCCAATCGATGCCTTCCAGTGATTTGGTAAAAAATACCATGTTTGATTTTATAAGAGCAAAAAATGGAAATATGATTGCATTGATTGATAAAAAGAAATTGGCTTCAAAACAATATATTGAAGTCAGTCACCGCGATGTTTTTATTGCTCCACTTAATGAAAAAGGCACTGTCATTGCTGATAGTATTACCCCTAGATTGGTAAGTAATAAAACTAACTATTTTATTTTAGAAACAGCAAGCACCGGAATGATATTTAGTGCTTTATCTCAATGCAATAAAGCTCGTACTAATGGTTTCAATGTAGAATTGGTTGTGCTGGATATTAATAGTACTTTTGAATCAGACGAAGTATTTCAAAAAATTGTAAATCAAAAAATCATTTTTCCATCTTTAACAAAATACCAAGAAACGCCTGAATCGATTCGTTTTGCGAGTAATTATAAAAAAATTAATAATGTAAATCCAAATCAATATGCTATTCGTGGTTTTGATGTAGTTTTTGATACAATGTTGCGTTTGTCTCAAACCCAAAGTTTTGAACAAACCATACAAAATACAGCTACTGAAGGGGTTGAAAATAAATTTGATTACGAGAAGAAATTAGCATCGGGTTATACAAACAAAGGCGTTTACATAATGTATTACGACGAAGATTTAACTGTAAAAACAGCAGAATAATGACTTCTAAAGTAACATATATAGGAGAATTAAGAACATCTTCCATTCATATTCAATCGGGAACAGCAATTTTATCAGATGCTCCCAAAGATAATCACGGAAAAGGAGAAGCTTTTTCGCCAACGGATTTAGTAGCCAACTCATTAGCTACTTGTATGATTTCTATCATGGGAATAAAATCAAAAGATTTAAACGTTGATTTATCGGGTTCTACAGCCGAAGTTACAAAGATCATGCAAGCAGAACCAAGAAAAATTGCCAAAATTGTAGTTGTTTTTAACATGACAATTGCACCTGATGATAAAACAAAAATCATTTTAGAAAGAGCAGCCATGACTTGTCCCGTTCTATTAAGTTTACATCCTGATATAGAAAAAGAAATTACCTTTAATTGGAAATAATTATCTGTTGTCTGTTAATAGAGAGCTGATATCCTATAACCAACAACTGTAAAAATACATTATTGATGGACGACCAACAAAAAATTCTTATTAAATTAGCCTATACTAAAATGCCTTTCGGTAAGTATGAAGGTTATTATTTGATTGACCTTCCGGAATATTATGTTGTTTGGTATCACACAAAAGGTTTTCCAAAAGGAACATTAGGAGAACAATTGCAATTGATTTATGAGCTCAAATTGAATGGATTAGAAGAAATTGTTCGAACCATTCGTAAAAAATTTCCAAAACCATAGTTTAACTTTGCATTTTATCTTCTAAAAATTTATTTTTCACTGCGATTAATTTTCAATTTGATAAATTATAATCGTATTTTTGCCCCGTTTTAAATTGAGGTAAACGATTTCAATTTACACACACAACTACAACTACAAACAACAATACAATGAATCAAACAAAGTATATTTTTGTTACCGGTGGCGTGACTTCTTCCTTGGGAAAAGGAATTATTGCGGCTTCGTTGGCAAAATTGCTGCAGGCAAGAGGATATCGAACCACAATTCAAAAGTTTGACCCTTACATCAATGTAGACCCCGGAACGTTAAATCCCTATGAACACGGAGAATGTTATGTTACTGATGATGGTGCAGAAACCGATTTGGATTTAGGTCATTACGAACGTTTTTTAAACGTACCGACTTCGCAGGCAAATAATGTAACTACCGGAAGAGTTTATCTTTCTGTAATTGAAAAGGAGCGAAGAGGTGAATTTTTAGGTAAAACAGTACAAGTGGTTCCCCACATTACCAACGAAATTAAAGAACGCATGCAGTTGTTAGGTAATACAGGTGATTTTGATATTGTAATTACTGAGATTGGTGGGACAGTGGGTGATATCGAATCATTACCCTACATTGAATCAGTGCGTCAATTGTTATGGGAATTAGGAGATGAGAACGCTATTGTGATTCATCTAACCTTGATACCCTATTTGGCCGCTGCGGGTGAATTGAAAACAAAACCAACACAACATTCCGTCAAGACATTGATGGAAAGTGGGATTCAAGCCGATATTTTAGTTTGTCGTACCGAACATGAATTATCAGATGAGTTACGTCAAAAGTTAGCTCTATTTTGTAATGTAAAACGAGAAGCGGTTATTCAATCCATTGATGCCTCAACCATTTATGATGTTCCCAATTTGATGTTAGAAGAAGGTTTGGATAAAGCAGCGTTGAAAAAGCTTAATTTACCTGAAAAATCGGCTCCGGATTTGAAGCAGTGGAATGAATTTTTATACAAATTTAAAAATCCAAAACATACAGTAACCATCGGTTTAGTTGGGAAATATGTAGAATTACAAGATTCTTACAAGTCAATTTTAGAAGCTTTTATTCATGCAGGGGCAGCAAATGAAACGAAGGTAAATATTGTGAGTGTTCATTCAGAATATATTGATAAATCAAATGTGTCCGAAAAATTGAAAGATTTTGACGGTATTTTAGTCGCTCCCGGATTCGGTGAACGTGGAATTGAAGGAAAAATTGAAACGGTTCGCTACGCTCGTGAGCAAAATGTTCCGTTTTTCGGAATTTGTTTAGGAATGCAGATGGCCGTAATAGAATATGCTCGAACGGTTTTGGGATATGCTGATGCCAATTCAACCGAAATGAATTCACAAACGCCACATCCGGTGATAGATTTGATGGAAGAACAAAAAACTATTATTGATAAAGGCGGAACGATGCGATTAGGAAGTTGGAAATGCAACTTGGAACCTAATTCATTGGCTCACAAAATTTATGGCATAAGCCAAATAGCAGAACGTCATCGTCATCGTTATGAATATAATAGTGGTTATCGTGAACAGTTAGAAAACGCTGGATTAAAAGCAAGCGGTATCAATCCGGAAACCGGTTTAGTTGAGATTGTTGAAATCGAAAACCATCCTTTTTTTATTGGAGTTCAATACCATCCGGAATATAAAAGTACAGTAGCAAACCCACATCCAATTTTTGTTAGATTTGTAAAAGCTGCGGTTAAGCATAAAGCAGTTTCAAACTAATTTGAAACATTGAACTAGAAACAATTAATTTAAATGGAAGAAAAAAAATTAGACGTTAACTCCATCATTGGATTCGGATTAATATTCGTAATCCTAATTTGGGTAATGTACAACAGCCAACAAAAAGAAGCTGCAGCACAAGTTAAAAAAGCTCAACAAGAACAAGTAGAAGCCAAGGTAAATCCAACACCAACAAAAGTAGTTTCTAACACTGAACCTGACATTCAAAAACCGGTCTCTGATTCTATTCAGGTGGCTCAATTAAAAAGTAGTTTAGGTTCTTTTGCATATTCTGCCACACTTCCTTCTGCAAAAGCTGCTTTTACAACTATTGAGAACGAATTGGTACGTTTAAAAATTGCCAACATAGGAGGATATATTGTTGAAGCAGAAATAAAACAGTTTGAGCAATTCACGAAGGGTTCCGGAAAAAAAGTTCAACTTATTAAAGATGGGAATGCCAATTTTAATATTGAATTAAAAACAACCGATAACCGTACTTTAAACACAAAAGACTTATTTTTTGAACCGGTTTTAACCAAAGAAGGAACTAATCAAGTTTTGACGCTTCGATTAAAAGCCGGAAATGCACAATATTTAGAGTATCGTTATGTGTTGAAGCCAAACAATTATATGCTTGATTTTGCTATACGTTCTCAAGGTCTAAATACGGTTTTAAATACATCTAATCCATTGAATTTGGATTGGAGTATCAAAACCTATCGAAATGAAAAAAGTGTATCATATGAAAACCGGTACACTGAACTTATTTTTGAATATGAGGGAGGTAAAGATGATTATTTAGGACAAGGAGAATCAACCTCTGATGAACCTGTTGAGGTTACCTATATTGCTTTCAAACAACATTTTTTTACTTCTGTTTTGATGACCGATACAGCTTTTGAAAAAGCAATTGTTGTTTCTGAAAATTTAGTGAAAGACGAAGAAAAAGATACTTTATTCACCAAACAATTCAAAGCGACTGTTCCGTTGGCCTTTAAAAATGGGGAAGTGAACTATAACATGAATTGGTATTACGGACCGGCAGATTATCATATACTGAATGATTACGATAAAAATCTTGATGAAATCGTTCCATTAGGTTGGGGAATGTTTGGTTGGATAAACCGTTATATTTTTATTCCAACGTTTGACTTATTAATCGGTTTTTTACCTTTCGGAATTGCCATTATTGTTTTAACTATTTTGGTGAGAATCGTGATGTCGCCGTTCACATATAAATCCTATCTGTCTCAAGCTAAGATGAAAGTTTTGCGTCCTGAAATTCAGGAACTGACTACCAAATTTGCAAAAGATCCAATGAAAAAACAACAGGAAACCATGAAATTGTATTCCAAAGCAGGAGTAAATCCCATGGCAGGTTGTTTGCCTGCGGTAATGCAAATTCCGGTTTTCTATGCCTTATTTAGTTTCTTTCCATCGGCAATTGATTTGAGACAAAAAAGTTTCTTGTGGGCAGATGATTTATCGTCTTTTGATTCGGTTATTAATTTACCGTTTTACATTCCTTTCTATGGAAATCATGTGAGTTTGTTCCCGATTTTAGCTTCCATCGCTATTTTCTTCTACATGAAAATGACAACTGGAGATCAGGTAATGAGTGCTCCACCACAAGAAGGTATGCCAGATATGGGTAAAATCATGAAAATCATGATTTATATTTCACCTTTAATGATGTTGTTCTTCTTTAATAATTTCGCTTCCGGTTTGAGTTTATATTATTTTGTATCGAATGCCATCACCATTGGAATTATGTTAGTCATAAAAAACTACATTATAGATGAGAATAAAATTCATGCTCAAATTCAAGAAAATAAAACGAAACCGAAAACAATGAATCGTTTCCAACGTAAAATGCAGGAAATGATGGAAGAGGCTGAGAAGCAAAAAGCCTTGAATAAAAAGAAATAATTTCTAGTATTTTCTAAAAAGGCCTTGCAGTTGTGAGGCTTTTTTTGTATTTAATCAACTGTCTGCGTTAGGATTTGTTAATTAAGTAACAAAGCAAAGTGTATTTTTTAATAAAATATTTAATCTGATTAGTTACTACTTTTTTTGCAAAAATTCTGCGTCACAAAGCGGGCTGTAAACTTTTAGACTTTCTGCGGTTAAAAAACGTAATGCATCTTAATCCTCCCTAGTTCGCTTTTAGCGAAGCTAATCCATTGCATCTGCATTCCATTTTTACTAAATTATATCTACCCAAATACGTTATAATAATTTTAAAATTATTATAATCTGTGTTCAAAAAACCTTGAATCCTACGCTTTATGAGACTTGGCGAGAAAACAGTTGCTAGTAGTTTTGATTTATATAAAGTTACCATAATTAGAAAAGCCCCGCAAATGCGAGGCTTTCAAATTCATAGCAAATTTTGATATTATGGAAAAGTTGGCAATAAAACTCCATCAATAGCGTGCACTATTCCATTCGAACATTGCACGTCTGTAACAATGATGTTCTTGTTAACAGTTGAACCAGCATCGTTAATAGAAGTTCCGGTAATACTAAATGTTTGAGGTAAGAAAAGTGTTGGAATATTTCCAGTTGGAATTGCATTTGAACGAACGTTTGCACCACCTACAACATGGTATAATAAAACATTTGTTTTATTTGTAGAACTCAAACTACCGTAGATTCCTAAAACTGCTGGAGTAAAGGCATCATTTATTGGAGCAAACACAGTAAAAGGAGCACCTGCAGTTCCGTCTAACGTACCTGCAAGACCTTGGTCAACTAATAGTCCTGTTACAGTTGTGAAAGCTGGGTTGGCAATCGCATGGTTTACAATTGTTGGTATACCAATAACTGCATTAACAACATGAATAACACCATTACTAGCATCAATATCTGCTGTAGTAACAACTGCACCATCATTAGCAACACCACCATTTACTGTTACGGTTGCCCCTGACTTTGTAATAAACATACTGATCGTTGGAGCGTTTGCTGCAGAACTAAAGGGTGATAAAGTACTTTGGTAAGATGCTGCTGGAATTGCACTACTTTTAATTTCTGTACCAATTACATGGTTTAGTAAAATAGCTTTTAGAGTAGCTTCTGGAACATCTGTAATATCGGCTCCATCTAATAAATCATTAAAAGCAGCATTTGTTGGGGCAAAAACTGTGTAAGATCCAGGAGCATCTAAAACGCCTGCAAGGTCTGTAATGGTTAAAGCCTCAACTAAAATACTGAAGTCTGGATTTGCAGCGGCAATATCCGTAATAGTTTGTTGTGCCGGAGCAGCATCATCATCGCTGTCACAAGCGATAGTCCCAATTGCAAGTAATGCAATCATAGCAATTTTTTGAAATTTTTTCATATTTATTGATTTAATTGTTCATAACAAATATATAAAATATTTTTTAATATTGTTTAACTTAAAATTTAAAAAACACAACAAAAAACAAATAAATGGCAACAAATAAATCTTTTAAAAACACCTAGAAGTTAAGTTTTTATAGGCTTTTTTAAAAATTTTTAGCAAAAAATAAAAATGAATAAATTGTTTAACTTTAACAAAAATTTAATAAACAATATTTTAAAATTGTAGCTAATTGACAACAATTTTCAAAGCCATTTCCTTTGCTTTTAAAATATAAATACCTTTTTTTAGGGTTTCCGGTAATATGTTTATTCCATTGGAGATGTTTATGGAAGCAATTTTTTGTCCTGTCATTGTATAAAAATCAAACGAAATGTTTTCTTCAAATCCTTCTACCCATATTTTTCCGCTTAAAATTTGAAGGATAACAGGTTTTTTGGTTTCCTTTGTTACAATTGACAAATTTTCATTCATAAACAACCACTGGTAAGCTGCACCAAATTCACCACGCCAATAGTTTTCAGAATGGGTGCCATAAGCATCAATCTTTGTAAGCGTGTTAGCTGATGACAAACCATTATTTTGCATTGTTGTTCTTATAGTTGTAATGTTTTGAACCATAGATGAGGATTCATTTTGTCCGGCTACAAAATAGATACGGTGATTCAATAAATTTGGAGTGCTACTAACATAGTTATTCAGTTCTGGCATAGCGAACCAATACGCTGGACTGAATGAACCTATTTTTCTAAATGAATTAGGAAATTCACAGGCACCATAAGTGGAAATTAATGCTCCCATCGAGCTTCCAATTAGAGCATTCATTTCCGGTTCAGGCCGTGTCCTGAAATTTTCGTCGATATAGGGCTTCAATGTTTCAGCTATAAAATGCATGTATTCATCACCTTGACCACCACCATAGGCTGGGTTAACCCAAGGTGAATATTCGTTTAATCGTTCATTGCCTCCATTATCAATACCAACTACGATAGCTCCAAAATCGCCTTGTTCAAATAAGGTATTTAATGTTTCATCCACACGCCATTCGCCTGAGAAAGAAGTGAGGTTGTCAAATAGGTTTTGTCCGTCTTTCATATATAAAACAGGATAATTTTTGGTTGATGAAAAATAATCAGGGGGGAGATATAGCCAAATTCTTCTATTGCGATCCAATTGAGGTATATAAAAGTTTGGACTCAGAATCTGAACATTTGAAGCAGCAGTGCTATTATTTACGCCTGTTAGATCTTCCCAAGATTGAATAAACAGCGTTATAGTTTGTGGAGAACCTATGAAGGAAAAAGTTCTGTTTGGCAGATACCCTCCGTTTGCATTTCCTTCCACGGTAGACCAACTTCCCCTAGTAAACTTAAACTCTACCGTTCCGGTACCTTCCGGAATGATGAGTTGATAGGCTCCAAATCCATCCGGTTGCATAATTGAATTGCTATCACCAGGATTCCAAGAGTTAATATTTCCTGCTAAATAAATAGTAGCACCGGCAGGAGTATTTCCGGGAATAGTAGTAATTCTCAATGTTACTTGGCCATAAATTAGAATGGACAAAAAGCAAAATAGAACAAGAAGAAAATTTTTCATAGTTTTGAATGGTAAATTGTATATCTTCAAATTTATGAATTTTCAATCATAATATAGCTTCCGTTATACTATTTTTGAACTTGTTTAGTTTTATAATAAAGTAAAAAATATTAAGTCTATGGTTATTCAGTTTTCAAAAAAAATAGTTATGATTATCTTTTTTATCAGCTCAACAATTTTTGCTCAGGAAAAGTTCAATCAATTGGATGAAAAAGGCAACAAACACGGTCCTTGGAAAGGAGTGTATGAAGACACAAAGTACACAAAATACGAAGGTCAGTTTGAGCATGGAAAAGAAATAGGTGTTTTTAATTTCTATGACAACACAAAAGTCAAAAAAATCATTGCAACTCGTGATTTTACTGCAAATGATGGGTCTTGTTACACCATTTTTTACAATGGAAAATTTAAGGTAAGCGAAGGAAAGTTAGTCAACAAAGTATACGAAGGCGAATGGAAATTTTACCATTTAAAATCGGATACAATTATGAATATAGAAAACTATAAAAAGGGAAAACTTAACGGTACTAAAAAAGTATTTTATAACACGGGTCTTTTGGCTGAAGAATCAAATTACAAAGAAGGTTTAAAAGAAGGACCTTATAAAAAAGTAGCCGAGAATGGGGTGGTGTTAGAAGAATCAAATTATAAAAACAATGAATACGAGGGGCCCGCAATTTTTAGAGAAGCTGCCGGCGATAAATATTCAACAGGTCAATATAAAAACGGTAAATCCGTTGGGAAGTGGAAATTTTATGAAAAAGGAAAATTAGTAAAAACAGAAAACCGAAGCGAGCATAAACGAGCCAGACCAAAAAGTAAAAATCCTCAAACCAAAGAAAAGTTAAAGAATTAAAAAAATATAAGTGTAAATAATACCTTTGCCTTCTATTTTAATGCGTATGAAAAGAGTTATAGTTGGTTTATCCGGCGGAGTAGATTCAAGTGTAGCAGCCTACTTGTTGAAAGAACAAGGCTATGAAGTCATCGGTTTGTTTATGAAAAACTGGCATGATGATTCCGTGACCATTTCCAATGAATGTCCTTGGTTGGAAGATTCAAACGATGCTCTTTTGGTAGCCGAAAAACTTGGTATTCCTTTTCAAACTGTTGATTTAAGTGAAGAATATAAAGAACGTATCGTGGACTATATGTTTAAAGAATACGAAAACGGCCGTACTCCAAATCCCGATGTGCTTTGTAATCGCGAAATTAAATTTGATGTGTTCATGAAAATTGCCTTCTCTTTAGGGGCTGATTTTGTTGCAACGGGTCATTACTGTCGAAAAGGTATAATCGAAAAAGACGGAAAAGAAATCTATCAATTGCTTGCCGGAGTAGACGATAACAAAGATCAATCTTACTTTTTATGTCAATTGTCTCAAGAACAATTGGCTAATTCATTATTTCCTATTGGCGAACTGACAAAAAAACAGGTTCGTGAAATTGCATCTCAGCTTGATTTAATTACCGCAGAGAAAAAAGATTCGCAAGGGTTATGTTTCATCGGAAAAGTTCGTTTACCGGATTTCCTGCAACAACAATTACAACCTAAAGAAGGTAATATCATCGAAATAGATGTAAATGATCCCATATATAAACTAGAACAACCCTCTTTCGCTGATGCAGAAGACCAACTAGAATTTGAAGCAGAGCCGTTACATTATTTGCCTTCCATGGGTAAAGTCGTGGGAAAACACCAAGGAGCTCATTATTTCACAATTGGGCAACGAAAAGGTTTAAATGTGGGAGGAACCAAAGAGGGATTGTTTATTATTGCCACCGATGTAGAATCAAATACAATCTACACCGGACAAGCACACAATCATCCGGGTTTATTTCGGAAAGCATTAAAAATTGAACCAAATGATATCCATTGGGTTCGCGAGGATTTACGCTTAAAAAACGGCGAAAAAATGAAAGTTTTAGCTCGAATCAGGTACCGTCAAGCTCTTCAAAATGCAACTATTTATCAATTTGACAGCGGACTTTATATGGAATTTGAAGAACCTCAATCAGCCATCACTGCCGGACAATTTGCCGCTTGGTATATAAAAGATGAATTAGTTGGTTCCGGAGTAATTTCGTAAATTGGTACACTTATAATCAGAAAGCTATGAAAAAAATCTACTTTTTACTTTTATTGTTTTGCTCTTTTTCCGGGATTTCGCAAGAAGATGCTTGGGTTTATTTTACCAATAAACCGGATGCCGATTTCTTTTTGCAAAACCCCTTGGAAATGCTTTCTCAAAGAGCCTTAGACAGAAGAACTACCCAAAACATTGCATTGGATTTGTTGGATGTACCCATTGAGGAATCCTATATATCACAAATTGCTGCTCAACCCGGCATCACAATTATGGCCCAATCAAAGTGGATTAATTGTTTGCACATCAGAGGCACTCAAGCAGCAATTGAAGCGTTAACTTCTCTAACGTTTGTTAGTTCAATTCAGTTTGCTAATCCAACCTTGAATCAAAATGGACGCATGGCAAGCACTAATAAAAAGGCAACAGTAACTAAAAACCTCAATATTCAGGTTGATTTTTCTTATGGAGGTTCATTTAATCAAGTTCAAATGTTGGGTGGCGATTTACTTCACCAACAAAATTTTACCGGTAACGGAATAATAATAGCCGTAATGGATAATGGTTTTCCGGGTGTCAACACCACACAACCTTTTCAACGTTTACGAGACAATAATCTCATTTTAGGTGGTTATGATTTTGTCGACCGTGATGAATATGTTTACGACGGAGGAACTCACGGAACCATGGTACTTTCCACCATGGGAGGATTTAAAGAAGCTGAGTTAGTAGGTACTGCTCCCGATGCAGCCTACTATTTATTTAAAACCGAAGCCAACACCTATGAAAACCCCTTGGAAGAATCCCTTTGGGTGGAAGCTGCAGAATTAGCAGACAGTTTAGGTGTTGATATCATCAATACGTCTTTGGGCTATTCTACTTTTGATAATCCGGCTTATAATTATTCGTATGCTGACATGAATGGAATTACCACCTTCATTGCTCGGGGTGCTGATTTAGCTTTTTCACGAGGAATGATTTGTGTCTCCTCCGCCGGAAATTCAGGCAACAGTTCATGGCAATATATTACTACACCTGCAGATGCAATTAATACCTTAACGGTTGGTGCCGTGAATGCCTCCGGAGTTTATGCTTCGTTTAGTTCTATTGGTCCTTCTTCGGATGGACGAGTAAAACCCGATGTTGACGCTCAAGGAGTTTCATCTACGGTTGCAACGTCAAATGGAACTATAGCTAATGCAAACGGAACTTCTTTCTCCGGACCAATTACAGCCGGAATGGTAGCCTGTTTATGGCAAGCATTACCAACTAAAACCAATGCAGAACTTATTCAATTGGTCAAAGAATCAGCTCATCTTTACCAAAATCCAACAGCTCAATTAGGGTATGGAATTCCGAATTTCAATGCGGCCTTAATTAATGCTTTAGTCGTAAACGATTTTGAAACAACTCCTTTTATGGTCTACCCAAATCCGTTTCAAGATGAAATTTCAATTGTCTTGACTAATAAGTTTGAAAAGGCTCAAATGGAAATATTTTCAGTGCTGGGTCAAAAAATAAAAACATTTTCGGTTTCAGGTTATCAAACAATAGATGTGACTGAGGTGGCTTCCGGAATTTATTTTTATCAAATCACAGCAGGAAACAATACCTTCAGCGGTAAACTAATCAAAAAGTAAAACGAAACCGGCATGTAGTTAATATGAACAAAATTACTCAACTTTTTAACATACAATACCCAATTATTCAAGGCGGAATGATTTGGAACAGCGGATACAAATTAGCAAGTGCTGTCAGTAATGCCGGTGGTTTAGGTCTAATTGGAGCCGGTTCTATGTACCCAGATGTTTTGCGAGAACACATTCAAAAATGTAAAAAAGCCACCTCAAAACCGTTTGGGGTAAATGTGCCTATGTTGTATCCCAACATCGAGAAAATCATGGCGATTATTGTGGAAGAAGGCGTAAAAATAATTTTCACTTCAGCCGGAAACCCAAAAACGTGGACTTCTTTTTTAAAAGAAAAAGGAATCACTGTTGTTCATGTGGTCAGTAGTTCTAAGTTTGCCTTGAAAGCACAAGAGGCTGGGGTGGATGCTGTAGTTGCGGAAGGATTTGAAGCCGGAGGGCACAACGGACGGGAAGAAACCACTACGTTGACCTTGATTCCCATGGTGAAAGAACAAATTCAAATTCCACTTATTGCCGCAGGCGGAATTGCCACCGGTCGTGGCATGCTCTCCGTAATGATCCTTGGTGCAGACGGTGTTCAAATGGGAAGTCGTTTTGCTGCTTCCACAGAAAGCTCGGCTCATAATGATTTTAAACAAACTATTCTCGAAACGAAAGAAGGAGATACCCAAGTGACATTAAAAGAATTGGCTCCTGTACGATTAATCAAAAATAAGTTTTACAATGATATTCAGGAATTGTATGCCAAATGTCCAACACCCGAAGAATTAAAAGAATTATTAGGACGAGCCCGTGCCAAACGCGGTATGTTTGAAGGCGATTTAGTAGAAGGCGAATTAGAAATTGGTCAAATTGCCGGATTAATTCATGATATTAAGCCTGTAAAAGAAATTATTGATTCGGTTATGGAAGAATTTGAATTGGCTAAGATGGAAGCGATTCATCTTTAATTATCAATAAGTTTGGTTTTATAGACTTTATAGATAACAGAATGGAATACATTTACTATAGATTATAACGTAAAAAGTGAAGGAACTTTTTTTTCTAAAGTTTTATATGGTTTTTATTTTAACTGAAATTATCTTCATTATTCCTTTTGGTATAATAATTTTTTAAAAATTAAAAGCCGCTCAATTATCTTGAACGGCTTCTTGTATTTTTTATGTATTTGTTTACAAATGAATCACTTCGCCATACGCATCAGCTACAGCTTCCATTACTGCTTCACTCATCGTAGGGTGAGGGTGAATTGCTTTTAAGATTTCGTGACCGGTTGTTTCTAATTTACGAGCAACTACGGCTTCGGCAATCATATCGGTTACGCCGGCACCAATCATGTGGCAACCTAACCATTCACCGTATTTGGCATCAAAAATTACTTTTACAAATCCGTCCGGAGTTCCGGCAGCTTTTGCTTTTCCGGAAGCGGTAAACGGAAATTTACCTACTTTTAATTCGTATCCTTTTTCTTTGGCTTGTTTTTCGGTTAAACCAACCGAAGCAATTTCTGGTGAAGCATACGTACAGCCAGGAACATTGCCATAATCAATTGGTTCAACATGAAGACCGGCAATTTTTTCTACACACAAAATTCCTTCTGCGGAGGCCACGTGAGCTAACGCTTGCCCCGGAGTTACATCACCAATGGCATAATACCCCGGAATATTGGTTTGGTAATAATCGTTTACTAAAATTTTATCGCGGTCAACAGCAATTCCAACTTCTTCTAAACCAATGTTTTCAATGTTTGTTTTAATTCCTACCGCTGATAATAAGATGTCAGCTTCAAGAACTTCTTCGCCTTTTGATGTTTTCACGTACGCTTTTACACCATTTCCACTCGTATCAATTCGTTCTACAGAAGAATTGGTCATAATCGTAATGCCGGCTTTTTTCAACGAACGTTCGAATTGTTTTGATACATCTTCATCTTCCACGGGAACTATGGTAGGCATGAACTCAACAATAGTTACTTCAGTTCCCATCGAATTATAAAAACTCGCAAATTCAACACCAATGGCACCGGAACCCACGACAATCATTTTTTTAGGTTGTTCAGGTAACGTCATCGCTTGACGGTAACCAATTACTTTTTTACCATCTTGCGGCAAGTTAGGTAACTCGCGAGAACGAGCTCCGGTTGCAATGATAATATGATCGGCACTGTATTCAGTTACTTTACCATCGGCAGCGCTAACATCAATTTTTTTGCCCGGTTTTATTTTTCCAAAACCTTCAATCACATCAATTTTGTTCTTTTTCATTAAAAACTGAACCCCTTTGCTCATGCCGTCAGCTACACCGCGACTACGGGCAATCACAGCCCCAAAATCTTTATCAAAAGACGAAACAGACAAGCCATAATCAGAAGCATGTTTAAGGTATTCAAAAACTTGTGCCGACTTTAAGAGGGCTTTCGTAGGAATACAACCCCAATTCAAACAAACTCCACCAAGATTTTCTTTCTCTACCACGGCTACTTTAAAGCCTAATTGCGAAGCTCGTATGGCTGTTACATAACCTCCGGGACCGCTACCTAAAACAATAATGTCGTATTTCATCGTATTTTGAATTTTCGTAATTATAGAATGCGAAAATAAGGATTTAATCTCTTTTTAGAAAGTTTCGAAGGGGATATTTGGTAATAGGTTGAACTTACAACTTGCAACCTATTACCAACAATACCTATATCTCTACTACAAACTGTGAATCATACAAGTTTTTATAAAACCCATCCGCTTTTTGAAGTAGTTCTGCGTGTTTTCCTTGTTCAACTATGTGACCTTTGTCCATCACAATGATTTTATCTGCATTTACCACAGTTGCTAAACGGTGAGCAATAACAATCGAAGTTCTTCCTTTGGTTATTTTCAATGTTGCTGCTTGAATTAATTCTTCAGAATAGGTATCGATAGACGAAGTAGCTTCATCTAAAATCAGTATACTAGGATTACTAACATAAGCTCGTAAAAAAGCAATCAACTGACGCTGTCCTGATGATAACATCACGCCCCTTTCCTTTACATTATAATCATAACCGTTCGGTAAACTCATAATAAAGTCATGAACGCCTATTTTTTGTGCAGCTTCAATCACCAATTCCCGAGTAATCATCGGATTATCTAAAGTAATATTATTCAATATCGTATCGGCAAACAAAAAAACATCTTGCAGCACCACAGCAATCTGTTTTCGCAGACTTTCCAGTTCAAACGATTTGATATCTTGCCCGTCTATACTGATTTTACCTTGTTTAACTTCATAAAATCGATTTAATAAATTAATTATGGTTGATTTTCCTGCTCCGGTTGAACCAACTATGGCGATGGTCTCGCCGGGATTAACTTCTAAATAGATACCTTTAATTACATCTTCTCCTTCAATATAGCCAAAATGAACATCTTTAAACGATAATTCTCCTTTGAAATGAGGAGCGATAACGGTTCCGTTCTGTTGTACTTGGTCTTCAATATCAAGTATGGCAAACACCCGATTGGCCGCAATCATTCCCATCTGTAACTCATTAAACTTATCTGCAATTTGACGCAAGGGATTAAAAAGCATTGTAATCAACATCGTATAAGCAAATAAATCACCAAAAGTTGTTACTGAGTCACCGCCAATAATACCAATTCCGCCATACCATACAATAAAACCCAACGTGAACGACGAAATGATATCAGCAATAGGGAAGAAGATAGAGTTATACCAAACCGTTTTGATCCAAGCTTTGTTGTGTTTGTCGTTTATCACTTTAAACTTTTCAAATTCGATATCTTCACGGGTAAAAAGTTGAACAATCTTCATTCCGGTCACGCGTTCCTGCACAAAAGTATTCAGGTTGGCCACCTGAGTTCTAACTTCTTCAAAAGCAACCTTCATCTTCAATTGAAAAATTCGGGTAGCATAAAGTAAAATAGGCATGGCTAAAATCACAATCCAGGTTAACTTCCAGTTCATGAAGAACATGAAAATCAAAACAACAACCATCTTTATCAAATCACTGATAATCATGAATAATCCTTGACTGAAGATACGGGCAATCGCCTCAATATCCGAAACAGACCGAGTAACCAGTTGGCCCACGGGGGAATTGTCATAATATTTCATCTTAAAACGAAGCATGTGGTCAAAAAGCTTAATCCGAATGTCTTTCACGATATCTTGACCTAGCCAGTTCGCCCAATAAACAAAGTAAAATTGCGATAAAACCTCCATCAATAGTATTGTTCCCATCAACATGATGTAAAATAACAAGCCTTGCCCATCGTTTGTTTTAATGTAATTATCCACAGTTTCCTTCAACAAATAGGGGCGAAGAGCTGCGAAAATTGAAAGCGATACAGCCCAAATCACTACGCCGTTAAACCGCCATTGATAGGGTTTGGTATAGAACAAAATCCGTTTGAATAATTTAGTATCGAAGGCTTTCATTCGTGTAAAAAGGGGTAGGCAATGTGGGTTAAATATAATCCATGTGCCGGCACCGAAAATCCGGCTTCATTTCGATTTTTACTTTCAATTATTTTTCTCAAATGAGCTACGGCTATCTTCTCTTTTCCAATATTTATCATAGTGCCAACGATAGCTCGAACCATATTCCGTAAAAAACGGTCAGCCGTAATGGTAAACACTACTTGATTTCCGTTTTGTTGCCAAAAAGCCTGTGTTATTTTACAATTAAATGTAATCACATCGGTATTCGCTTTAGAAAAACATTCAAAATCTGTATATTCCATTAAAATAAGGGCCGCTTCATTCATTTTAGAAAGATCCAAAGGATAATGATGGTACCAACTTTGTTCAAACGAAAAAGCATTCTTGAATGTATTGATGTGGTACTGATAGGTTCTGCTGGAGGCATCAAACCGAGCATGAGCTTCATCGGCAACAGGAATAATAGCATAGATAACGATATCCTTTGGCAAATAAGAATTCAGTTTTGTAATCCAAAAAGCAGCATCAAGAGGCTCCGGATAATCAAAATGAGCATACATTTCTTTCGCATGAACACCCGTATCGGTTCTTCCTGCTCCAACGATTTCAATTTTGCTTTTTAACAATAGAGAAAGTGCTTTTTCCAATGTTTCTTGAACAGAGGAAGCATTAGGTTGCGATTGCCAACCGTGGTAATTTGTTCCGTTGTATGCTAATTTGATAAAATACCTCATAATTCTGGTAGCAAAGATAATTGAATTGAATTTGTGACAAATTTACAAGGGGTATAATTTTAAGTTAAACTTGCGGCCACAAGTAAAAAGGAGTTAAGATTTTAGAACCAAAAGGGAATGGAATACTTTTCACTTTGTATCTTCGTCCCTTTATTACAAAAATACAAAATTGAAAAAGATTCTGCTTCTATCAGACACCCATAGTTTCCTCGATGAAAAGATACTAAAGTATATTCTTTTAGCTGATGAGGTTTGGCATGCCGGCGACATTGGTAATTTAACCGTTACTGATGAAATCAAAAAGCTAAAACCACTACGGGCAGTTTTTGGCAACATTGATGATGATAAAGCCCGCATGGAATTTCCGTTGAACAACCGGTTTTGGTGTGAAGAGGTAGACGTATTAATCACTCACATTGGAGGTTATCCCGGCAAATACAATCTGGCAATCAGAGGTGAACTTAAAAGCAATCCTCCAAAATTATTCATCTGTGGCCATTCGCACATTTTAAAAGTACAATTTGATAAATCGTTGAATTTATTACACATGAATCCAGGTGCTGCAGGTATCAGTGGGTTTCATCAAGTAAGAACGATGTTGCGTTTTGTTATCGACGGAGCCCAAATCAAAGAATTGGAAATTATCGAAATGGAAAAGAAAATCTAACGTTTTGGGATATGTAATTTGATATAAATCAATGTGCCGGTATCAATTTTAGAACTGATTGTGATTCTGCCTTTTAAACTTTTAACACGAGCTTTAATTTGGGTAAGGCCAAAACCATCAGCTTGTGTTTTAGTGCTGTCAAACCCGTTTCCGTTGTCCTCAATATTAATAATAAGTTGGTTGTTCCGTTCTTCTAAAGTAATATTCCCGATAGTCGCTTTACTGTGTTTTAAGATGTTGTTAATCAGCTCAGTGATGATAAAATATATTTTAATTTCAAACTCTTCGTTATAGCGTTTTTCATTAGAACCATAATAGTTAAAGGTAAAATAGATAATAGAATTGGAATTTTTTTCACACAAATCCTGAATAGCATGGTATAATCCGAGTTTAGCTAATACGGGCGGGACTAATTCATGGGATAAGTCGCGAACTTTGTCATGAGCTTCTTTAAGTAAAGACCGAGCCTTTAGAATTTCTTCCGGTTGGTGATTATTCTGGCCAACTAAAAATGCCGATAAGTGCAAACTGGCAGAGGATAGTAAGGCACTAATATTGTCGTGAAGCACTTCAGCTAATTTTTTGCGTTCCAGTTCTTGTCCGTCGATGGATGCATTGATAATATTTTCCTGAATTTCGCTGTCGAGTTCTTTAATTTTATTCCGTTGTTTGAGTTGTAAGTTTTGGTAGAAAAAGTAAAATAGCACCAAACTAAATCCAAACAGAGCCACGAAAATGAAAATTATTTTTTTGTTTCTATTTTCGTTTTCAACTAAATGTCTAGATTTTTCTTTGAATTCATTTTCAACTTTGTCAATCTCATATTTTGTTTCAATTTCCTGTACTTTATCGTATATTTTTTCATTGTATAATTTTTCTTTGTATTCTTGGTGCAAAGTATTATAATAATTGGCTTTTTTATAATCTTTTTGCTTTTCATAAGAATACACTAAATTTAAATAAATATCTACATAATCAATTGATGTTAAATCAGATTTATAATCGGTTATAATTTTATGAAAAATTTCGGTAGCTTTTTTAAAATCATTTTTAGATTCCATATAATAATAACCTAAATTGCTCAATGAAGAAATAATAGATTTATTCAACTTATGTTTCAAGGAGAAGTTATAACAACTATCTAAATAAGTTTTTGCAAGTTCAGGTTCCCCTTTGAGGGTATAATAGCAGAAATAATTATTATAACTAAATGAAATTCCTGAAATAGATTTTGAACCTCTATCTAATTCATATTTCTTGACCATATACTTGTAGGAACTGTCTAAGTTTTTTTCCGTATTCAATCGAAATAAATTATGATAAACATGAATTAAACTGGCAGTGTCTTTTTCTTTTAAGCCTATGTTTAATGCTTTGTAGTAATTTTTAAAAGCTTTAGTGGAATCTCTGATTATCGAATAACGGGTTCCTATTTGTTCTAAAATTTCAGCATTACCTTTTAGTTTGTTTTTTTCAGAAACAGCTAACGCTTTAAAAAGCGTGCTTAAGGCTTTATCGTGGTCGTTTAATTGACCATAAATTTTGGCTTTCTTGACCGATATTCTACAGAATTTATCAAATTGATTTTGTTGAAAATAATATTCTGACTTTGTTTTTGCATAGTTTAAACCTTTAATTAATTCCTTTTTTTCCATATAGTATTCAATAGAATCAATTTTAGGCTGAGCAAAAATTGACATATTGAATACTATTAAAAAGAAAAAAAAGAAGTGTTTATTCATTTATAAGTATTTTAACTTTAGGCCTTGTTGAATAAGTAGCCCCTAAATTTTCATAATCCTGCTGTATAAATTTAACATCAATTATGCCGGCAAAAGCTTCACAATTAAGTGTTTCCGTGATATATTTTAAAGAGGGTTCTGTTTCTCCAGGTTTTAATTCAATGGTGATAGCATAAACTCCGTCTTTATCCGATGCAGAAAAGTCGCAATTGTCTGGAATTTCATAAATTAAAGTGTAGTTTTTTTCATCAATTCTTGTAATGGTGTAAGTGCCTAAAAGTTCCATAATTATTGTTTTATTAAGTTATTTTTAATTGCGTATTTTACTAATCCAATAGTGTTTTTTACATTTAGTTTTTTTATTAAATTTTTACGGTGGCTTTCTACGGTATTGGCACTGATAAAAAGTTCTTCACCAATTTCTTTTCCACTGTATTCCAAGGAGATTAACTTGAGTATTTCTAATTCCCGTTCGGTTAAAACATTGCTAATATGTAAATCTTGATTAGATGCCAATGCATGATTACCTGAAAATGAACTGAAAATTTTGTCTTGAATGTTTTTAGAAAAATATTCTCTGCCGGAAGCAACCACTTCAATAGCTTCAACAATACTTTCGCCGGCACATTCCTTAGAAAGATATCCTGTTGCTCCTAATTTCAACACCTCTTTAATTAATTTCAAGTCGTTATAACTGGAAAGTATGATAACGCGACAAGTGTAGCCACTAACAGAAAATTCTTTCAACACTTCAATGCCATCTTTATGAGGCATGTTGATGTCCATAATTAAAATATCAGCCTTGTTTTCTTTAACTGTTTTAACCAAATCCAACCCGTTTAAGGAATGACCCACGACCTCAAATTTCGAATTAGTTTTCAGTACGGCTAACATCCCATCAATGAGCACCTGATGATCATCGGCTAAATGAATTTTAATTTTGTTTGGCATAATTATTAAGCAAGTCGAATGTTTTATTAAGATTAATCAATATCAAATGTAAAAAAAAATTAAGAATATTTCCTTTTTTTCTACATTTAATTTTGACAATCGTACAGTAAAAACGCATGATTGAAAGTATAAAAAAACCCGAACCATTGGTTCGGATTTTTAACGCACTAAAATAAACTAAGCTTAAAGCATTATTTACGTAATCTGCCCGACGATTTCACGAGCTTTTCATCCTTTTGAATAGCGAAATTGGCTAACGCTAAAAACACGATAGATAATAAAGGAAGAATAAGCCCAATACCCTTCTCAGACACTTGAGGGTCTCCAGATAATTTTGGGGCATACAATACAAACAATAGCAATAAAATTAAATTTAATATGATGTTCAATCTGCTTACGACAAATTGTTGAGGTCTTTTTTTATAAGAAAAAATTGTTAATATGGATAAAAGGGCACTAAACCCAAATAATATGGAAATAGGTAAATCAGCTTGAAAGAAAAAAGGGAAACCATTTTCATCATACCATAAAGGAAAGATAAAAGATAAAATTCCATTGCAAATAAATGCACCAATAAGATATAACGTTTGAATTCTTTGTAACATTGTGTATTATTAACATCGCAAAAATATATTTTCTTTTTTAATAAATACTATTGTTTGCTAAAAAAATATTTGTAATATTGCAATAGAATTCTGTTTGCACTTCATTTAACAGACACAAAATTAACGTGTACCTCATTACATTTTCTGAATAAAAATTAATATCATAGAACATTCATGTTTGAAATTTCTGCATTAAAAGAAATGAAGCTTTCTGAGCTTCAAGACATTGCAAAAGCTGCAAAAACAATAAAATTTCACGGCGTAAAAAAAGAAGAGTTGATTCAGAGTATTCTTGATAAGCAATCTTCTTCCTCAAAACGGGATGAAATGCCGTCAGATGATAATGGTTCAAAAACAAAACGTGCCAGAATAATACCTGTTAAAATTAAGCCTTCTACTGAAAATTCACCTTTTTCAAAATTTGATTCGGCTGAACCCATGGTTGAAAAACCAATTCCATCTGTTGTAATTGAAGAACAAATTCCCTCAGAAAAATCAGAAGAAAGACCTGTAAAATTTCAAAAAGCTAAATTTGAAAAAAAGAATTTCAAAAAGCAAGTTGATAATCCGGTTGAAATTATTCAGGTAGAAGCCTCAGAAAAAGTAGAATCTTCCGATGAAGTTCTTTCAAATGAAGAGCAACCACAACGTCAGCCCAATCAGTCCTTTTCAAAACATAATAATGGAAATGGGAACGGAAATAACAATCCAAATTTTAAAAATAAAAAGACAAATTACCGCGACTCCGACTATGAATTTGACGGAATTATTGAAAGTGAAGGTGTTTTGGAAATGATGCCTGACGGTTATGGTTTTTTGCGTTCTTCCGATTATAATTATTTGGCTTCGCCGGATGATATTTATTTATCAACTTCACAAATCAGATTATTTGGGTTAAAAACCGGAGATACTGTAAAAGGAGTGGTTAGACCTCCCAAAGAAGGAGAAAAATTCTTTCCGTTGGTAAAAGTTTTGAAGATTAACGGGCATGACCCACAAGTGGTGAGAGACCGTGTTTCTTTTGAACATTTAACTCCAATTTTTCCACAAGAAAAATTTAATCTAGCGGAAAAACAAGCAACAGTTTCTACTCGAATTATAGATTTATTTTCGCCTATCGGAAAAGGACAACGTGGTATGATTGTAGCCCAACCGAAAACTGGTAAAACAATGTTGTTAAAGGATATAGCTAATTCCATCGCGGCCAATCATCCGGAAGTATATTTAATTGTACTATTGATTGATGAGCGTCCGGAAGAGGTAACCGACATGCAACGAAATGTACGTGGAGAAGTTATTGCTTCTACTTTTGATGAACCGGCAGACCGACACGTGAAAGTGGCAAATATCGTTTTAGAAAAAGCAAAACGTTTAGTTGAATGTGGACACGATGTGGTGATTTTATTAGATTCTATCACCCGTTTGGCCAGAGCATACAATACGGTTCAACCGGCATCCGGTAAAGTATTAAGTGGAGGTGTAGATGCCAATGCATTACAAAAACCGAAACGTTTCTTTGGAGCAGCCCGTAATATTGAAAACGGTGGCTCGTTAAGTATCATCGCCACAGCCTTAACAGAAACAGGTTCAAAAATGGATGAAGTTATTTTTGAAGAGTTTAAAGGAACCGGTAACATGGAACTTCAATTGGATAGAAAAATTTCGAATAAACGTATTTTCCCTGCGATTGATTTAACGTCTTCAAGCACGCGTCGTGATGATTTATTGTTGGATGAAAAAACAATTCACCGCATGTGGATTATGCGTAAATACCTTGCCGATATGAATCCGGTGGAAGCCATGGATTTTATCAATGACCGATTTAAAAAGACAAGAAATAATGATGAGTTTTTGATTTCCATGAATGATGGGTAATTTCAATATAGGAGTATAAAAAAGTCGTCCGAAATTAGTATTTGGACGACTTTTTTTTTAATTATTTATTTTTTCTTAATGATTTTAATACTCTCTTTTTCGCTTGAATTTGTTATTAGCGTTAAAAAATAAACACCATCTTCTCCATCCAATTGAAAAGTCACATTTTTCACATCAGAAAAATAAACCTGCTTAATTTCCTTTCCTAATGCATCAGTTTGAATGATAGTACCTGAAAACTCCTTGTCAAAATTGATATTGACAAGTTCGGTTGTAGGATTAGGAAATACTTTGTAACCGGCAAGTATTGGATTCGAAAACGTTAGACTATTACTCTCTAATTTTAAAACCCAATAATCAGATTGTCCTCTGCTGGCTTCTGTTTTATC
>Ga0164293_10000182_pt1 | contig 44897 bp, 39 predicted proteins | sample GEODES118metaG_FD_111487 | JGI IMG/M metagenome (GOLD analysis project Ga0164293, IMG submission 111487) | Eutrophic lake water microbial communities from Lake Mendota, Wisconsin, USA - GEODES118 metaG | ecosystem: Environmental > Aquatic > Freshwater > Lake | place: USA: Lake Mendota...
AGGCAGCCGGTCGCTAATAGAACCTTTCGATGAAAGAAGCATTACCTCTATGGTAGGGGAAAAATATAAAGGGATGAATTTTGCTGACGTCCATATTCTCATCCCCACTGTAAATCCACAAAGCACCCTTTTGGTCTCGAAAATGGGGAGTATTATAATCATTGCTTTGCAGGCAGAGAATATCCGGATGAAAGAACAAAAGATTAAGGAACTAATGGACGAAATGAAGGAATATCAGAAAGCAGGGGAGTATATTAAGGTAGCGGCCAAGAAACGGGAAGCTAAACAAAAGCCTAATAAGAGATAAAATGTTGGTGAATTTGTTGGTGAAATATAAAAGACAACGGGTTACAAAATTTGTAACCCGTTGATTATCAAGTGGACCCTGCTGGGCTTGAACCAGCGACCCTCTGATTATGAGTCAGATGCTCTAACCAGCTGAGCTAAGGGTCCGTCATCCCATTTGAATAGGATGAAGGGTGGCAAAAATAATTAAATTCGGCTTACCGGATCATTTTTTAGATTATTATGATTTTACTGGAACGGAGATGCCGCATCAATGGGGCGGCGTCTGCCAAACACTTTAACACAGCTTCCTTTTGTGAAATTTCAAACTATTGTAGATTTGCAGTATTATGTTCCTGAGGTATTTATTCTATGCGTTCCTCGCCTATTTAGGGTTCAGGTTGATTTTTGACCTGATCATTCCAATTGTAACCACTACCCGTAAAATAAAAAAGCAGTTTGCCCAGGCCCGCGAGCAGATGGAACAGCAGCACCAGCAATACCAACAGCAGCACCAGCAGCACCAGCAGCACCAGCAGCAATCAAATCCACAGGGTAAACCCGAGAATGTAACCGATGGTATTGGTGACTACATTGAATTCGAGGAGATCAAGAAGGACAAGTAGGAGGAAGGATGCCGTAAATCCTGTGTGCATTCCCCGTCCAGTTTCCGGGGCAGTTTTTAGACGAGCGTTGGGCAATTAACTCGAAGTCTGCCTTTTCATCAAGGTTCCCTTTTGGGTTTTGATTTTTCATCCTCAGATTCCGCAGCATCCGGATCCAGCCCATCTGCCAGCCGATCAGCGATCTTATCCACCCATTTCCCAATATTGTTCTGAAGTTTGGGGTTTTCGAGCAGTTTTCCGGCCATATTTGACCAAAACGAGTGCATTTTGGCCTTTTTTTCGCTTCCCACCACGGAATTGAACGCCATCATCCCATAATTTTCTTTTAGCCCGGTCAGGTTATCATCAAGTTTGCCCTCAATCGTCCTCATCCGAAGGCGCATTTTCTCTATTTCCAGCTCTAACCCATGCAGATTATTGATCTTTCCCATTCTATTAGTCGTTTTGTTGCAGGTCTTTTGAAGTTTCCCTGATGAACAGCCGGATGAGCGGATTTTGGACCAATGGGCGCCTTAATACGATCACCAGAAGTAAAAGCATAAAGAAAAGGCCAGCCGCCCCGGCAAAGCCCAGGACCGCGCTGCCAGTCAGATTCGTTAACCACCAGGCAAAGCTTATCCCCAAAAACACCAGGGTGAACAAAGACAGAAACCCTACCAAAAAGATGACTATGACCAGTCCAAAGGATTTGGACAGCACCTTCACGGCCTGGAGCTTGACCAGATTTACCCTGAGGTCAACATACTCTTTTAGCAGCGCCTTGTTTTCGGCATAAAATCCCTTAAAATTCTGATCACTGCCCATAATTCATGTATTCAATCTAAGGTACTCCTTTTTCATGGCAGGAAAGCGCTATTAAGGCCTGACCCTGATCATCTTTTTGCCCTTGTATGGGCTGTTTTTTTGGTTTTCAGTCAATTCTGTTCTACATTCGCAACGGAAAGAGAAACAGTAGAAGGGAACGGGTGACGTTCCCTTCTGTTTTTATCGGACATGAATAACGAACCGCAAAACGTAAAGTTGGAAGGCCTTGTAAACCAGGTTCTGGAAGGGATCGAGGGATTCTTCCTCGTTGAGATCCGGATCAAACCTGTAAACAATATCAAGGTTTTTATTGATGCGGATCAGGGTGTGAGCATAGATAAGTGCGTATCTGTAAACAGGAAGATGTACAAGCTGATCGAGGAACAGGAGTTGTATACCGACGGTAACTTTTCCCTCGAAGTATCGTCACCGGGACTGGATGAACCGCTGAAGCTGAAACGACAGTACCTGAAGAACGTGAACAGGAATGTGGAAGTGACCCTGATCGACGGAACAAAAACTGAAGGAACCCTGAAGGTAGTGGACGAAGAGTGTATACTGGTTGAAGAAACAAGAGGGAAGAATAAGAAGAAAGAAACGGTATCTCATACAATACCATTCAATAATATTAAAACAACAAAGGTCCAGGTTATATTTTAACGATCCTGTTTACAGGTAAAATGCAATGCTATGGCGAGTATTAACTTAATAGAATCCTTCCAGGAATTCAAAGATGCGGAAAACATTGACCGCCCCACGCTGATGAAAGTATTAGAGGATGTTTTTAAAACATTGCTCAGGAAAAAATATGGATCAGACGAGAATTTCGACGTGATCGTGAACACCGAGAAAGGTGACCTTGAAATTGTAAGACGCAGGATCATTGTAGACGATGGCGCTGTAGAGGATCCCCTGGCTGAGGTCGCGTATTCAGAAGCAACTAAAATAGAGCCCGACTTTGAAGTGGGTGAAGAACTGTATGAGGCGGTGGATATCATGGACTTCGGACGACGCGCTATTCTGGCCGCCAAACAGACCCTGGCCAGCCGCATTAGCGACCTCAAGAAAAGCCACCTGGTTAAAAAATATGGCGACCGTATGGGAGAGATCCTGAACGCAGAAGTCTACCAGGTCTGGAAAAAAGAAGTGCTGCTGCTGGATGAAGATGGAAACGAGCTTATCCTTCCAAAATCTGAACAGATCCCTTCCGATTATTTCAAGAAAGGGGAAAGCATCAGGGCTGTGATCAAGAAAGTGGAGATGAAAAATAACAGTCCGGTAATTATTCTTTCCCGCACCCATCCATCCTTCCTGGCTAAATTGCTGGAAATTGAGGTGCCGGAGATATTTGACGGTCTGATCGTCATCCGTAAGATCGTTCGCGAACCGGGCGAAAGGGCTAAAGTGGCAGTGGAAAGTTATGACGACAGGATCGATCCGGTGGGCGCTTGCGTGGGTATGAAAGGAAGCCGTATCCATGGTATCGTGAGGGAGCTGAAGAATGAGAATATCGACGTGATCAACTGGACAAACAATGTACAGTTGCTGATTCAAAGGGGTTTGACGCCTGCTAAGATCAGCCGAATGAACCTTGATCAAGAGAATAAAACCGCCGAAGTGTTTGTTTCCCCTGAGCAAGTGTCGCTGGCTATTGGAAAAAGAGGCGTGAATATTAAGCTGGCTGAAGAACTGACCGGGTACAATATTGATGTGTACCGCGACACTGAAGGTGAAATGGATGAGTACGATATCGATATGGATGAATTTACAGATGAGATCGAGCCATGGGTCATCGATGAGCTGAAGCGCATTGGTTGCGACACAGCGAGAAGCGTGCTCAACCTCTCCATGGATGAACTGGAAAGACGCACGGATCTGGAGAAAGAAACCATTGATGAGATCAGAAAAGTGCTGCAGGCAGAATTTGAGAAAGAGTAATGAAATGAATTCCGGGTTCCCTTAGCGGGCTCGGTGTTCGCTTATCCGGAATAGCGATCCGGAATTTTAAATTGATAAAGTCGTAAATGTCAGAAAGTAATACACCCAGATTAATGGCCGCTGCCAAGGAGTTCAACATTGGTAAAGACACCCTTGTGGACTTCTTGATCAGCAAGGGATTCAATAAGGACGACCTTAAGCCTACCTCGAAGTTGGCAGAGGACATGTACAGGTCTTTGCAGCAGGAATTTTCGTCTGATAAGGCTGCGAAAATGAAGAGCGACCAGATTGAAATTCCTAAGGGGAATGTCACGGAGGGAAAGAAGAAGAAAGACGAAGAAGAGATCCTCTTTAAGAAGGATACGAAGAAGAAAGCCGTAGAAAAAGAAGTTCCGGTTGCGGCGGCTGTTGAAATAGCCCCCGAGCCCGAAGTTGTGGTGGTAGTGCCGCCCGTGGAAGTTCCTCAGCCTGAGGTGGTCGTGCCTGAAATAGGCAAAATAGAAGCGCCAGTTATTGATGGCCCGAAAATTTTGGATAAGATCGACCTGGATGCCATTGATTCATCGACCAGACCAAAGAAATCAAAGAAGACAGAGAAGAAGGAAGAACCCGTTCCGGTATCCATACCGGAAGTAGTGGAGCCGGAAATTCCTGAGCCTGCTGCCGTAGCCAAAGAGGTGGTAGAAGAAGAGGAGGTTAAAGAAGTCCAGCCGGACAAAATGAAAATAGAAGCTCCTGAACTGGAAGGGCCCAAGATCATCGGAAGGATAGACCTCCCGGTGGATAATAACGATGTTAAGAACCGTGCGCTGGAAGAAAAGCGTAAGCGTAAGCGTATTCCAATAGAGAAAAAAGGCTCCTCCCCCACAACAGGAGCTGGTCAGTTCAAGCCTACGCTCAAGAGCGCCGGCGGTACGGGTGCCCCGAGGCCCCAGGGAGGCGGTGGCCCAAGGCCTTCAGCTCCTTCCCGGTTCAAGCCCGAAAAGAAAAGGGAACCTAAGGAGATTGACGAAAAAGAAATTCAGGAAAAGATCAGGCAAACCCAGGCTAAACTCGCCGGTTCTGCTGGTCGTGGTAAAAGCCTCAAAGCCAAATACCGTAGGGCCAAGCGCGATGAAATGGCAGAGTCCATGGGCGAAGGCGGAGAAGATAACAAGCTGCAGGTTACTGAGTTTATCAGCGTAAGCGAACTCGCATCCCTGATGGACGCCAGCTTTGCGGACGTTATAGGTAAGTGTATGAGCCTTGGCATTATGGTGTCTATCAACCAACGTCTCGATGCTGAAGTGATTGAACTCGTGGCAAGCGAATTTGGCTATGAAGTGGAGTTCATCGACATGGAGAAGCAGATGGAAATGGAAGATGTGGCTGATGAAGATGAAGTGGAGAACACAGATCCCCGCTCACCGATCGTGACCATCATGGGTCACGTTGATCATGGTAAAACATCTTTGCTGGATTATATCCGTAATACAACCGTGGTAGCAGGAGAAGCTGGTGGTATCACCCAGCACATTGGTGCGTACCAGGTAGAACTGCCAAACGGAAAATCCATCACTTTCCTTGATACGCCTGGTCACGAAGCGTTTACGGCTATGCGTGCCCGTGGTGCCAAGGTCACCGATATTGCGGTCATTGTGATCGCTGCTGACGATGCAGTGATGCCACAAACGAAGGAGGCGATCAGCCACGCACAAGCGGCTGGTGTGCCCATGATCTTTGCGGTTAATAAGATCGATAAAGACGGAGCTAATCCTCAAAAGATATATGAGCAGCTGGCGGGCATGAACCTGTTGGTGGAAGAATGGGGTGGTAAATACCAGAGCCAGGAACTGTCGGCCAAAAAAGGACTGAACGTTGACTTACTCCTCGAAAAAGTATTGCTTGAAGCGGAACTGCTGAACCTGAAGGCTAATCCCGACAAGGAGGCTAATGGTACCGTAGTGGAAGCTACATTAGATAAGGGCCGTGGCTATGTAGCTACCGTGCTTGTACAGAACGGCACCCTGAAGAATGGTGATGTGGTAGTGAGTGGCCAGCATTTTGGTCGTGTTAAAGCGATGTTCAACGAGCGTAACAAGAAAGAAGAGGAAGCCGGGCCAAGTTCGCCGGTACTTATTCTTGGTTTGAACGGTGCACCACAGGCCGGAGAGAAGTTTAAAGTGTATGAAGATGAAGCTGAAGCCAAGGAAGTAGCGGGCAGGCGCGCGCAGATCCTACGCGAGCAGGGTATTCGTACCAAGAAGCACATCACGCTGGATGAGATCGGTCGTCGTCTTGCGCTGGGTAACTTCAAACAACTGAATATCATCATCAAAGGTGATGTGGATGGATCGGTAGAGGCATTGAGCGATTCGCTCCAGAAGCTTTCTACTCCTGAGATCGCTGTTGCCGTAGTACATAAAGGTGTTGGTCAGATCACGGAGAGCGACGTTCTGCTTGCTGCCGCGTCAGACGCCATCTTACTTGGTTTCAACGTCCGCCCTTCCAGCCAGGCCAATAAACTCGCCGGAACTGAAGGTGTGGAGATCAAATTGTACTCCATCATCTACAACGCGATCGAGGAACTCAAGAGCGCCATGGAAGGTATGCTTGAACCCAAGATCCAGGAGAAGATCATTGCCAACGTTGAAGTACGCGAGGTGTACAACTTCGATAAGGCCACCGTTGCCGGTTGCTATGTGCTGGACGGAAAGATCATGCGTAACAGCAAGATCCGCGTGATCAGGGATGGTATTGTTGAATATCCCAAGGGTGAGGGCCAGTCGGCTGAACTTGGTAGCCTGAAGCGTTTCAAAGATGACGTGAAAGAGGTGGTGTCTAATATGGAGTGTGGTTTAACGGTCAAGAATTACGCGGGTATCAAAGTAGGCGATATTATCGAGGCCTTTGAGATGGAAGAAGTGAAGCGGACCCTTTAATATCAACTTTAGGTTTTCATTAGAATCTAATTAAGTTTATTTGCGTATGCGGAAATGGTTTTTATCCCTGGTTACGATCGGTTTTTGTCTGGCAGCGCAAGCCCAGTCCGCTAAAGTGCTGGCCGACAAGATCTCGGGTATACTGGGAGATAAGATCGTACTGAAGTCAGACCTTCTTAATTATATAGACGATATACAGCGTCGCGGCGGTGAAGTTCCCCAAAATGCGGAGTGTGTGCTGTTGGAGCGCATGCTGATGGATAAGGCCCTGGTTCTTCAGGCTGAAAAAGACTCTTTGCCAATTAGCGAAGAAGATATCAATGCGGAACTGGATCAGAGGATCAGGTACTTCATCATGGAATTTGGTGGCAAGGAAGCCGTTGAACAGGTAGCGGGCCGGACCATTTACCAGATGAAGGAAGACTTCAAGCCTTCGGTGAAGGAAAGAAGGCTGGCTGATGCAATGCGTGCAAAGATCGTGGAGAATGTAAAGATCACACCCCAGGAAGTAAAGCAGTATTACGATAAGATTCCGAAAGACAGTCTTCGTTTCTACGAAACGGAACTGGTGGTAGGGCAGATCATTCTTTTCCCGAAGGCAGGAAGGGAACTCGAAAAATTTGCTATCGACGAGTTGAACGATTACAAGCGCCAGATCGAAAACGGTAAATCATTTGAGAACTATGCCCGACTTTACACCGAAGATCCGGGGAGTAAGCAAAGTGGTGGCCGTTATGAAATCAATAAGAATGAAAAGCAATGGGACCCGGACTTTAAGAATGCTGCGTTCAGGCTTAAGGACGGGCAGGTTTCCCAGGTAACCAAAAGTAAATTTGGATACCACATCATCCAGATGGTAAGCAGGAACGGTGATGACGCGGTGATCAGGCATATCCTCAGGATCCCGGAGGTTACCCAGGTTGAAGTGGACAATGCAAGGAATAAGCTCGACAGCATACGCTCAAAACTGATCGCCGGTACGTTGACCTTCGGCGAGGCGGTAGATAAATTCAGTGAAGACGAGGGTAGTAAGTTCACAGCCGGATTGATTTCCGGACAGTCTGGTACCAGCGTTACCATCGATGAACTCGATAAGGACATGGTGAAAGACCTGAACAAACTGAAGATAGGCGAGTATTCTCCTCCTACCGAATTTGCAGATCCTAACGGGAAGAAAGGCGTGAGGCTGGTAGTGATCTTAAGTAAAACAGAACCCCATAGGGAGAACCTGAAAGATGACTACAATAAGGTAGCAATGCGCGCAATCGAAGAAAAGAAAAGTGTGGCCGTGGAAAAATGGTTCCAGTCTAAACTTCCCACTTACTATGTAATGGTAGACCCGGAATACGCAGGTTGCGAGACCATCCGTAAAACTTTCCCCAGTTTCGCCGGAAAAACGCCCTGATTTTTACCATTCCTTTTCATCTGATTAATTTACCTTCGCGCTTCATCTCAGATACATGAGTGATGCAATTAAACATGAGTGCGGCCTCGCATTCATTCGTCTTCGTAAGCCGTTCTCTTACTACCAGCAGGAATATGGTACAGCTCTTTTTGGCCTGAATAAGCTATATCTCCTCATGGAGAAACAGCATAACAGGGGCCAGGACGGAGCAGGGCTTGCCACTATGAAACTGAATACCGAACCAGGGTATCCGTTTTTGTACAGGCACAGGAGCATCGCATCTCAGGCCATTGCGGATCTGTTTCAAACCATTGGTAAGGAGATCTCGGAGCTCGAGAAATACCAGCCTGAGATCCGGAAACATCCGGGTCTGTTAAAGGGCCATTTGCCTTTCATGGGCGAGATCCTGCTCGGCCATCTCCGTTATGGTACCCAGGGCAAGAATAATGCTGAGTTCTGCCATCCCTTTGTAAAGAAGAATATTATTCCGGCACGAAACCTTGCGCTGGCAGGGAATTTCAACCTGGTCAATACAGAAGAGCTTTTTTCACTCATCAATCTGGATCCCGGCGTATTTCAAAAACAGAGCGACCTTGCGGCAATGATGGAAGTGGTGCATCATTTCCAGGTAAAAGAAGATGAAGCCAGTCCGGGTAACATCAGTGTAACCAACATATTAAAGAAATCCTTTAGTCTGTTCGACGGAGGCTACCATGTTGGGGGTATGCTCGGGAACGGGGATTCTTTCGTTATTCGGGATCCGCATGGCATCAGGCCATCTTACTACTATATTAACGAGGACATCTTTGTAGCGGCATCCGAGCGCGCTGCCATCAGAACTACATTCAACGTCGGTGAGAACGAGGTGATTGAACTTATGCCCGGAACAGCCCTGATCGTTAAGGCTGATGGAACCCATACCGTTGAACAGATCATCGAACCAAAAGAACGAAGGGCCTGCAGTTTTGAAAGGATCTATTTCTCCAGGGGTAGCGATGAAAAAATCTACCGCGAAAGGATCGCCCTCGGCTATCACCTTAGCCCCATGGTGCTGAATCACATCAATAACGACCTCAAGAATACCATCTTCTCCTTCATTCCCAATACGGCTGAGACTGCGTTTTACGGTTTGCTGAAAGGCATGGAAGATTACCTGAATAAGATCAAGGTGCAGCGGATCATGGCCTGGGGGAATGACTACGATGAGGAGAAACTAACGGAGATGATTAACCGCAAGATCCGGGTGGAGAAGGTGGCGATCAAGGACGTTAAGATGCGCACGTTCATCACCGAGGATTCCAATCGCTCGGAGATGGTGCAGCACGTATATGATATCACATACGGGACTGTGCGTAAGGATGAAGATACGCTGGTGGTCATTGACGACTCGATTGTGCGGGGAACTACGCTTAAAGAAAGTATTGTTCGCATGTTGTCGCGCCTGTCTCCCAAAAAAATACTCATTATTTCTTCTGCGCCGCAGATCCGTTATCCGGATTGTTATGGTATAGATATGAGCAAGCTTGGTGATTTCATTGCGTTCAGGGCTGCTGTGGAGTTGTTGAAAGACAAGGGCCAGGAGCATGTGATCGATGATGTGTACAAATGTTGCAAAGAGATGTTGCGAAATGGTCAGCTTCACAAAGAGAACATGGTCCGCCAGATCTATAAGCCTTTCACGCCGGAAGAGATATCGGAAAAGATCGCTCAACTGATCACTCCTCCGGAGGTCCGTATCCCGGTGGACCTGATCTTCCAGACCATTGAGGACTTGCACAACAGCTGCCCGACGAATACAGGGGACTGGTACTTTACCGGAAATTATCCAACCAAGGGTGGGAATCGCGTAGTCAATCAGGCATTTATCAATTACTACGAAGGGAAGAACGTTCGCGGGTATTAGCGCTTTGTAGATCCACAACGTTATCAAATCACAAACATCGGCATGAAGACCATTTATCTGATAAGGCATGCAAAGAGCGACTGGGGTGCGGATGTTGATGATTTTGACCGACCGCTGAATGACCGCGGAAAGCGGGATGCTCCGGTGATGGCCAGGAGGCTCAAGCTTCGAAATGTTGATATAGACGCCTTTGTTTCCAGTCCTGCTAAGCGGGCATTGAAAACTGCTAAAATTTTTGCTGCTGAGTTTAGTTTGCAACATGAACAAATTGTTCAGATACCTGAATTGTACATGGCTCCTGCAGCTACTTTCTATAGTGTTTTGGAGAGTTTGGATAACAGCCTGAGCTCGGTGCTTATCTTCTCACACAACAACGGCATAACTGAGTTTGCTAATTCATTGGGTATTGCGCGCATTGATAATATGCCTACCTGTAGTGTGTTTGCGTTTACCGTGGAGGCTGAAAGCTGGGTGCAGATCCGAACGGCGCTGAAACAATTTGTTTTCTTTGATTACCCAAAGAATGTTACATAAGAAAGGCCGGAGGAATACTCCGGCCTTTCTTATGTGTTGAATCGGGCGTTTTTAGTTCAGGTTGTATTTGTACTTGTAGCGTTCGTAGAGTTGCTTTTGTTTGTCGTTCAACTCAAGGCTTCTGCCTTTGATGAACGCATGGGTGATGTTGTTTGTCCTCATGTCGAGGATATCGCCAGTGCTGATCACTATATTGGCATCTTTGCCTACTTCAATGGAACCGGTTACGTTGTCGATGCCGAGGATCTTTGCAGCATTTAATGTAACAGCAGCGAGGCCCTGTTCTTTGGTCAGGCCGTATGCAACGGCTGTGCCTGCATTGTAGGCGAGGTTCCTTGACCTTGTATTACCTGAATTATCGTTGATGGCAAACAGTACACCAGCTTTCTGTAAGATGTAAGGCGTTTTAAAGGGCTGGTGGATATCGTCGTCTGCGAGGGTGGGCAGGTCATGTAAAGCTTCGAGGATAACTGGAATGTTGTTTGATTTCAACAAATCTGCAATCTGGTAACTTTCACTGCCGCCAACAATAACCACATCCAGGTCCAGTTCATTCTTGATATCGATGCACATCAGGATCTGTTTCACTATTTCTGCATTGATAAACAGTTTCTGTTGTTTGGTGAACAAGCCTTTCAACGCTTCGAACTTCAGGTTGATCTCTTTTTTATCACCCAGTTTTTCATAATCCTTTGCTTGTTTTAGGAAAGCTTTGAACTTCTCTATTTCTTCCAGTCCTGTTTTCATCGGGTCAGCTGGTTGTTGGTTACCCATGAATGCGGAGAACCTGCTTGGCCTGTTGAAAAGAGCGGGCATATTGTAATAGATACCGTTGTCCATTTTGTATGCGGCGTCTTCCCAGTTCCAGGCATCCAGTTGAACAACACTTGAGCTGCCGCTGATCACCGCGCCTTCAGGTGCAATGTGGGCCAAGAGGATACCCGTGCTCTTCAAAGGATTGATCAGTTTAGAATCGGTGTTGTAGGCAACTATGGAACGAACGGAGGGATTGTATTCCCCGATCTCCCTTGCATCGCTGGAGGCCCTGACCGTATTGATCTCTACGAGGCCGAGGTTGGTGTTGGTGAGGATGAGTCCGGGGTAAACATGTTTACCAGCTGCGTCAAAAACTTTCACATCGTCGACCGGGATCGGAAGGTTGGGACCGATTTTAGTGATCTTGCCGTCCTGTACCTGGATGGTGGCCCTGTCGAGCACTTGCCCATTGCCCACGTGAACGGTACCATTTTTTATAAATAGCAGTCCCTTATAATCTTTTGCCGGGTATACGGTTTCCTGGCCGAATGAGACGGAGATGATGGCCAGTGAAAGGATGACGTTCAATATTTTTTTCATGATCGTTTGTTTAGTGATGATTAATCGCGCTCCACTTCAAGCAGACCCTGTACGCCGCCATGTTCTTCGCAATGGTTAATGAAAGTGGGTGTGGGTGTTGGCGCGCCAACCGGGCCGCCGGATCTTTTTTCCGCGATCATTTTTTGGATCAGCCTGTTCCTTTCATCCTTGACTTTTTTCTGCAGGTCAAGATTTTTTTCGGCGTCAAAATATATGATTCCGTCCACCATGGTTTTCTCTGCCTTCGCGTAGATGCTAAGGGGGTGGTCACTCCAAAGTACCAGGTCGGCGTCCTTGCCTGCCTTGATGCTGCCTACCTGTTGATCTACATGCAACATTTTTGCGGGGTTGATGGTCACCATCTTCCACGCGTCTTCTTCACTCATACCGCCGTATTTGATGCTTTTTGCGGCTTCCTGGTTCAGTCTTCTTGCCATTTCAGCATCATCTGAATTGATAGCTACATTAAGGCCTGCTTTTTGCATGAGGGTTGCATTGTATGGAATAGCGTCTTGCACTTCCACTTTATATGCCCACCAATCGGAGAATGTAGATGCGTTTGCGCCATGGGTCTTCATTTTGTCGGCCACCTTATAACCTTCGAGGATGTGGGTGAATGTGTTGATGGTATATCCGAAGTGATCGGCCACTTTTATGGCTGCATTGATTTCGCTTTGCACGTAGGAGTGCATAGTGATGAAGCGTTTGTGGTTCAGGATCTCGACCAGCGCATCCAATTCCAGGTCGCGCCTTACCACCATGGGAGTCACGCCTTTCTTTTTAGTCAATTCTTCTGCTGCCTTGAGGGATTGTTCGTATGCTTTTGCGCGGGTGAAAGCATCAACCATCACTTGTTCAACGCCCATACGGGTGTCAGGGAATCTGTTATTGCCGTTGGATGAAGAGCTTCGTTTTACGTTTTCGCCCAGTGCAAATTTGATGAAGCCCGGAGCGCCCTGGAATGTAAGATCCTGGTCGTTCACGCCCCAGCGTAATTTGATGAGTTGGGTTTGTCCCCCGATCGTATTTGCGGATCCGTGTAAGATATGCGACGTGGTGACACCGCCTGCCAGCTGGCGATAGATCATGATATCTTCCGGATCAAGGTTATCTGCGATCCGCACTTCTGATGTTACGGACTCAGCGCCCTCGTTGGTGGAGAACGATGCAATATGGGAATGTTCGTCAATGATGCCGGCGGTCAGGTGCTTTCCGGTACCGTCGATCTGTTTAGCAGAAGGATCGGCCAGGCCCTTGCCGATCTGGGCGATCTTCCCGTTTTTAACGAGAACGTCTGTGTTTTCAAGTTTGGCTGGCGTTTCGCTTGTCCACACCGTGGCATTTTTGATCAGGATGTTTTCTGGTTTGGGCAGTTCCTCGTTGCCGTAGGGGCCAAACGGATAGCTTAGTTTACCGATACGTGGAGATTCTTTTTTCTTTGCGGAGTCAGCGGCTGAAGGATATGCTTTAATGAGGTTAGCGGTCCAGCTTAGTTTATTGCCAGCGGAATCTTCCCCATAGCCTGTCCATGTTTTTCCATTGCTGATGCCGCTGAGTCGAATGGTGTTCCGCGATCTTTTTTCAGGAGTGAAACTCAGTTTGACTTGTTTGCCATCGAGGGAAAGTTTTGCGCTGACTGTATCTTTCCCGATGAGGTTTGCCGAGTTAGCGGATTTTACATCGAGGTTATAGTTGTTTGTACCGAAAGGGCCGTTGATGTTGATCGCGTAGGTTCCCTTGATGTCGGTCCACTGGTCTTCCCTTACTGAATATTTCTCACCCTGTACCCAATTTTGGAGGATGATGGCTTTTTCACTGAAAACGGGAGCGGAGGTGATGATGAAGTTGGCAATCTTGCCTGCCTCGAGGCTGCCCACTTTATCAGACATGCCGAGTAAGGCGGCAGGTGTAGTGGTAAGTGCATCGAGCGCGCGTGCTTCGGATAGTCCGTATTCGATCGCTTTTCTGAGGTTGGGCATGAACGTTTTTGAATCCCTGAGGTCCGCGCTGGTCAGGCAAAATGGAATTCCTGCTTTTTCCAGGGCGCCGGCGTTGGAAGGTGCCATTTCCCAGTGTTTCATGGTGGTCATCGAAACCAGCCGGGCGTCATTTGGATCTTCCACGTCGAGGGCCATGGGGAAATTCAGTGGTACGATGAGGGTGGCTTTTGTAGCGGCGATGTCTTTCACGCGCTGGTATTCGTTACCATTTGTTTTAATGACGAACTGGGTGGAGAACTCGTCGCCAATGCGGTCTGCGCTAATGGTGGTCCACTTATCGGTGGTTTCAAATATTTGCGGCAATTGTTGGAAATCGTTGAATGCCTGGAGGCTCAGGTTCAGTTCTTTTTTATCGGGGGCTGACTTATACCATTTCCCGTCGAGGAATGTTTGTCGGATTAAAGCAACACTACCCATTTGTGAGGTGGGGTAGGTGGTGGTGGATGATCCTTTGTTAAAAGAGTAGTGAGCAGATGCTTTTTCTTTTAGGGTTACTAGTTGTTCTTTTTTCGTGGCGAGGGTGACAACGGTGCCGGTGCCGCGGACGATTCCATCTTTTACGTGGGTAAGAACGGCGCCGAAGCCTGACTCTCGCAGGGCTTTTGCCTTGCTGTCATCCACTGCGAATACGTTTATCGTATTCACTTCAGGTCTGATCGCCTGGTTCCAACCCATTGGCCCTTTGGCAGGAGCAGCCGGTGTAGACGCGGCATTGAAGCGGAATCCCTGGGCTGCTGCTACTTGCGGCGTGCCATAGTCGCTGTAGACGTCGATGAAAGATGGGTAGATGAACTTGCCCTGGCAATCTACCACGGTAGCTTCTTTAGGGACGTTGAGGTTGGTCCCTACGGATAGGATCTTGCCATCCTTAACCACCATGGAAGCGTTTGAAATGGTTGTACGTGAGTCTTTAACGATTGTAGCGTTGGTGAATACGAAGGTCCCATTTCGAGGGTCTGCTACGCCATTCACGGGGAATCCTGTTTGTGCTTTTGCAACATGGATTGCCAGCATACATAGGAGAGTCATCAGAGTCTGCCTCATCTTGATAATTAAGTTATATGGTTTAGAAAAAGAGAGCGGAGGTTAGTGTCCGCTAAAATACGGCGAAATAGAAAATAGTTTTAGAAAATAACCGCCTCAACCAGGACCGGACCTGCGTAGTTTCGACTTTTGCACGAGGAAGACACCCGCAAAGATCATCAAAGCAGAAATTATTTTGACCGGGGTGATCGCTTCATTCAAAAAGAGAACTGCCACCAGGGTGGCGAATATTGGCTGTGAATAGATGTATGTACCAGCGGCAGATGCCTGAAGGTGCGTAAGACCGTAAATATTCAACAGGTATCCCAGGAAGGTAGCCAAGATCACTACGAAGGCAATGGCTATGTATTCAGTGTTCGAAAACGATGACCAGGGTGCTTCGATAAACTGATTCCATCCGAATGGAAGGATGAAAATGGTACCGAACGTAAAAGCCCATCTTAATACCTGGAGCGGTGTATACCTTAAGATCAAAGGCTTAACCAGTACGAAATAGATCGCGTAAGAGACCGCGTTCAAAGCGATCATGATATCTCCCAGTATGATATTAGTACCACTGCCTGTATTTTCTTTGGCGGTGATCAGCATCACGGCACCTGCAATACCCAATGCAAGTCCTCCAATTACAGGCAGGCTAATTTTTTCTTTCAGGAAGAAGAAAGCGGTGATGGTAATGAACAAAGGCGTGCAGAGCATGAGCAATGCGGCGTGAATGGAATAGGTTATGGAAAGGCCCTTTATAAACAATAACTGATTGATGGCGATGCCTGTAAGGGCGCATAGGATAAATAAAGGGATATCTTTTTTCAGCAAAGGCTGTTTTGGTTTTTCCCAGAGGTGCATGAGCCACAGTAGCGCTGTAGTGACCAGCACACGAACAACATTGAGTCCAAAGGGTTTGATGAGGCCTGGCGTTACGAATTTGACAATACTGAAGTTGACACCGAAGATCAGATTGGCGCCGAGAACGGCAAGATGTGCTTTTAATCTTTGTTCCAAATGTCGGCGGTTATGAGTATTTCTATTTCTTTTTTGTATGATTCAAAATCTAAATCCGGAGTCGTATAAGGGTAGCGCTCAGCTTTTGCGATCGCTGCCGTCAGGTTAAAGTTTGATTGTTTTGTGAAAGGGAAAATCCCTTGTGAGTCCAGATATCCTGCAAGATACTCTTGTTCGGTTTGTCCTGGAGTAGGTATAAGGAATGCTTTTCTTCCCATTTTCAGCAGGTCCATGATGGTTGTGTAGCCTGATCGGCAGATGACCAGTGAAGATTCTGTCATCAGCCTTGCAAGCGTTGGCGCATCAACATGATTAAACTCGTTGGGGCTTTGATGGTCGGCTGACGTGGGAAGACCGCGGACCAAAACATGGCTGCCCTGGTACCCTTTGAGTTGTCCACGCAGCATTTCTTCAAAATGCGTTCTTGCGGGTTCCGGGCCGGAAATGAGGATGAGAAGTTGTTTCTTCTGAATGCCCGTTTGCTTTTCAAGTCTGGACAAGGGGCCGATAAATCGGGTATTGGGAGGGAGGGTAGCGGGGTGAGATAGTTCTCCTGCCAGCCCGTCTCCAGTTTCGGCATCAGGCACCCAACATCGGTTGAAGCGCTTTATGAAGTGGTAGTGAATTTTCCGCAGCATGCGGTCTGCCAGGTTTCCCCAGCCGGATTTCGGGGAAAGCTGGTGCGAGATGAAAACAGAGGGTACGCTCTTGTGGTAAAAGCCATAACGGTTGTCGGAAATGATCAGGTCAAACTGATGCTTGCCATGTTGCGCCCCTACCCAGCTCTTTTCATCCCGAATCACCTTGTACAATCTCGGCAGCTGTAGGAAAATTTCTAACGGCAAATATTTGCCGTTTTTACTATATCGAATGGAATAAGGTGGTGGATTCAGGAATTCGAGATCTGGAAAGATCTCCAGAAGTACTTTTTTTTGCGGACCAGAGGCTGCGATGAAAATTTGGCACTGAAATTGAGATAGGTAATTAATTAGCGGAACGCTTCTTGTTGCATGGCCTAATCCCCAATCCAGAACTCCTACAAGTATTTTTTTTGGCATGTACGATTTTGGAAGTTAGAACCAGAGGGTTTAATTTTAGTTGATAATTTGCGTGAGCTGGACAATATTTTTAGATTAAAATAGTTTATTTTAGAGAAACCTGAGAATGAAAGTTCTAAACAGAAAACTACTTTTAGTGTTATTGGTCTTGATCATGGCTGGGACTTCTTGCTCAGCCTCAAAGAAAAGCAATTGTGGTTGTCCAAGTAAAAAGGCCATGGTTGGTTACTAAATTTTAATGTTCGAGTCTTAAAATATAAATCCAGGAAATATGAAAAGTCCCAACAGAGATCTGCTGGTGCTACTTAAAGATGAAACAATGAGCGAGCAGGCCATTGAGCAGGAAGTCGAAAAGCTCAATACCATGTTGTTTAATATTGAATCATCTGATAGTTTCTACATTTCGCATGAATTGCTTGACTTGAATAAATTCAGGTTGGTTCATGATAAAAAGATCATCCGACAGATGTGTAAGGATAAGCAGATGAAACCGTTCACTTTCCTGTGTAACCTCAATTGATCGCAAACACTTTATAAAATAAAATCCCGCTTCAGGCGGGATTTTTCGTTAGGATAACTTTTTGAGCGCGTCCCTAAGTTTTCCAAGCATCTCATTGATCTCTTCTTTCTTGCAGTTGCCCACGCTTAGCCGATACCAGGCAGAATTTGGAGACGCGCCAAATATTGGGAACGGTACAACCGCCAGTTTAGCTTCTTTCAAAATATACTGGGATACATCAGGCTGCTTCTCGAGTAGATTTCCGTCGGCAGTCTTTTTCCCGCAAAGGTCAAGTTGAATACTCAGATAAATGGCGGCCTGGGGTGAAATGGCATCTACCGGAAAACCTTCCTGTTTCAGTTTGATAAACCCGGCATATATCTTCTGCAATCGCTCAGAAAGCTCCATTTTGAAGATCTTCAGGAACTGGTCAACCGACCCCTTCTGCATCAGGTATTTTGCTGTTGCTTTTTGCTCAGGCAGTGGACTCCAGGCGCCAACATGGGAAAGAATCGCTTTCATTTTACTGATCACTATGGCTGGCCCTAAGGCCCAGCCAACCCTTACTCCGGTGGCAGCAAAGCATTTACTGATTCCATCAATAAAAATGGTGTAGGGCCTTAACTCGGGACGGATGGAAACCGGATTGAAATGCTCAGTGGTTCCATAGGTCAATAGCCAATAGATCTGGTCAAACATCAAATACAGCTTTTTTTCACCTTCTCCACGTTTTTCATTTTCCCTCACTACCATATCACATATTGCCTCGAGTTGTTCCCGGGAGAATACCGTGCCCGTAGGGTTAAGGGGCGAGCATAAAGCGAGCAAACTGGCTCCCTGCAAATGAGGCTCAAGCATGTCTGCGGTCGGCATAAAATTAGTTTCAGCCGTAGCCTCGATCACACAGTGTTCACCCGCTGTAAAGTGAACATAGTGATTGTTGTTCCACGATGGCACTGAGTAGATCACTTTTTCGCCCTTATCTACGATGGCCCGGAACAGGGTGTAGATCAATGGCCTTCCTCCTGCAGCGATCAGCACCTCATCTGCATGATAGGTGAGTCCTTCCCGGTCCTGAATAAAGGCCAGTACAGATTTTCTCAGTTCGAGGTCACCCTCACCAAGGGGGTAGTTGGTGAAATGTTTGCGGTAAGAGTAGATGATCTCCTCTTCAAGCTCTGCCGGGATAGGGAAAATAGAGGGGTCAAAATCGCCGATGGTGAAATTGAAAATGCGCTCGCCTTTTCCCATCATTTCCTTGATCTCGCCATTCATCCGGACGATCTCGTTCCCGATCAGGGTTTCGGCCAATTCGGATAGAATAACCTTGCCTTCTGCTTGTATTCCCGATTCTTTATCCATGAGCCAAATATAAACCAGTTAGTTGGTTGAAAACCCCCGCGGTTCTTAAAAACGAGGCCCGTGCGTCCGTATACACGGGTTCCCAGCCAGATGCAATAGCCCGGAGTAATGCCGGGGGCTGGCAGCGGGGCCGCACCTTTTGTTGTGCCCAAATCAGGGGTGGGGCCTTTTGTTGTCCCCTAAATCAGGGGCCGCAACTTTTGTTGTGCCCTAAATCAGGGGCCGGGGACGTGGTATGTATGGTTTTCAAGCCGATTTTGTAGTTATTCAGGCGAAGAGCAGGTTTTCCCACGGTTTGTCATCTATGTTAAGAGATAATTATATTTAAGCAAGGGTTCTAAACAAAAAGAAATAATTTAGTGGTTAAACATCAATTAAGAAAAAGTATATGAAAAGAATCTACACGATCGCTATCGTCGCCATGGTAGTAATGGCTAATTTGTCTGTTTCTGCTCAAACAAAATGGACGGTTGATAAATCACACTCTAATGTGAAATTTGCTGTTACCCACATGGTGGTTTCTGAAATGGAAGGCACATTCAAAGTATTTGATGGCACGATGGACCACAGTAAGCCTGATTTTTCAGATGCGCAAGTCAGTTTTTCCATTGATATTGCTTCTGTGAATACCGATAACGAAAGAAGGGATGGTCACCTGAAGGGCGACGATTTCTTCAATGCTGAAAAGTATCCGAAAATGACTTTTACCAGCACGGCTGTGAAGCCACTCGGCAACAACAAATATGAAATGACTGGAAACCTTACGATCCGCGATGTAACGAAGCCCGTTGTATTCCAGGTCACACACGGTGGTGTGCTGACAACATCACGAGGTGCCAAGGCAGGTTTCAAAGCGACCACAACCATCAATCGGTTCGATTATAATCTGAAATGGGATCGCGCAACCGAAACAGGCGGACTTGTTGTTAGCAAGGAAGTGGCAATTACGGTCAATGTGGAAATGGACAAAGTCGTTACCCCCGCTCCTGCTAAATAATTTTCCTATGATAAATGAAAAACCCTCCCGTCAACCGGGAGGGTTTCTTTATTTCTTTTTTTCGAAGTCTAATATCACGCCATTGATACAATAACGGAGACCAGTAGGAGGTGGTCCATCTTCAAACACATGACCCAAATGGGCCTTACATCTGCCGCACTGCACTTCCGTTCTTTGCATCCCATGGGCATTATCCGGCGTATAAATTATACTGGTTTTTGATACCGGTTCATAGAAACTTGGCCAGCCGCAACCGCTGTCGAATTTTGTGTTACTTCTGAAGAGTAAATTCCCACAGGCTGCGCAACGATATGTGCCGACCTCGTCGAACTTTTCAAATTTACTTGACCAGGGTCTCTCCGTTCCTTTCATTCTTGCAATACTGAATTGCTCAGGGGATAGATACTTCTTCCATTCTTCATCTTTCAACTCCACTCTTGAGGTATCCGTAGTAGAATATACCGGGTTGGTTTTGTCTTTATTTTCCATGGCTGGCTGTTTTTTCTTTTCTGTCTGAGTATACCCGCAATTTGTAAAACAAAGCAGGATCAAAACGCTAATAGGAAACCATTTCATTGTAATGATATTCTTCATATAACAAATCTACGCGACTATTGTTCCTGGTATCCGGGTTTGTCAGTATCGGGGCCCCTTGTAAAAAAATTTTAACATTATCTTTTTCCTATTATATTTGAGTCCATCGCAAACCAGAGTGTAAGATCATGTTTAATCTAATATTATTCGGTCCGCCCGGTAGCGGCAAGGGTACACAATCAGAGAAACTTATTGAAAAGTTCGGTTTCAAGCATTTGTCTACCGGAGACATTCTTCGCGGGGAAATAGCTAATAAGACTCCCCTCGGCATTGAAGCGAAGAGTTTGATGGACAAGGGACAGTTGGTTCCCGATGAAGTAGTGATCGGTATGATCAGTTCCGCCCTGGATGCCAATCCAGGGGTTCCGGGATTTCTGTTCGACGGTTTCCCAAGGACAACGCTGCAGGCGGAGGCCCTCGATAAGCTGCTCAGTTTAAAGAAAACAGAAATCGGGGCAGTGCTCTTCCTGCAGGTGCCCGAGGAAGAACTCCTCAGCAGAATGATCAACAGGGCCAAAACTTCCGGCAGGGCCGACGATGCAGACGAACAAGTCCAGCGTAAACGGCTGGAGGTTTACCTGCGGGATACCTTGCCTGTAGCGGAGCATTACGGGAAATCAGACAAGGTGGTTGAAGTGGAAGGTGTGGGATCAATCGATGATATTTTCGGGAAGCTCACCCAGGAGATAGACTCGAGAAAAGGTATTTAATAAAAGACTTCATGTAATAGAGGAGCCTCCGCAGAAGCGGGGGCTTTTACGTGTTAGGTCAACCCGATGAAAAAACAGATAATCTCGGTCCATGGTAATAAATTGCATGTACAACGATCCATCATGGAGAAACTGGGGAATTATATAAAGGGCCAATGGGTGCATGGCGACGGTGACGGCCAGGTATTATACAATGCCGTGTCCGGAGTTCCCATTGCTAAAGCCACCACAAGTGGTCTTGATTTTGGGGCGGCGCTCCATTTTGCCAGGGAAAAAGGAAATTCGAACCTGAGGCAGATGAGCTTTCACGAGCGGGGCAGGATGTTACGGTCGCTGGCACTTTACCTCATGGACCGCAAGGAGGAGTTCTACAAGATCAGTTATTTGACAGGAGCTACCCGGGCAGACAGCTGGATAGATATTGAAGGCGGGTTCGGAAACCTATTTGCCTATGCTTCGTTACGGCGAAAATTTCCGGATCTGCCTTATGCCATCGACGGGGAACCCCTGAATTTGAGTAAAGGCAACAGTTTTATGGCCCAACACATCATGGTTCCCAGGGAAGGTGTGGCCATTCATATCAATGCTTTCAATTTTCCTGTTTGGGGTATGCTGGAAAAATGCGCGGTCAACTGGCTGGCAGGCATGCCTGCCGTGGTTAAACCTGCGACCCTGACCAGCTATCTCACAGAATCTGTTGTGCGGGCCATTGCCGAATCGGGCATCCTTCCGGAAGGCGCCCTTCAGCTGATCTGTGGCAGTGCCGGCGACCTGCTTGACCATGTGGCCTCGCAGGATGTGATCACCTTCACCGGATCTGCCAGTACCGGGAAAATGCTGCGGGCGCATCCCCGCATACAAGAGGAGAATATTCCGTTTACTATGGAAGCAGATTCACTAAACTGTATTGTACTCGGTAATGATGTTGAGCCGGGGATGCCGGAGTGGGATATATTCATTAAGGAAGTGCGGAAGGAGATGACGGTGAAAGCAGGTCAAAAATGCACGGCGATTCGACGCATATTTGCTCCGGAACGATTGATAGAGTCGGTATGGCAGGATATTGCGAAAGCGCTGGCGACTACCACCATTGGTAACCCGATTAATGAAAAAGTGCGTATGGGTTCACTGGCTTCCCAAGGCCAGCGGGAGGAAGTAAGGTCTCAGGTAACAAAGTTATTGGCCTCCTCCCAGATCGTATATGGGTCTATGGAAAAGGTGGAGGTGCTAGATGCTGATGCGGGTAGAGGTGCCTTTATAAGCCCAATATTACTTATTAATCAGCAACCTTTTGCCGCTGAGGATGTACATGATGTTGAAGCTTTTGGTCCTGTTTCTACCATTATGCCTTACCACGACATGGATGAAGCCATTCGTCTCTCTAAGAAAGGGAAGGGGTCTTTATGCAGTTCTATTGTTACTGCAGATGATCGGATCGCGGCGGATTATGTGATTGGCGCAGCAACCCATCACGGACGGATCCTGGTGCTGAACAGGGACTGTGCTAAAGAATCGACGGGGCATGGTTCACCGCTGCCTTTGTTGGTACACGGAGGTCCGGGTCGTGCAGGTGGCGGTGAGGAGATGGGCGGGGTAAGAGGGGTCCACCATTATATGCAACGCGTCGCGGTTCAGGGATCACCGACAACGATCACGGCCATAACGAAGGTTTATCAGGCTTACGCAAAATCAATCGAGGATGTTGTTCATCCATTCCGAAAACATTTTGAGGAGCTCAAAATTGGCGATACCCTTCATACCCATAAAAGGACCGTCACCGAAGCAGACATTGTCAATTTTGCAAATGTGAGCTGGGACCATTTTTATGCGCACACTGATCATACCTCCCTGGAAGGAACGTTGTTTGAAAAACCAGTTGCACACGGATACTTCATTTTGTCGGCCGCTGCAGGCTTATTTGTGGATCCGGCCAAAGGACCAGTGTTGCTGAATTATGGATTAGAGGAGTGCAGGTTTCTCAAACCTGTTTATGCAGGGAGTACCATAGGCGTAACCCTGACCTGTAAGGAGAAGATCGCGCAGGAGCAAAAAGATCCGGGGGATATACCCAAGGGGATCGTGAAGTGGTTGGTTGAAGTGGAAGATGAAACTGGGGAATTGGCGGCTATCGCCACCATACTGACCATGGTAAAAAGAAAAGCCTGATATCATGAACGGACACGTCAATACTATAATCGCTGATGGCCTCGCTATCATCGAATTTTATCATCCTAAAGGCAATTCATTGCCGGCAGACATATTAAAAAAGCTTGCTGAAGCGATTGATGAAGCTGATCAGGAGCCTCAGGTGCGGCTGATCCTGCTACGGAGTGAGGGCGAGAAAGCTTTCTGTGCGGGGGCATCGTTCGATGAGCTTAAAATGATTACCACGGAGGAGGAAGGCGCCAGGTTTTTTATGGGCTTTGCGCATGTGATCAATGCCATGCGAAGGTGCCGGAAGTTTATCATTGGAAGGGTACAGGGAAAATGTGTTGGCGGTGGTGTAGGGATGGCTGCCACCGTGGATATATGCCTCGCAACTGAGGCAGCGGACGTAAAACTCAGCGAACTCGCAGTAGGCATAGGACCTTTTGTAGTGGGTCCGGCCGTAGAACGGAAAATTGGCCTTTCGGCATTCTCACAGCTCGCCATCCAGGCTACAGAATGGAAAACAGCGGAATGGGCCCGGTCGAAGGGTTTGTTCGCGGAATTATACCCAGACGTAAACGCATTGGACCAGGGCGTTTATCAGTTGGCGACAACCCTGCTGGGTTCCAATCCGGAAGCCATGGCCGAGATGAAGAAAATGTTCTGGCAAGGCACTGACCACTGGGAGCAGCTGCTCCCGGAAAGGGCAGCCATCAGCGGCCGCCTGGTGCTTGAATTCTCCCGTTATTCAAAATAAAGTTTACAGGTTATCGAACTCATAGAGCGGGTCAATATGCGTGCCTGCCTCCATTTCGAAGATGGGTTTGATGATTCCGTTATCTATGCTGTACACCCAACCGTGTAGATGGGGGTAATGGTTATCCTTCCACGATTGTTGAACAATGGAAGTCTTCGCCAAATTCATCACCTGTTCCTGGACGTTTAACTCAATGAGTTTATCTACCTTCTCGTCTTCCGGCAGCATATCCAGTTCCTCGCGGTGGTATCTGTAAACATCTTTTATGTTGCGTAACCATTTGTTGATAATCCCGTAGGAGTGTTGGGACATCGCAGCTTTAACACCGCCGCATCCATAATGGCCACAGACAATGATGTGCTTCACCTTCAGCACTTCCACGGCATATTGTAGCACAGACAGCAGGTTAAGATCTGTGTGGACCACCATGTTGGCAATGTTCCTGTGAACAAAGAGCTCTCCCGGTTGTGTACCGGTGATCTCATTGGCGGGAACACGGCTATCTGAACAACCAATCCAAAGAAACTCAGGAGACTGAATTTGGGAAAGCCTGCTGAAGAATTCGGGATCGTCATGCAGTTTCTCGGCGGCCCAGCCTTTATTTTCAAGCAGTAATCTTTCGTATGCTTTCATTGTGTTTGATTTTTATTGTGCTGGTTCCAGCCCAATGTTGTTACCTTTTGGCGATATAAATAATGTGTGCATGGGTTTATGCATGCTTTTTTTGACCTCTACCCTGATGTTTTTCAAATGGGCGTGATGAAGGAATTCGTTCACCACGTCTATAACGTCTTTATCGATAAAATCAGCACGTGTAGCATCGATCAACACGTAGCTGTTTTCAGGAACTTCCTCCAGTTTTCTTTTTACAATTGGTTTATTCAGGAATGATACGTCCTTCCTGAATCGAACCATGTATTTGTCATTATCGTTCATAACCAGTACCGATGACCTAAAGTTACTCCTGATCATGAAGAAAAGCCCAACAAGAATTCCAATTACAATGCCTACCAGCAGATCGGTAAACAAGATAGCTATTATGGTAATCATGAAAGGGACAAACTGGTCCCAGCCTTTATGGTAGAACTCCTTGATCAATGGAATTTTTACGAGTTTGTATCCCGTGAAAATGAGTATGGCTGCAAGGGCGGATAAAGGGATTTTATTTAAGATGGCAGGGATGAATGCTACGCAGAGCAGTAAGAGAATGCCATGATAAATGGATGACATTTTTGACTTGGCACCAGCCGCGAAATTGGCTGAGCTTCTGACGATCACGGAAGTAAGAGGCAATCCGCCGATCAGTCCTGATACTATATTACCCACGCCCTGGGCTTTCAGCTCGCGATTAGTTGGCGTCACCCTTTTATAAATATCAAGCTTGTCAATCGCTTCGATACCCAGCAGGGTTTCCAGGCTTGCCACGATGGCCAGCGTTAATGCGGTGGTCCATACCGCCGGGTTATTGAGGAATTGAATATCTGGGAAACGAAGGAACCCGACAAGGCCCTGTAGGTTCCCCGCAACCGGAAGGGTCACCAGGTGGGTGTTTTCCAAAGCAAGACCAGGCTTGTATGCCCTCAATAGTTCGTTGATCCAAACACCTACGATCACCACCACCAGCGGACCAGGGATATACCTTTGGAACTTCTGCCGCTTCATGAAAGAGAATTCCCAGAACATCAGGATAAGCAGGGACACTCCACCTATAATAATAGCTCCCTGACTGAAATAACTAAAAGAGTTAACTATGGTCGTGAGAGTGTTTTCATCCCCTGAAGAAAACTTTATGTTGCCTTCAAAGTCTTTATCATAGCCCACCAGGTGTGGAAATTGTTTCAGGATAAGGATGATGCCGATGGCAGCAAGCATTCCCTTGATCACAGAGTTGGGAACGTAGTCGCCCAAAATACCCGCTTTCAAAAATCCCAGAAGCACCTGGATAAAGCCTGCGATGACTACAGCGAGCAGGAATGCTTCATAGGCCGGCAATTTCAAAATCGCCGTTGCTACAATAACAGTAAGACCGGCAGCAGGTCCGCTTACACTTAAATGCGATCCGCTAAGTGCGCCAATTACGATTCCACCAACTATACCGGCGATGATCCCGGAGAAAAGTGGAGCCTGTGAACCCAATGCGATACCCAGGCAGAGTGGAAGAGCAACCAGCAATACAACTATAGATGACGGTAGGTCAGCACCTGCATTCTGAAAGAATTTTTTCATGAAAGGCATTTAGCGAATTAGAAAAACAAACCTGATGATCAAATTCTCGAATTGGGTGGCGGAGTTCGTATGTCATCAGCTTGCTGGGAAAGACAATATTCGTCATTTGCATTACCGGTAGTTCCGGCACCAGAAAAACCAGTATCAGTAACGGCGCTATTAACCTTCTTTTAATCATTTCCAAACCTAAAGAAAGATCAGTTATTCGGGGAGATTTTAAGGCAGCGCCCTATTTAACAAAATTTTAAAGATTATATGTTCAAGCCGCCGCAGGTACTGATCACCTGACCTGTGATGTATGAGCTTAGGTCTGATGCGAGGAAAAGGGTAGTGTTTGCCACTTCTTCCCCTGTTCCGAATCTTCCCAGCGGTATGTTTGCCAGAAAGGCGCTTGCCCCTTCTCCATCTTTAAGGTAATGGGTCATATCAGTTTCAATAAAGCCGGGTGCTATGGCGTTGCACCTGATGTTGCGGCTGCCGAGTTCATGGGCCATGGATTTTGTAAAACCTATGATTCCTGCCTTGCTGGCGGAATAGCTCGATTGCCCTGCGTTTCCTCTAACCCCTACTATGGAGCTCATGTTGATAATGGAGCCTTTTTTGGCTTTCATCATTGGCCTCATCACCAGCCTGGTCATGTTAAACACGCTTTTCAGGTTGGTCTGCATCACCTCATCCCACTGTTCAGGGGTAACGCGAAGCAGGAGATTATCCTTGGAGATGCCCGCATTATTTACGCAGATATCAATGTTTCCAAAGGTGGCGATGACGTCGTTCACCATTTGCTCGCACTGGGGATAGTCGCCGGCATTGCTTTGGTATGCTTTTGCTTTAACGCCTTTTGCTAAAAGTTTTTCTTCAAGGGCTTTTGCTTTTGCCGCGCTGCTGTCGCTTACATAAGTAAATGCGATATGTGCACCCTGATCGGCAAATTTTTCGGCAATGGCTTCTCCGATACCTCTTGCGGCACCGGTAATAATAGCAACTTTCCCATCAAGCAGTTTCATTTGTTGAGTTTATTCTTGGTTAAGTGCTGCAAAATACGATTATCAGATTATCCTTCTGCAGGTTGCCGGGGAAAATTGTGGGGGATGGCTGTAGCGGATAATAGTTGGCGCGAAGCCGTAAAAAGTGGGAAAACATTTCCCCGATTCAGGAAGCTGGCGTCTGCAACATGGCAAGGATCTCATCCAGGTATTTCCTGTCGTTACTCAGTCGTGGTACTTTATGCTGGCCACCTAATTTGCCTTTTAGTTTGAGCCAACGGAAGAAACTTCCTTTTTCGATGCTGTGCAATATGGGTGGTCTTAGGGCAATGTCTTTTGTTCTTTTTGCTTCGTAGTCACTATTGCACTGCTTCAATGCTATATCCAGTTCGTAGCTGAAGTGGTCTATGCTGGCGGGTTCTTTTTCAAACTCGATCAGCCATTCATGTGCGCCATTCCCTTCAGCGCTGAAGTAAACAGGTGCTGCTGTGTAATCATTGACCACGGCGCCCGTTTGTTCGCAAGCGAGTTTTATTGCGCGGTCCGTATTATCAACAATGAGTTCTTCTCCGAAGGCATTGATATAGTGTTTGATCCTGCCGCTGACTTTTATCCGAAACGGATTAAGGGAGGTGAACTGTACGGTATCGCCAATACAGTATCTCCACAGACCTCCGTTGGTACTGATCACGAGGGCGTAGTTCTTGCTCAGTTCAACATCTCTTAGCCCAATGGTTTTGGGTTCATCTTTACCATATTCCTCGAGCGGCATGAATTCCATGAAGATGCCGTGATCTGTGAAAAGCAGCATGCCGTCTGCATCAGGACTGTCCTGCGCGGCAAAAACGCCTTCGCTGGCGTTATACATTTCAAGATAGTTGATCGGTTTACCGATGAGTTTTTCAAAATGTTCCCGGTATGGCACAAACGAAACTCCTCCGTGTAGGTATAGCTCAAGGTCGGGCCAAACTTCAGCAATGGTTTGCTTGCCGGTGATTTCGAGTATTCTTCTGAACAGTACCATGGTCCAGGTAGGTACGCCGGATATGGACGTTACGTTTTCGTGGATCGTATGCTGGGCGAGTTTTTCAATTTTGGATTCCCATTCATCCATTAGGGCTATACTGAGTTCGGGTGTTCTTACCCATTTTCCCCAGAATGGTGAATTTTGGAGCAGAACGGCGCTAAGGTCCCCGTAGTGGGTCTCGTCGTTGATCTGGTGTACGGTATGGCTTCCCCCTATGATCAGGCCTTTGCCAGTGAGCAGGTCGGAATATGGGTTAAATTGATAATACAGGGTCAGTACGTCTTTTGCGCCGCGAAAATGATTGTCTTCCAGGCTTTCATTGCTGATGGGGATGAATTTCGACTTATCCGAAGTGGTACCGCTGCTTTTTGCGAACCAATTGATGGGGGTATTCCATAGGAGATTTTGTTCGCCCTCCATGATCCGGGTAATATATGGCTTCAGGTCGTCGTACTCATGAATAGGGACGGCCTTTTTGAAGTCGCGCACAGTATACAGCGATGAGAAATCATATTTACGTCCGAATTCCGTGTACTGGGCAGAAGTGACCAGGTCTTGCAATACCTCACGCTGGGCTGCAACGGGGTGTTGCATCCAGGCTTCAATGCGCCACATACGCATTCGGGCTAATCGGGAAATAGCAGGACTCAGGAGTTTCATCGGTCACAAAATAGCGAAAGGTTTGGAATTGATAACCAAGGTTCAATCCTTATGCCACTATTTGGTTTGGGTCTATTGGCCGGCTTGGGCGCGGGCCTCATCGTGCAGGTAGTCCTTACGTTTGAGCTCGAAATTCCGTCCGAGATAAAGGCGGCGTACGTCTTCGTCTTCCGCGAGTTCTTCTGCTGTTCCGTGTTTGAAGATCTTGCCTTCAATAAGCAGATAGGCCCTGTCGCAGATCGAAAGGGTTTCATTGACGTTATGATCCGTGATCAGGATGCCAATATTCTTGTATTTCAGCCTGGCCACCACCGTTTGAATATCTTCGACGGCTATGGGGTCAACACCCGCGAATGGCTCGTCGAGCAAAATGAAATTTGGGTCTACTGCCAGGGCCCTGGCGATCTCGGTTCGTCTTCTTTCGCCTCCCGACAGGGAGTCGCCATTGTTTTTCCTTACGTGGGTGAGTCTGAATTCGGAGAGCAGGCTTTCCATTTTCTCTTTTCGCTCTGCTTTGCCCAGACTGGTCATTTCCAGCACGGCCATGATATTATCTTCCACGGAGAGCTTTCTGAACACGGAGGCTTCCTGCGGCAGGTAGCCGATACCCATTTGAGCCCGCTTATACATGGGCAGTCCGGTGATCCGCTGGTCGTTCAGATAAACTTCCCCTTCGTCGGGCTGAATGAGCCCTACAACCATATAAAACGTAGTTGTTTTACCAGCGCCGTTTGGTCCGAGTAGGCCTACGATCTCGCCTTGTTTAACGTTGATAGATACATGGTTCACTACCGTGCGGTTGCGATACCTCTTAATAAGATCCTTGGTATGTATGATCAGCTCCAATCTTTTCGTTTCAGGAGGGCCAAAAATACGGAACTAACCGGTGTGTTGTTCGAAAAGGGCACTCTTTAACAGATTTGCTATAAAGCTGTTTTGTACCGTACTTTGCAGCCTGATGTAACAAATCACCCTCATTAATGAAAGTAATAGAACATATTCAGCAGGCCAAGGATACCGTTGTATCTTTTGAGATCTTACCCCCTTTGAAGGGTAAAACGATCAACTCCATTTTTGATCACCTCGATCCATTGATGGAATTCAAGCCTTCATTCATCAACGTGACCTACCACAGGAGTGAGCAGGTTTTCAAGAAAAAAGCTGATGGAAATTTCGAGAAAGTAGAAGTAAGGAAAAGACCGGGTACGGTTGGGATCTGTGCGGCTATCATGAATCACTACAAAGTAGACGCCGTTCCCCACCTGATCTGCGGAGGTTTTTCCAAACGTGAAACTGAAGACGCGCTGATCGACTTGAATTTTCTGGGAATAGATAATGTACTGGTGCTTCGTGGCGACGCGCACAAAAATGAGTCGACCTTTGAGCCGGAGCCTCACGGACACGGGTATGCGATAGACCTGTTGAAGCAGGTGGTTGATCTGAATAGCGGGATTTATTTGGAAGAAGACATCCGCGCCGGTTTCAGAACCGATTTCTGTATTGGTGTGGCGGGTTATCCGGAAAAACATTTTGAAGCGCCAAACTTGCAGACCGACATGAACTTTCTGCGTTCGAAAGTGGAGTCCGGTGCAGACTATATTGTTACGCAGATGTTCTTCGACAACAGGAAATACTTCGCATTTGTGCAGGAATGCAGGGATGCGGGCATTAACGTACCAATTATACCGGGTTTGAAGCCCATTACCAATAAGAAGCAATTGTCTGTGATCCCCAGAACCTTCCATGTAGACATTCCTACCGAGCTAAGTATGGAGATCATGAAATGTAAAACGGATGCCGATGTTGAAAGGGTGGGAACGGAATGGCTTGTTGAACAATCAAAAGAATTAAGGAAAGAAGGCGTGCCTGTTCTGCATTATTATACACTTGGAAAGCCGCAAGTAATCAGGAACGTGATGTTGGAGGTGCTCTAAAGATTGACGGATTGGCGAATTGACGGATTGGCGAATTCTTTGGTCTAAACTCCTCCCAATCCGCTAATCCGAAAATCCGTCAATCCGTCAATTCCTGGATGGCCTGCTCCACTACTGAGTTATTGATTTTAACGGGATATTTCTTTTTCAGGTCGCTGATCCATTTTGTTTCGAGTTCTGTCTGGTAGTCGTTGATCAGTTGTCCTTTGGCGTCGTCGAAGTTTTTTTGCGAGCTGTGCGGGTATAAATTCACTACGTAGTAAAATGAAACCGACTGCTCTTCTTGATTCACCGCATAGGGAGAAATATAGCCGATTTTGAGGTAGTCGGCATTCCCCGGGATCTGTGTCCACTCCACTCTTCCACTGTCTACCATAACTTTTCCATCTCCCAGTTCCCTCAGGTTCCTCCAGTTCTCCCGGTTGATCGTCAGTTCTGCCTTGGCAAGTGCAGCCGACGCAGAATCTGGGGCATTGACCATGATCGCATCGGCGCTTTTCCCCCACTGGTATTTCAACTTTTGCTTCTCATAGAGACTCTTTAAAGCGTTGGTATCTGAGGCCGATTTATTCCAGATTTTTCTTTCCATTACCTCGAATAACAGAATCCCTTCCATGAGTTCTGCATACTGCGCTTTGAATTCGGGACTATATTGCTCAAGGTTTTTTCTGTAATAATCCACGCTCAATTCTCCGGCAAAGTCATCGTATAATTTTTTGTAGACTTCTTTGGTCCTTTCCGGATTTCTGGCGGCAACATAATCCAGCCACTGCTGTACCATTATTTTTTGGTTAGGGAACTCGAACAGGGTGCCGTTATCCTTTACCACTGAAGAGAAGATCTTCTTTTTAGTGGCTATAAACGAATCAGTGTACCGAAATAATTCATTTTCATCGCGGATGATTTTCTTCATCCCTGTTTTTTGAATGCAGGATTGTTCGAAAGATCTTTTGACAAGATCGATCCGCTTGTCCGTTTCAACTGCGTATTTCCAGGAGTACTCCGTGTTATCGTCGCCGCGGGCGATCAGTCCTTTTCGTTTTACAATATGATAGCCCAGTGTGGTTTCAAATGGGGTGGTCATATCACCGTTGTTATTCAAACCAAATACCTGGCTTTCGAATACGGCATCATATTCACCAACGCGTATATCCGGCATCAAGCCGCCGTTGGGCGCTGATGCTGCATCATAACTGAAGTTAAGGGCGAGGACATCGAAATCCGCTCCCGCCTTCAATGCTTTGTATAAAGAGTCGGCCAGCGAAGCAGCTTTCTTTTTCTCTGCAGCGCCGCTGAATTCATCAACACCGATCAGAATCTGCTGGGCTTTTAATATACCTTTTGCTTTTCGCTCTGCCGTCTTTTTGAAAATATGCCATCCGGCCCCCGAGCGATAGGGATCTGAGATTCCGTTGACAGCGAGTGGATACACTATATTTTCTAAGGAATATGGCAAACTGAAAACAGTAATAAATCCAAGGTCTCCTTTATTGGTATTTACCTGGGGATCGCCTGAATAGCTCTCTGCAATCTTCCCGAAATCATTGCCCTTCTTCAATAGTTCATAGGCTTCCATGATCTTCTTTTTTGCTTCTGCAGAATCAGTGGGAGACGGGATAAGTTGAACAGCGGGATTGGAAGCAAACTCCTTTCTAAATGGAACGAAAATATGTGATACCCGCAGATCTTTTTCACCGCGTTCGGCGGCCTCCCTAATAAGTTCGTTCATCAGGGCCTGGTCATGCATAAAAGGCTCTTCTATCTGTTGCCTGAAATTCATCACTTCCTCCTGTTGATTCAGGAGCGTATCCAGTTTCATATCGTAAGCAGCCTGCACCTTTAATTTGAACCTTGTGTAAAAGTCCAGGTAGCTTTTGATATCAGATGCTTTGTTACTGACCGAAGTATCGTTATTCTTCAAGTAGGCTTTTACGAATTCGTTTTTTGATACCTGCCTGGTGCCATATGTGAAAATCGGTTGGGCTTGTGTTTGCAATGCCATCAAGCCTGCAATGAAAAGCAGGGAAAATCTCTTATTACCTGGGAACAGGGTTGGCTGCAGGGCTTTCGGCAGCACTGAATTTGCGGTCGAGGAATTCATTAAGCTGTTCATAATTGAGTTTCTTAGCCAGTATTTTTTTGTCTTTATCCAATAGATAAAGCATAGGGGTTTGGTAAACGTCATAAAGCTGTCGGAATCCCGGTTGACCTGATTTTAATTCATTCTCTTTCAACTCCTTCGTCTGGTAAACGTGGGTCCAGTTCTTCAAATTGTGTTCACTGATGAAAGCTTTCCATTTATCAAATCCGCCATCAGTCATCACTCCAAAGATTTTTACGCCTTTATTGATCCATTTGGCGTTATAGATTGAATCGAGCTGTGGCACTTCTGTCTGGCAGTGTCCGCAGGTGGGGTCCCAGAAGCAGACGATGGTATATGGGGAGGCCACTTCGTATAATGTCTTCATTTTGCCTAATGTGTCAGCCAGGTTCAGGTTGGCGGCTTTGTCGCCGATCACATTCATCATCAGGCTATATCCCCTGTCGTATATAAATTTCTTGTTTTTTTCATTCAGCCAGCCGTCGGCATCGCCGGGAATATAATATTTAGTGAAAAGGTGCACAAATACGGCATCCTGCCCCATGTATTTCGGATTGACGTATTTATCGGTCAGATGGAGCAGTACATATTTTTTCATCTCCGGGTTCACCCTGGTTCTCAGGATCACGTCGTCTGCCTCCATCTTGAGGGTATCAGGGATGGGTGGAACGATATCGTCGAAGTACCGGTCCAGTTTAACCTGGAAAACCGGGGTTCTCAGCAGCCGGTCATCGGCGAGATCCATCGAATCCCAGTAATGACGCCTGTAATATTGATTGGCCAGCTGTTGTTCTTTAATGGCAGGTGGGATGGCGGGTTCTTTGAAGACCTTGAAAACAGAGCTGAGCAGGTGTTGGGGATTGTCTTTAATGAACTGGTCCCGGTATTTTTTGATGTCTTGCGATTTAGCCTGCAGCTGGGCCTCGATCTTTGCCGAATCTGCCCGGTTGGTTGCGGTGGCGTAAGTCTTTTGCAGGGCAGACATTTCGGTCCCATACTTCTGGGAAAACTTCAGGTAGGCCTTGAACACCTCATTGTCCCGGGAGCCAGTGAAAGCCAATGATCCAACCACGTTGGCACTGTCAGCCGAAACGGAGAATTTTTGTTCCTTATCGATGATCACTTCAACCCAGCCATCTTTCTTGGGGAAAACCAGCATGTAAATACCGCCCGGAAGTTTTTCAGCTCCTTTAAAGACCACCTGGCTGTTCTGATCTACGGCAGCAGAGTCCACCAGCATTTGCCTGCTGCCATAATGGTGCGCAAGGAAAATGTAGCCCGATGTAAAAGGTTTCAGGGTCACTTTGATCTCATAGGCATTTTGGGCCTTAGTACTAACGGAAGCGAACATGACGAGAAAGCAAAGGATAAATTTCAGGTTCATGGGTAAAGGCATGATGACAAAAGTATTCAAAAACGATTTGACTTTTTGTTAAACCATTTGCATGAGGGGGGTTAATTTTGCCGGATGCGGCAGAAGAAGCAAATGATCGTCAGGCAGGCAGAGATCACGGATTATGCGGCCGAAGGCAAGGCGCTTACAAAAGTGGATGGCAAGGTGATTTTCGTGAAAGGCGCCGTACCCGGCGATGTGGTTGATATTCAGTTGCTAAAGAGTAAGAAGGACTGGGCCGAAGGCCAGGTGCTTCATTTCCACCAGCGTTCGACCCGGCGAATAGACCCTTTTTGCAAACATTTCGGCGTATGCGGTGGTTGTTCCTGGCAGATGATCCCTTACGAAGAGCAGTTGGCGTTCAAGCAACAGCAGGTGGAAGATCATCTTACCCGCATCGGAAAAGTAGAATTGCCCCCTATGAACCCCATTCTGGGCTGTAGGGAAACCCGTTTTTACCGAAACAAACTCGAGTTCACTTTTTCCAATAAGAAGTATTTCACGGCCGAGGAATTCAGGGACCGGAAGCCCGGGGATGCTCCCGAGCCCGCGCTGGGATACCATATTCCAAAGTGGTTTGATAAGGTCATCGACATTACCGAATGCCATTTGCAGGCCGATCCTTCCAATGCGATCAGGGATTTTGTAAGGCAGATTGCCTTCGGGCAGGGGCTCTCTTTCTACGATATCCGCAATCACCAGGGCTTTTTGCGAAACCTCATCATCCGATACGCCACAACCGGTGAGCTGATGGTGAATCTATGCGTAGGGTACAACGATCAGGGCGCGATACGGGGCGTGATGGATGGCCTTATCCACGCCTTTCCGCAGATCACCAGCCTGATGTATACCATTAACACCAAGGTGAACGATAGCATTCATGATCTTGAACCGGTTCTTTACCATGGTAAAGGTTTTATTATAGAGCACCTGGAGAAATATCAGTTCAAGATCGGTCCCAAATCTTTTTTTCAAACCAATACCCGTCAGGGTGAGTTATTGTACCAGGTGACCAGGGAATATGCCGGGCTGACGGGTCAGGAGGTGTTGTATGATCTTTATTGTGGTACCGGGAGTATAGGGATCTTTTGCAGCGAGGGTGCGTCTAAGGTAATCGGGGTTGAGGTGATCGGGGAAGCTGTGGAAGATGCAAAGATCAATGCCTACCTCAACCAGGTCGCTCATGCCCATTTCTTCCATGGGGACGTCACGGATATCTGTACCGAAGATTTTTTTACAGCCCATGGCAGGCCTGATGTGATCATTACGGATCCGCCCAGGGCCGGGATGCACGAGAAACTGGTACGGACGCTGCTGAATATAGCGGCACCGGTGGTGGTTTACGTGAGCTGCAACCCGGCAACGCAGGCACGCGACCTGCAGCTGCTGGACTCGGCTTACCGGGTGGAGAGAATACAGCCGGTTGACATGTTCCCGCACACGCATCATATAGAGAATGTGGTGCAACTTAAGCTCAGGTAGCTGGAAGGATCGCTTTCCGGTAACTGTTAACAGCTCACAAGAGAAAAACTATCTTTACAATATGAATTCAACGGAAATCAGGCCCAGGGGATTTCAGGTGCTTCCACCCGTAATCAAAAACCTGGTCATCATCAATGCATTGTTCTGGTTAGCGCAGATCACAGTAGGGAAAGGGATCGTTCCTATGGAAGATATTTTCGCCCTTCATTATTTTAAGTCGGTCTTTTACAAGCCCTGGCAGTTTATCACCTACATGTTCCTCCACGATCCGGGCAGTTTCTTTCATATACTCTTTAATATGTTCGCACTGTGGATGTTTGGCAGTACTTTGGAAAATCTTTGGGGGTCAAAAAGGTTCATCATTTTTTATCTGATCTGCGGAGTGGGGGCAGCCCTCGTTCATATGGTCGCTTTGTGGTATGATATTGGCCAGCTTGAGCCAAGGTTCCAGCAAGGGCTCATCGGGCCGGAAGTTTTCTATGGCACCCTGAATGTGCCAACTATGGGGGCCTCAGGCGCTGTAATGGGGATTTTCGCTGCTTTCGCGTTCACCTTCCCAAACAGCCAAATGCTGATTCTCCCCATTCCATTCCCCATTAAGGCAAAATACGCGATGATGGGACTCATCGCGCTGGATCTGATCGGTGGGTTTTCGAGTAAATCGACAGGAATAGCGCATTTTGCACATGTGGGGGGCGCGCTGGTCGGGATTTTATTATTAATGTTATGGAACAAAAGAAACCGTAAAACGTTTTATTAATTTGACTTATCTGCCACACCATTTTTTTACTTTTACAGTGAGTGGAAAACGAGTTTTATGGGCTACCGTGATTATTCATTGAAAAGGAGATTATCGATCTGGAGTGAGAATAATGCACTCCTGATGCTGATCGTGCTCAATGTTTTCGTTTTCATCACCCTGCATTTTATCCTAGCAGTTTACGGTCTGTCCCTGCTTCCCAAGAATAATTTCTATAAGAACATCTTTCAGTGGTTCAGTATGCCTGCTGATCTTTCCACCTTCATCACCAGGCCCTGGACCTTGATCTCTTCCGGATTTACGCAGATGGACATTTGGATGATGTTGAGTAACATGTTCTGGCTTTGGACCTATGGGTATATTTTTCAGGACCTGACTGGCAACCGGAGGATCTTCCCTCTTTATTTATATGGCGCGGTGATCAGTGCCGCTGTCTATCTGTTGAGTTACGCCGTCTTTCCCCCGCTAAGGCAGATGGCTGACACGCAATTTTATTTCGGGGCGATGGCTCCCATCATTGCCATTGCTGTAGGGGCAACCGTCTTTGCGCCCGGGTACCGGTTGTTTCCGATGATCGGAGGGGGCATCCCCTTATGGGTGATGACCATTGTTTTTGCCATCATCGACATATTTTATCTCACGTCCAAATCGGCCTGGTTCTTTCCGCATATTGCAGCTGCATTGGTGGGATTTCTGTTTGTGCAGTCGTTGAAGTTGGGCCACGACTGGGGCGCGTGGATGAACAGGGCCTATGATTGGTTCATCAACCTGTTCACGCCGAAAGAAAAATTGGTTCCACGGAGACCTGTGAAACAGGAGGTTTTTTACAACACGCGGGGGCAGCAGCCATACAAAAAGACTTCAAATCTTACCCAGCAAAGGATCGATGAGATCCTCGACAAGATCAACCTCAGGGGTTACGAGCGGCTCACTGAAGAAGAAAAAGAACTCTTAAAGAGGGCAAGTGAGGAAGATTTGTAAATTTGGTGATGCTTCGTAAAGCTGCCGGGAACCTCTTTTTGCTGGGATACTTCATTGTGATCATCCTTTTTCTGGCTGCATCTTTCACTACTTATGTAAATCCTGCTCACTGGTGGCATGTTGGGTTTATAGGTCTTCTGTTTCCTTACCTCCTTTTGGTGCTGGTCGTTTGTACGGTCATTTGCTTATTTGTCAAGGTCCGGTTCGCGATTTTCGGATTGATCGCGCTGGTGGTTTCATATAAGAACATCGGATCCTTGGTAGCCCTTCGCCCTGCTGCTGAATTTCAAGTCAGTAAAAACCGGGAGCATCTCCGGGTGATGACCTGGAATGTGAGGCGCTTTACCCCGTATTATTCCGATTTTTTTGATCCTAAGAACAATAACCTGAACGCCATTGTAGAAGAAGTTAAAAGGTACGATCCCGATATCATTTGTTTCCAGGAGTTCTATACATCCACAAAGAAAAGCAGGAACCTTGATCTTTTTCAGGAGATGGGTTATCAGTACTATTCTTTTGCTCTTTTGAGAACAGGAAATAGTACCTCCAATTCCGGAACGATCATTCTCTCAAAATATCCGATCATTAAGTCCTATTTCCTCGACATGCCCAAGAAAGTATCTACGAATGCGGAAGATCCGGTGGCGGCCGATATTGTTATAGGTGAAGATACTGTTCGTGTAGGGACATTTCACATGCAGAGCTATGGGTTCATGCAACACGACTATCAGGATCTCGCCCGCATCAAGAACCAGGCGGATACGGGGCTTAAAGCCTCCAAGAATATATACCGGAAGATGAGGTATGCATTTGAACTGAGAGGTATACAGGCCGATATCATTGATGAGAAGATGAGTGCTTCCAGGTATCCCGTCATGTTATGTGGCGATTTGAACGATGTGCCATCTTCCTATTCATATGTCACCATCCGCGGCAACAGGAAAGATGCTTTTCTGGAGAAAGGTTCAGGTTTGGGGAAAACCTTCACCAGTGGCCGGTCAAGTTTCCTGACCTGGTTGCCAACGCTGCGGATCGATTATATTTTCGTTGATCCCGGGATCGAGGTGGTCCAGTTCCGGCCGGTAACAAGGCAATTATCAGATCACCGTGGGTTGATCACCGATGTGATACTACCTAAAAAATGATATTTTTGGGGCATGTCGTTGAAAGTATATAATTCCCTGAGCAGACAGAAGGAGACATTTGTGTCGTTGACACCTGGCCATGTTGGATTGTATGTGTGTGGACCTACCGTAAGTGGCGAATCCCATCTTGGCCATGCCCGCCCATTCATTACGTTTGATATTCTTTTCAGATATCTAAGCTCTCTTGGATACAAAGTTCGGTATGTTCGAAACATTACGGATGCGGGGCATTTCGAGGAAGAGGGAAGGGAAGCGGAAGATAAGATCTCCAAGAAAGCCATTCTCGAGAAACTGGAGCCGATGGAACTGGTACAGAAGTACACCAATCTTTTCCATTGGGCCATGAAGCAGTTCAACAACCTTGATCCTACCATTGAGCCTACCGCAACGGGACATATTGTTGAGCAGATCGTGATGATTGAAAAAATCATTGCAGATGGGTATGCCTATGAAGCCAACGGCTCAGTTTATTTCGACGTAGAAAAATATCATGTGGATTTTGGAAAGAAGGGAATGCCTTATGGCATCTTGAGTGGGCGTGTGATCGAGGAGCAGCTGGAGACTACCAGGGAACTTGAGGCCCAGGATGAGAAGAGGAATAAAACAGATTTTGCCCTTTGGAAGAATGCGGCACCTGAACATATCATGCGTTGGAAGAGTCCATGGGGCGAAGGTTTCCCCGGCTGGCATATAGAGTGTTCGGCCATGTCTACCAAGTATTTGGGGCAGCAGTTCGATATTCACGGCGGGGGTATGGATCTGCAGTTTCCGCATCATGAGTGTGAGATCGCGCAGAGCGTGGTATGCAATCATCATATCCCTGCGCGGTATTGGATGCACAACAACATGATCACCATCAATGGTAAGAAGATGGGGAAGAGCTATAACAATGTGATCAAGCTCAGCGAACTTTTTTCCGGCGACCATCCTCTGCTCGAGCAGGCCTTTACGCCCATGACCATCCGGTTCTTTATTTTGCAGACTCATTACAGGAGCACGCTTGATTTCAGCAGCGAGGCGCTGGTGGCTGCCGAAAAAGGATTGAAGAGGCTGTGGGAAGCATATGAATTGTTGATGCAGATGAAGCATGATGGGTCAAAAGCTGTTGATGGGGAGGCCGAGAAACAATTGCTTGCGCTCGCAGGTGAGTTTGATGAGTTCATGAACGATGACATCAACACAGCTAAAGTGCTGGCCAATATGTTCACCATGGTGAACCTGATCAATTCGTTCAAGAGTGGCGCGCTGGAGAATAGTTCACTTCCCGAAGCCACCATCGTCCATCTGCAGAACCGGATGAAGGCTTACCTGGAAGATATTTTTGGTCTGATGGGCGAAAGGGTGGGTGAGGATGGCAAGCTCGACGGGGTAATGCAGCTGATCATTGATATCCGTCGCGAGGCGCGTACCAAAAAGGACTTCATGACTTCTGATAAGATCAGGGATTCTTTGCAGGAACTGGGCATAGTGTTGAAGGATGAAAAGGATGGAACGAGGTGGGAAATGTGATGAATGTGGGGAATGTGGGGCGTGGCATGTGATGAATGTGATGAATGTGATAAATGTGGGGAATGTGGTGAATGAATGTGGGAATGTGGTGAATGAATGTGGGAATGTGGGGAATATTTCGGCGAACCGGAATAGATGACAGGTCGCAGCGGAACAGGTTCCGCAAAGTTGACCAATTGAAAGGGCGCGCGGGGTTAGCATTGGCTTAGCTCTGCTGTGTTAGTGGGTGGATTTCAGTTTAAATACAGGGAATAATTTTGAGGGGTACCAGCTTCTGTTTTCTGCGGGGGCATTCTCGTCTTGCAGCAAAGTTTGAACGGCGTTCATCACTACCGTTTCGAAAGAGTTGACCCAGTTTCTGTAACTGATATTTTTCTGCCGGTCGTAGATCAGGAGACAGTCGTTCAGTTTTGAGAGGTCGAAGCTTTCGGCATAGATGCCAGCGCCGATTTTACTTGCGTCCAGAGCGTTGCAATATTGTTCGTAGTGGCCGCTTACCGGAACCATCATTACAGGTTTGTCGAGATACATGGCTTCACAAACGGATTCAAAACCTGCAGTGCAAACAAGGGCTTTGCACCGCGACATCAGGTCAAGAAACTTCACGTCGTTCAGCGAATAGAAAATGAGGTTTTCATCTACTACCAATTTGCCTTTATAGTGTTCCTTCACATCTTTACTGTCCGTGAAACAAATGAGTTTCAGGGAAGGGTCATTTTTGTGGTATTCAACGATCTCCGGGATATAGCCGCTATTCAGGAGATAGACCAGTACAAACTCTTCCTGTTTAGGCAGAAGGCCAAATAGTTCTTTTCGTAGTACGGGTGGGCAGACCTGCAGGTTAGTATTGCTTATTGTGGGCAAGCTGTACATGGAGATGGCCAGCAGTTTCGAGGATCCGTGTGCCGTCAATTTTGTATACCATTGGATGGCTTTAGATTGTAGGTTCTCTCCGCCCGGAAAATTAAATGAGGGATGAAGGTAAATGTACTGATGTGCGATGGATATGATCTTGAAAGATGGTTTTGATGTGATAGCCAGCCAGCCGATGAGGGGCTCGTAAAAATTGATGAGCAGATCTGGCTGGAATTCTTTCAGCGTGGCCTTTATTTTTTTCACGCTATCCCGATATACGGGCATCCGCATCATATTCTGAACCATGGTTTTTCCGAGGTTGATCGACTTGCTGTTTTTGTCGGTCACAAAGTTTGGGCTGGCCACGGTAACCACCGGGACCGTGAATTTTTTCAGGAAGAAATCCGGAAGCTGTCGGTTGCTGCTGCTGCCAACAATGACACAGGTTAGGGTATAGCCATTTGTGTTCAGGATCTCGGCTAGTGCGATAGCCTGTGTAAGATGTCCCCGACCCTCGCCCTGTACTGCAAAAGCGATCCGCTTATTTCTCATGCTGCGTATTTAGAATATACTCCAGTTCTTCTTCCCAATCGTCGTTCACGGTGTCGTGTTCCGTGGCGTTATCGATGTTTACGGCACGGCCATCTTCCCGGTTGGTCATGCTGATTCGATGCGCAGCCTTATCGGTGTTACCGGCGCGTTCATCTTCCCGGTTGGTCATGCTGATTCGATGCGCGGCCTTATCGGTGTTCCCGGCGCGTTCATCTTCCCAGTCGTTCATATGTTCGTCATCCGCGTTGTTTTCGACATTTGCGGCCTGTTCGAGCTGCCATTGGTCGTAATAGATGATCTTCCATTCACCCTCTTCGGTCTCCACGAGTGCGCTCATGGTTTCAACCCAGTCCCCGGAATTCAGGTAATGGATGTTGTCGATATACTTATTGTCGGGGTGATGAATATGCCCGCAAATAATGCCATCGCAGTTTTCATTACGTGCTACTGAGCAGAGTTCGCTTTCGTAATCCGAGATAAACGATACGGCTTGTTTGACCTTATGTTTGATCACTTGGGATAGGGAGTAGTAGGGCAGACCCTTTCTGGTTCTGTAATTATTATAATGTCTGTTTACCCAGAGCAGGAAAGTGTAACCAACATCGCCCAGTTTGGCAATCCATTTCAGGTTGGTGGTTACGGAATCAAATAGGTCACCATGCACCACGAAGTATTTTTTAGAGAAAGATTCGTGAATATGGTAACGTTGAATGGAAAAATTCCCGAGTTGAAGCGGGAGTACCTCGTCGAGGAAATCGTCGTGATTCCCCCTCAAGTAGATCACTTCGGTATCGGTTTTCGACACCCATTTCATGATCAGTTTAAAGAACGAGGTATGGTGTTTTTTCCATTGTCCTGATTTTCTCAGTTGCCATCCGTCGATGATATCGCCGTTCAGGATGAGTTTTTGGCAGGAATGGTTTCTGAGGAAGTTGACTGCCTCGCGTACCCGGGAGTTTTGAATGCCCAGGTGGATGTCGGACAGCACGATGGTTTTATAGTATGTTTTCAAAGAAATGGGTTTGACAAATGTGCGTAACAAGTATTTCCTTAATGTTGACAAATCATTAATGAATCATTAAGAGAAAATGTATCAAAAGGTTTTGAAGAAAGACAAGGTGATGGGAAAACTCATCCGCGTTCAGGGTGAGAAGCAGATCACAAAACGCAAGAATGCCTGGCTTCATCTCTGTGTTTCTATACTTAGCCAGCAGTTATCAACTAAAGTAGCCAGGGTGATCCGTGATCGGTTCCTGGCCTTATACGGGAGCAAGTTCCCTACGCCGCAGCAGGTATTGGATACACCGGTGGAGACATTTCGTTCCATAGGATTTTCAAATGCGAAAGCCAACTACGTCCATAATGTGGCGAGGTTTGCGATCGAGGAGGGTATGGATGACAGGAAGTTGGGCAAGATGGAAGATGAGGAGATCATTGACTACCTGGTGCCCATTAAAGGCGTAGGAAGGTGGACGGTGGAGATGCTGTTGATCTTTACGTTGGGCCGCGAAGATGTATTTGCGGTGGATGATCTCGGTATACAGAATGCGATGATCCGCTTGTTTGATCTCGACCGGTCCGACAAGAAGAAGTTCAAGGCTGACATGTTGCGCATTTCAGAGCCCTGGGCGCCGTACAGGAGTTATGCGTGTTTGCATTTATGGGCCAGCGCGGATGGAATGTGATAAATGTGGGGAATGTGGGGCTGTGAGAATGAATGTAAGAATGTGGGAGATGAATGCCCGAGGGAAAAAGCTGATTTACATGTGGAAACAACCTTGGTGTGAAACTGGGGGGTACGTAGTTTCAAATCCGGAAATAACTGTGTGGCGATTGGAGCTGTCTATTTAAAAAGGGGGGGGTGATGAAACTGGGGTATACATTAAGTGGGGAGCATCAGGTAAGGATGAGTATGTATGAGCAGCAATTAAGGTTGAAGGCCTATAGTCCGCATACCATCAGAACGTATTGCAATGAATTGATGCAATACCTGTATTTTTTCAGTAGCCTGGATGTAGATCAATTCACCAGTGAGGAGATCAGAACGTATCTGCTGCACTGTCTGCAACAATTTAAGTTATCGGAGAATACGTTGCATAGCAGGATCAATGCGATAAAATTTTACTATGAGCAGGTATTGCGTCAGGACAAAATTTTCCTGGACATTCCAAGGCCTAAGCGGCCATCGATTCTTCCGCAGGTGATCAGCATGCAGGATTTGCAAAAGATATTTGAAGTTACGGCCAATTTAAAGCACAATACGATATTGAAATTGTGTTATGGGATGGGATTGCGGGTGAGCGAGATTGTGGCACTAAAGGTAAAGGATGTGGATAGCAGAAACATGCAGGTATTCATTCAGCGAGGAAAGGGTAAGAAAGACCGTTATGCAAATTTACCTGAGACACTATTGGGTCAGTTGAGGGAATACTGGAAGCAGTACCGGCCAAAGACGTATTTGTTTGAGGGGCAGGATGGGGGAATGTACACGGTCAGGTCTGCCCAGCAGGTTTTTACGGCTGCCTTGAAAAAAGCGAAGATCAACAAGAAGGTGGGAATTCATGGACTAAGGCATAGCTATGCAACCCATTTGTTAGAACTAGGAACAGACATCACGCTGATCCAGCAGTTGTTAGGTCATCAGGATCTAAAGACAACCATGCGGTATACCCATGTAAGTAAAAAAACCATAAAGAGTATAAAAAGTCCGTTGGATAGAATGTAAATTAAAAAAGCGATGCGAGGGGTGAACAGGGTAGTGTTATTGGGTAATCTGGGTTCAGATCCGGATGTGAGGAAGTTGAAAGAGAATCTCAAAGTAGCCAAGGTTTCGTTGGCAACATCAGAAACCTATCGGGACAAAGAGGGGCAGAAGCAGACGCAAACGGAGTGGCACACGATTTTGCTGTGGAATGTTTTGGCGGATTTGGCCGAGCTTTATCTTCGCAAGGGCCATCAAATTTATGTAGAAGGCAAACTGAGGACAAGGAATTATGAGGACAGTCATGGAGTGAGGAAGTATGTAACAGAGGTTGTAGCAGACCAGATTCTGTTATTGGAAAAGAAAGCATCCAACTGATTTTGCGCAATTCGCATTTTGTATTGCCACCCAACCCAACAATACATTCCGCGCATCACGCATTTTATCTACTCAAAATATATCTTATTTTGTAAGTATATGTTACACAATAACTTGCCATCAAGAAACTTCCAAATGCCCCACTGGTCAAAGCCAGCGGTTTGTTCGTATATTTAAGAGTTGTACGGCATGTAACGCAACATTCTATTAGCTTAACTTCTAAATGTATAATTTTAAAAAGTGATATATAGGTTTCTTGATTGGGAG
>Ga0164293_10000184_pt1 | contig 44824 bp, 28 predicted proteins | sample GEODES118metaG_FD_111487 | JGI IMG/M metagenome (GOLD analysis project Ga0164293, IMG submission 111487) | Eutrophic lake water microbial communities from Lake Mendota, Wisconsin, USA - GEODES118 metaG | ecosystem: Environmental > Aquatic > Freshwater > Lake | place: USA: Lake Mendota...
CATCTTGGTCCGAGACACTTGTGTTCTCCAAAAGCCAACACGGATTAGAGAGTTGGGTGAGTGGCTGAAACCAACAGTTTGCTAAACTGTCGTACGGGTTATACTGTACCGGGGGTTCGAATCCCCCACTCTCTGCAAAAGAAAAAAGCCTAGAAAATTCTAGGCTTTTTTTATTTATGCTGGAAGAATTAAAATCTATTCTTACCTATTAATTCAATTTCTCCAGAGGAAAAACTACTGGAAAAAGAGTCTTATAAACCGAATAAAGTCCTTCTTGGTCTGAATTCCCCTCCTCATTTACTTCAGATTTATTGAACCAATAACTATAATGGAGGGTAGAAAACTCATTTTCTTGCACTTGGATCAAAGCAGAATCTGCCTCTAGTACAGCAGTAGAATTACCAACTTTTCTTTCACCTTCGAACCTGTGGAAGAGTTGAGAAAGTCTTGGATCACTTTTTTGAATACTATTAAATAGGGCCTTGTTGGACATGGAAGGAAAATCACGCAACAGATCAAGTAAAGCTTGTGAAATGATGATTTTAGGAATATCAAGTTTAAAGGAACTTAGTATCGACAGCAATCTTTTCTCGTTGCCGAGCACTACTTGAGGAAAATCACGTTCTAGTTTTCTGAGAATTTTGTCTGGATTACTTTCTTTAAAAATAGGCAAAATCCATTTCTTCTCTTGTTCCTCTAGAATTAGCTCTAACAATTCCAAAGAAATCAATTCTTCAGATTTATCCCCTTGGTTGATCATCGTCACAATCTGATTTAAAGTGACTGGATCATGTTTAAAGGACAAGCAATACAGAATGTCATTCATTGCTGTTTTTGTCTCAGACAAGAGCAACTTATCCAATACAGGATACGTTTTTCCTAGATCTCTATGACAAATCAATAAGTAGGTATACTTCTGAATTCTTTCCTCCAATAGCATGTAATAATCCTGATTCCCGAGATCTTGTACTTGCATCTTTACCATGTGTTGAATCACAGAAGAATAAAGAAAATCCACCCGTCTCAATTTTTTCAAGGAACTATAAAAATTAATGTGAACATTCTTTTGAATACTGGTCGAATGAACCAAAAGATTTAGTAATTCAAGCAGTTTGCTTGATTTTTCATTCCCTTCATTCAATGCAACAAGCTGCTCATGGTACTTGCTAAGTTGTGTACTGTTGAGCGAATGGAGATCCGAAACAATGCCTTCTGCAAGCATTGCTAAAGCGTTGGGATCTTCTTGGGTCAGCTGTGCAGTCAAATTAAAATCTCCTGAAGTATAAGCCTTTTCAAGCGCAAAAAGTTGATTGGTTTTCTGCTGGATAACCAAAACGGAATCAACCATAGAAGAGGGTTGAGCTGCTTGGTTAGTACCGTCCTGAAGATCACCTACAGCGGAATTGGGTGTGGTTTTAACAGAGGCATTCAGTGATTTAAGGATATTGGATAGTTCCAATCGGTAAAAGACAATCAATTTTTTGGAAACAATTAACCAAACGATTAGAACAACTAATACGAGTAGCAGCGTAAATAGAACCTTAATTTCAAAATCTTCAATGAATCCAATCCCTAGAATCAATAGCGCCGCTACCAATTGTCCTACGGTTTTTCCAAAACCATCCGCATAATTCTGGGTAAGAGAGCGCTTGGCTGCTGGATAAGCCTGGTACAGTAGGTTAATCGTTGGTGCATGTAATGAACGGTAAAAGGATCGTTCAAAGACCTTACCAAGCGAAGCTACGATAAGAATTAAGCCTAGGTAACCAGTCAAATAGGAGGAAATGCCTATAATAGTGGTAAAACCTAATGCGAAAATCATGGTCGTTAAACTGATAAATACACCATATTCTTTGATCAGAAACTTGGATACGAAGGATTTGAGAAGCAATTCAATCACCCGCATTCCTCCAAATATGAAAGAGAAGTATTTTGCCAGTTCGAGTGGATCAGACATTTGGTTGGCAGAAACTTCCATCAAACAAAAATCAATCACCAATTGGATGACCACCGCCAAGAGTACGGACAAGAAAATGAGTTTAAAATACGGTTCCTTGGTAAGCTTTTTCTGATCGCTCGATCCTGAATCCTTGGTTTCGCTTATTTTTTCAGGGGCAACCTTAGCTACAATTCCTCTGCTTAGCAGAAAGGTAATTCCAGAGAAGGATAAAATTCCAAAAAAGGAAATAAGTAAGAATTTATCTCGCGTGAAGAAATCTAGAGAAAGCAAAAGAGGCACTGACAAATAAGAAATGATCGCAGAGATCCCTTCCCCTGAGCTGATGATTCCGTTGTATTTTTTATTTTCATCTAGATTAAAAATATTGCTTGGGATTTTCCAGAAAACCAGGCCGGTGAAATTGGCAGAAATCCAATACATCGCATAGGAAAAAAACACTACATAGTAGGCGTAAAAATTTTGTACATACGCATACCAAATGAGAAATATCAGCACCGCGATGATTACACTGAAAAAGGTTGCGGCTTTAGAAAAACCCCATTTCTTTTCATATTTATTGAACAACCACGTGATAAACAACCCCCCTATTCCTGAAATCAGGTAGGCCATGGGTAGCTGGGATGTGCCGATTTCGCTAATGAAAAGTGCATTGGCAAAAAGTAAAAGATACGACAGGAATATCCCAAGCGCCAGGGATAGCAAGATCATCCCATAAAGAAAATAGGAACTTTTAGACTTTGCCATTAGCGGTTATAGGGAATAAGTCAACCGAACCAAGAAGAAACGTGGTCTTTGTGGAATGTATGGCTGACTTAAATCTCCGTAAGTTCCTCCTAATACTCCGCCTGGCATATTAAATGTCCCAGAAGCTTCTCTTGGGCCTGGATGATAGTATTCAGGGTTACCACCGTCCAGAAGATTCTTATTTAAAATATTTTCCACACTTACATCCAAACGAAGAATTGGAAGCGCTTTTAATTTAAATCCTATATTTCCATGAAGAATGAGGTACTCAGGGATAGGGCTGCCTTTACCATCTAAGCCAATATTTTTGGATGAGGTAGTATTTTTACCTATTGGTCGCTCGCTAACATAATTAGCACGCAAATTCAGAACATTACTAAAAATCCCCATGTGGGTTTGCTTGGTTAGAGATAAGTTGACTCGGTGACTTGCAATATCTCCTAAGCGCACGGGTACTTCGATTCCAGCATCTGCTGCAGCTTCTGTCAGTTGAGGGAAAAAGTAGGTGTGATTGGCCTGAATGTTCCAGTCCCTAGATTTAGGTTTGTAATAAAACCCTGACATTAAACCTAGGGTCCGGTATTTTCCAATGTTGATGTTTTGCCTTATCCCATTTCTCGTGGAAGAAGCCACTGCATTTTCAATGAGATACCCAAAGGCATTGACATCCCATCCCAAACCTCTATTTCCTATATGGCCCAAGTACTCGAGATTAAGAAAGTCAATGGATTCAGGCTGTAGTTTTGGATTAGGGGTTCTACCTGCTCCAGTGGAGTATCGGGTCAACTGGGATACATTTTGAAGACCTTTGGAATAGTTGAGTTTAAAGGTGGCGTACTCGGAGTTATAAATAACAGACAATCGGGGGCTATTCGCAAATCCGAAACCACCAGTTCTTCGAATTCGGTTGTAATCCACACGGTAACCACCACTTAAAAATAATTTTTCTCCAATGGTGTAGCTCGCTTGAATAAACGCTCCAACGTCAATAATGGGAAACATGTTACTTCCTCTTTCCTGGTTCGGAACTATTCCTAATTCTCTAGCCAGTGAAATCGTATCTTGTTTTGCTTTAAAGGCTTCTACACTCGGATAGTTGGTGTCGTAATCGTTGTAAATCAAATAATCACCTTGCGTTAAGGTACTTCTGAAGTCAATACCCGCAGAAAAATTAAGTCTTTCGCCATCATAGAATAAGCGGCTTTCATTTCTAAACTGCTGCGCTTCGTAATAGTAATACCTATTTTTCCATCCATGTTTAAACATGGAATAACTTGAGTAATCTATGATTTCTGTTCCAAATGTATTGTTCTTTGTAGCCAAGGTTCTACCAGCTATCAACTTATCAGGATTCAGTAAATGTGCGAAGTGCAAATTAGCTCTAGGGTCTCCAAAAGCCACAAAGTTGACACGATTGGTTTCTTTACCAAGACGATGTAAGGCAAAGTTGGAAAGGTTAGATATACTAAATTTTTCAGTCAATTGGCGATCGTATTGCGCATACACCGTAGTGTTTTCAGGAGACCAATTGGAACCATTTCTGGAGCCTGCAGCATCAATGTCCTGATACAAACCAAATCCTTCGGTACGCTTCCAATGCCTAACACCGAACAAAAAGTTGTCCACCATCAATTTGGCACTAAAGAAATAATCGTCCGTATGATTCGAAAAACCGATCGGTGCACCATTTACCTTACTTGTATAAGCAATGCTATCTAGCTTTCTCGCTTGATTTATTCCTGCTGTCGTCAGGTTCATGCTTGTGATTAGCCCTGTTGTAGCATTCTTGTTGACCGTGTAGTACGGATGGGTCGCTGGAAGGTTAAACTTCTTCAAATAGTCCTCAAAGGAATAAGAACCCGCTTTGCCTGACATATTCATTTTCGTGTAAATCAGGCTATTGATATCATCAGGAGCATAATCGAAAAATTCAGCAGAAGACATGTCATGCTCGTCCGAACGGTAAATTCTACCAGTAACTTGAAAGGCAGCAGCACTGCCACGCAAACCCATGACCAAGTCAGAAGAATAAGTATTCAAGTTCCCTGCCTGTGCATTGCCATAAGCATAGAAGCTCTTTGGTTTTGCGCTTTTAGGCTTTCCCTTCAACAAATGATCTTCAGGGATCTCTCGTGGAGAATAGGTGATCACGTTGATCGCCCCAATAAATGCACGAGGACCGTACATGGTAGAAGAAGGGCCATACAACACTTCGACTGCCTTGATATTTGCTAAAGGATATTGCCGAGAAATATAGGCCCAATTGAGCCACAAATCATTTTCTTCAACTCCATCCACCATAAATAGGGTTCGTTCCGTATTTTCTTGACGGAAACCCATCTGATAAATATTGGAACCGGCACCCGAAAAGGTTTTACTGATATCAAATCCTGGAAGATCACTAAGCACATCCACCAAATCTTTGTATCCCCTATCCATGATTTCCTCCTGTGTAACCAGCTTTACTGTAGCTGGTGCAGTATTGAGATCTTCTGCTTTTTTAGAAACCGAACTGACTGTAACCCCAACATTCTCTCGTTTCACTTCAGCAAGAATATCATCGAAAACAATGTTTCGGTAACTAGAAAGAAAGTTGCTGTTTGTGCTGATGATTTGTTCGATGTATGCTTTAGCTTTGTCCAAATCATCCTCTACGATGGCTGTTAGTGCAAGCAATTCTCTTGCCTTATTGAGTTCCGTCGCGTTACCAAAACTTTGGTTTTGCACGCAGAGTTCGAGGTTTCTTTTTACGCTAGCAAAATCACCGATTTCATAGCTATCTGTACTAATTTCTATGGTATTGACATTGCATGTTCCGTTTTGAGCAAAAGCAGGAGCGCTGCATACCATCAAAAAGAGTAGAAAGAGGACACTGAGGGTATTTTTCATGGGGTATAAGTTCCTTGTAGATTCTGCAATTATTTTTGAAGCAATTCATTAATTTCCAATGGCCAGACCTTAATTGTTCGGTCATTGCTGATGGAATAGGCTATTTTCTTTTTTTCATCGATGGTAAATCCAGTGATCCAGCTCCGGTGGCCTTGAAACTTAACTCTGGAAGACGCGCTAGCAGAAAGCGGAATTTCTTTATCAAAAACAAAGAAAATCAACCCCCCATCGAATCCGGTACTCAACATCAATTCAGTTCCGTGGGCATAAGGCATCGTTACCAATTGGCTTACTTTCGAGCTGTGGATAGTGAAAGACTCTGAAGTCTTTTGTTTGGTAGGGTCCACACTCCAAATATTTCCGTTTTCTAGTCCCAACATCCATCTTGAATGGGTTGTGGACCAGGCGGCACTGTGAATGGGACTTGATGCTTTCACTACCAATTCGGGATTCCCTGTAGCGAGACTGGCCCGGTAAAAGTCATTGCCTTCTGCCCAAAAAACAGGCTTATTGAGTTCAGTCCCAGCCAACTTGGATTTGTCGTCTTTCAAGGATATAAAACCTTTTGCTTCTTCATACTGGTAAAAGCCAGTGCTGCCATCGGCTTGCTTAGCAACCCAAATATTGGCTGATCCAAACGCTTTAAAGAATCCCTTGATCTGGCTTACCGGTAATTTAGTTGCCAAGTCACTGATTGTGGCCGTAGTCAAATCAATCAAAAATAGTGCACCCTTAATATCTGTTCCGATGATTTGGGTGTCACTCAAAAATTCGAAAGATTTAATGTATCCCGTTTTGATAACCGCATTTTCTGTTAGGGTTGGCTGAGTAGCATACAACCTAAGCTCCCCATTAATGGTATACACAGCCAACCTATCTTTATTCTTTGACAAGGCCAACAGCTTGGCTGGAAATTCCAAATCCATGTCCATAGCTGCGACTTTGGAAGAATTCAGACCATTTAGCAAAGCATTAAAAATATCCGATTGCAAGGGGAAGCCTCCATTACTCAGATTTTTTTGGTAGGCACCTTTCACCATATCAATGGCTCTCGCAAAATCCCGGTTGGCAAAATAGCCCAGAGCTTCTAGAGCAGTGGCTCTAGCTTCTTGTTGGTTCCTAAGCTTTTCACTTTTCTCAAAATTGATTTTTGCTTCAATTGTTGCATCATTGGCCAATTTTGCATTTTTCAAGGCTACATCTTTTGCGTCAGAGGCTTCTTTCTCTGCTATCTTAGCCGCATTCAACGACTCTAGCGCGTTGCCGCGCTGCACTTCTGCGTCCTTTTGGGCACTAATCGCAAGCAAGCGTTCCTCTTGTGCCACTTTAAGTGCTGACTGTTCATTTTCCCTAGCGGAAACTGCTTCCAATCGCTCCTTTTCTGCTTGACGCTGAGCTACTACTGCTTCTTCTTTTGATTTGATCGCAAGTTCCTGCTGGATAACGGCCGAATTTCGTTCCAAATAAGCCAATAGCGCAGTAAAGGAGGATAATAAGAAGGCTATACTCACTGCAATACTAATTCGAACCGAATTTCTTAACAAACTGGCCCGCTTCTTCTGCTGTGTTTTAATGAATTCCTCCTGAAAATTTTGAGAAAGTAGTAGAAAACTAGAAAATAGCTCTTTATCAACCTTATACTTCACTTCCCAATAATAGGTGGTGAAAATTTCCTCCTTCAAGATGAGTGCCTGATCCAATCGTTCTTTTGCGAGAAGGAAACCTGTGCCTTTAAAATATTCCTGTGCTATTGCTTCGAATACTTTATACTGTTTGAACGCTTCTTCTTCATTACCAACCCAGCTCTTTAAATCCTTCCATTCCATGGAATACTCTGGAATAAATAAGCGATAAGCACCTCCTCTTTCCGATAAAACTTGATACTGTTCAGAAGTTGCTAACTGCAATAAGAAATCCAGCTGTTCTTTGGGCAATTGGCAAAAAGACTGAATTTCTTCCTGAGTTAATTCAATTGGAATAGCGCTTGTGCCTTGTTGAAAAACAAAGGCCCTAAAAAAAGCTTGTAGATTCTCTCGTGAAACCTGAACAGATGCAGCGGAAAGAAATTTCGCACCTATATTGTCTAAAAACTGAGCGAGAGAACTCTCATCAAACGTTTGAAATCCACCTTTGATTAATTCGTTTTTGAATATTTGGGCAAAGAAAAGAAGCTTACCCAAACTCATGGATTTAGATTGTCTGTTTGCTGTAAAAAAGTTGAGTAGGTCAGGAGTAAGCTGCTTATCAAAAATGGTGATTAATCTCTCCTCCAGTACCTCAGTTGCAAAATCAGTACCTAACTCAGAAATAAACAAACAGGAGGAAATGAAAGATTCTCTACCTGAAATATCAAAAAATCTGCGTGTAATTTGGTTTGGAAGCAGGTACACTACTTTTGATGTAGATTCTTTTTCTTGACCTGTTACTTGTTCTGACAAATGTGCCATGACCTCATCCGTAATTTTGGGAATCTCGATGAGGTAACATCCATTCAAGGTTTGAACTTCATTTTTGAAAGCATTCAATTCAGAAAGGTCCTTTTTCAAACCTTTGGAAGCGAATAAATTCGTATCGATGAGTTTCTTTACGAGGCAATCGTCAAAAAAATGATCTTCTGTTTTTATCAGAAAAAGGAAACCCTTCACCTCTAATTGCTGGGTGATTTGGGATTTAATAGCATTCAAATCCACAGAAAATCCCTTACTCATCCTTTAAAAATTTAGTTGATGTAGGGTAATCAAAAACAAAATACATGATCTAAATAGGTTTTAATTCTATGTTTTTTTACTTGTTGCTCGAAGAAAATAACTCATCATAGAGCACTTCCGCTCCTGTTTGCCATGATTTAAGTTCTCCACTTTCATCTACAGTCAATAAAGTCTTCACCTTACCTGTTTGAACCAATGCAAAGTCCCAAATCCACTTGTCAAAGCCCTCAATTTTAAAATTATGAATCCCAACGTAGTCAGGGTTCACCTTTTTCAAATTGAGATCAAATATGTTGGCAGTTTGGTCAAGGCTTGCAGAAAAGAGTTTATTCGAACTGGCATCAAAGGCCAAACTTGTAATTCGTGTTCGGTGAGGTTGTATAATCAAATCGGTTTTCACACTGATCACATTCCCTAATTTCAAGGCTTTACAAATGGCGATTTGGCCATCTTCCATCCCCAAAAATAAATTTCCTCCTGAACTAAAAGCAGCTGTAATTGTGTTTTTCTTTAGGTCAGTCGCAAGGGGCTGCCATTGAAGTGAGGCGACATCGAGTAGCACGAGCGTATTGTCCTTGCTCACCACAAGTAATTTCTCCTCATTAAATTTGAATAGATTCTTAGCGGATAGGTTGGCTACTTTGGTAGTTTTGGAGAGATCACTTGGCATTACCTTCATTACTTCTCCACCTACTAGCAAAAATGCTACCTTGGAAGCAACAACCACTTGTTCCACGATTTGATTGGCAACCAGCCCCACTTCCAGCGGTTTATTTACCCCTGTTGCAGTGTTAAATTGGTGCAACTTCCCGTTTACCGTTCCAATAATGAGATCCTTATCGTTGAGAAAATCTAGGCTACGGATACGATCACCTCGGAAAGGAACCGATTTGGTCAGCGCAACAGGCCCTTGTCCAAGAGCTTGTTTGGAATAAAGAAGTTCCCCATCATCCCCACCTGCAGCAATTGTTCCAGATGAGGACACTCTAATTTTTCGCAATCCACTTTTCATGGAATACAAATCAGTAGGAATCCCGTCGATAGTTCCCTGGTCGAGTAATTTTTTTCGGATATCCAACATCACCTGGTAAAGGTCGTTGTTGGGAAGATTTGCTTCCTTAAATTCCAAGGTTGCTTTTTTGTAATTTGAATAGACTAGATCTACCTCTTTTAGAAGTTTTTGCAACTCATCTGCTTGGTAATCCTTCTTTTGAACTTGGTTTCTCAAAATTAGGACAGCATTCAATGTTTCCTGATAATTCCTTGCATTTTGAGCTTGTTTCGTTGCTATAGCCTTAAGGGAATCGGAAACAACCAAATTGGCTACATTTATTTTTAGTTCCTTTTCCTTCAGATTCAGTTCATCATTGGACTTTTTGATAATTTTTTGCTGCTCCAAAGCATAATTAGTAGCTTCTTGAGCTTTATTTTTCTCTTCATCCGCACGCAATTTTTGTATTTTGGCCAATTGCTCATTTTTCAGCGCCTGATCGGTAGCTTCGATAGCATCTTCACGGGCAGCATCTGCACGAATCTTTTCCTTTTTCGCTTTTTCGGTCTCCTTAAACGCTATCTCTCGTTGCTTTTGGGCTAGGGTCTTTTGGTTCTCGGCATTTAAATACAATCCAAAAACCGCAAGGACAACAAGAATAACAACAACACCTATAATTGAAGCCCATTTATAAAGAGACTTAATTTTATTTTTTTGGTCTAGCTCTTTCTTTGAAATCTCATCTTGAAATTTCACCTTGCTAGTCAGTAAATAGGCAATGGTTCGGTGGTGATTTGAGTCAAACTGGTTGGACCACAATTCGTCCGGCTTCTGCTGCTCGTACCAGCTGAGTGCCAAATCAAGATCTGGTGGTTTCATGTAATCTGTCAATCCTTTATCAAAAAGAATCGACTTTTCACTAAGCCTCTTGTATAAATCTTGGGAATCTTTTTCTTCTTTGATCCATTCTACTAAACGAGGCCAATGAGGGATAAATTGTTCGTTCTTAACATCAATAACTGAGGCTACCGAGATCAAAGAATGGTTTTTGACTTCCAAGCGTTCCTGGAATGGAAGCAGTACATCCAAAAGGAAGGGGAAGGAATGCTGAATGGATTGAAGCAACGGACTTAGCTCCTGAAGCTGAGACCCCGTCACTTTCAAAAAATGGTCGACACGAATAGGTTTGCTGAGCCTAGAACCTTCTTCGGTCACGGTGATTTGCTTGAACAATTTTTCAATCAATCTTTGTTTTACCTCACTGCAAGAGGCAAAAAACGATTCAAGCTTTTTTGCGTAAAGGGATCCACTTGATATCTGAAGCAATACTTCCAATGCAATTTCTTCTTTGGAATTAGTTGCTGTAGTTTCAACTGCCTCGTTGAGGTAATATTTCAACAAGGTTAAATTTTTGAGGTCTTTTCCCAGCTCATTGTATAAATAATCAACTCCATCCTTATGCATCGTCATTTTTGAAGGCTGCAAAATGGCTTTGATTACCTCGGTAAATTCAGTTTTTCTAAATTGGGGTAGGTTGTATTGAGAAGCGGATACGATCTCGTAAAAGTGGCGGTATTCAAAAAGCCGGGACATGTACTCGGCTCTCAAAACAATTAAAAAGTAAACCGGAATGGATGAATAGCTGGCACACTTGGTAATGTTTTGAATAAAACTTTTTACAATTTCATCCCATTCGGAGGTGTTTTGAGACACCTCTCTGAACTCAAAAAGGTCCTCAAAATTATCGATGACAAGCAATGCATTAAAGTCACTTTTTTGAGATTCTTTTTGAAGGCAAGCATTTTTTAACCCTTCGTTAGACAGACGCATGGATTCAGTAAGAAATACTTCATCCTCTAGTTTTTGCTTTCCTTGATTTAAACCCAATTGCGCTATTCCAGCGGATAAATTCTCTAACGGAGTGATACCCGGACGTATCGTCACAGATTTCCATTTCCTACCTGCAATTCCTAAAAATCCTTTTTCCAGTTCTGGGATCAACCCTTTTTTGATAAGGGTGGTTTTTCCAGATCCCATCTCTCCAAACAACCCAACCATTTGGGAGGATTGAAATAAACTAAGTATATCAAAAACCTGACGGTTTCTTCCTGCCAATGGCCCGGTAGTACTTCCTAAAGCATCATTCTGGGAATTTAAATTCTCCATAAATTAAATCTTGGATTTGAATACTTTGCTATACTTGATAACTAAAAAGGACAACTAAATAATTGAATTATACCAAACACTTTATCAGTGTTGTCAATAAAATTATTAAAAGAGAATGAAATGATTTAATAACTCAACTGGATGAATTCTAACGAAGATAGATTCGCATGAAATTAGTGAGTAATGGAGGTAAATCCTACTTAAAAGGGAAGAGAATTAAAAAATATAGCCAAGAAAATGGTTTTTTTCTTGTAGTTAAAAAAGTAAACCGATCTGTAAATTAAAACTCATTAACCAAATCTTTTTTCCAAAAAATAAATCAAAAGTCGAATTACATACAAGGTAATTATCATAAAAAACCAAACAACAAAATAAAGTTGAATGAGGTAAATATCGTCAATTAAGTCCAATACTGGTGTTGAAGCCTTCAAGTCCATCATACTCATTACTGGAAGACACATCCAAATTCCCAAGTAGGAAAAAATCAAAAACAACCTTGCTTCTTTAGCGAGTACATTCGCTGGAAGCTTTGCGATTTGCTTTACATCGACTTTCATGGCTTATTGATTTTCATTAATCCTCCATACTTCTCCACCAAATAGCTCGCGACTGCACCTACGAGAAAGAATACGAAAAAGCTCCAATTTTCCTCATTTAGCCATCCGAAAACAAAGAAAATCAACAAAAAAATCAAGCAAGTAATGGACAACGTTAGCATGCGGTAGAGTTGTCTAGCCAAAATGGTTTCTCTAAACTTCCAATCTGAAAATGCAACCGCGAGTGCGATGATCATCGCCAAGGTGGCCAGCGCAAAGGTGACCATAAACAGCTGTTTATAGGTTTGAAAGAAAGCCGCAATTTTAATGGGATAACCATCGATCTCCTTGATTGGGTCTTTGATGTACACGATATCCCCAGTAAATTTCTGAGCCACTACATTCCAAACCTCTTCTTTCCCTAAATCATAGCCAAGTGCGTATAAACCAACACCTTTGAATTTATTGAAGAGTGCAAGATCCATTTTTTTGGCTAAGGTAGTCGAATCATCGTACCAGCCTTCAATAGAGGAATTATCTGGAAATTCTAGAAAAAAGTAATTGGTCATGGAGGTTTCATCCAGCGTGGGAACAATCGTATACACACTATCCTTGGATTGGAATACTCGATTCACCTCAGATAAGGTGACTTTTCGTTCAAAATCAGTGCTGTAGTACCCTTCTGAAGGATCATAAGTTCCAGACCATTGAGATCCATAAAGTGGTAGTGCAAGAATAGACTTTTCCGCCACTAGCCCTCTATTCAGGTACATGAGGACTGTGGTCTCAAGGCTAGGACCTCCCGGGGTTTCATTTCTCAATGGAGCTATGGCTGCTACAGTCCCATCAATCTCATGGTAATCCATTCCTTTTACAATAAATAAGTCTACTGACTCATTTAATTTCACCAGGTCAAAAGGAAACTTGGTGTCATCTGCAGGAATCACCAAGGATACGGTTATTTTTTTAGTGACAAAACGAGAATCTAGGTTCTCTTTTAGGAAGGCAACAAAGTCTAAAAATTTAGTTTCTCGATCCAAGGGGACATCTGTAAATTCAAGTTCGATTCCATCTGCATCACGCTCAGTCAAAAGCACTGCCACTGAATCAAGGGTCGTGTTCCACAATGCCTCATTTTTGAGAAAATCCAGGTGATTGTTCTCTCCTTCAAGCGAAAGGTTTAACAAGACCTTTGTTTGGTGTTTTTTTGCAGAATCAAGTAAATCGGTTTGCCTCCACTGGCTAATTTGCGCGGGATTGATGTAACTCCCTGTTTTGGGGTCGATCTTGTAAGTGAAAAAGGAAATTGTGGAAATCAAATTGAAATCATAGGTTTTCCAAACGTCTCCCATCCAATAAGGATACCAGGTATACACTTCTACATTTTCGCGAAGCGCTTGTTTATTAACGCCTTGTCTTCTGTAGGAAAGCGAAGCAGAGTCAAACTCGAGGGCCTGCAAATTACGATTGGTGTTGGGTCCATTCAACATATCGTAAAGTGTCGTGTAGTTATTGATAAACGACTTCTGTTCCAATGGAGAAAGTAAGTTGTTTAGGCTATCCGGATTTTGAGAGACGGAATCTGCAATACCCAGTTTTTTCATGAGCTTATCGGAAGCTCCTTGAGCCTTTTTAATTCCCGAGGTGACCTTCCTGCCACCAGATTTTAGCTGGTTGGCCTCTTTGCAACCCGCAAAGGTTAGCAAAAGAAAAAGAAGAAGGCCAGCGTAGGTGAATACAGAATGCTTCATAATAAGGTTAATAGTATCGTCTCTTCAAATTCTTGCACGTCCACTTCTTGTTTGACCGTGAATTTTTTTAAGGTAAGCGTAATTATTTTTAATCCAAAATCTAAATCATAAAGATCAGAGGTATTGGAAAACTTTACTTGGACCGGTCCATTGTCCTGTACTTTTTTGGATTGAAAAAAAGCATAATTAGCTGTACTGTTTGGACTTACTTTCCATTCTTCTAATTTAGGATTGTTCCCATTGGACCAAAATAGCTTACGCTGTGCATCTGTCAAGGAAACAGCCAATCCAGAAAAGGGGAATTCTGGAAGGTAAGTAAAGAATCTCCCTTTCAATTCCTTTATCGAAAAATCTTCCAAAGGATCTTCTCTGTAGGTTTCCCTTCTTGAAATTTGTAAATTATCTTTCTCTGTGGACGGGAAAAAGAACAGTGCAAAACCCAAGACTTCACTTTCAGAACCAAAGTCTAGTTGCTTTTGAAGAGTCGATTTACCTTTGAGATTTGATTTATTCGTGAGAATCACGCGCTCATCTACCACCGTTTGGAAAATAGTATCCTGAACCTGTGCATCCACAAGCTCTTTTTTCACCTTTATTGTTCTAATTTTCTTAACCTCAATTTGTTCGGCTCGAGGAGTCGCGTGAACCTCAATAATTCCTTTTTCCTTGAAGGGACCTAAACTTCGAAGTACGATTTCAACCTTGCCTGTTTCGCTTGCCACAAAGGCTAAGTTGATTTTCTTTCCTCGTTTCTTTGAAGAAGCTTTTGCAACCGAAACTTCATTGAGCAATATTTCAACCTTTGCTGCATTGCCAAGATCCGCTTCGACGACATACGTTAGGGTGAAAGAATCTCCTTGAATTGCATCCAATTCGAGACGTAAAACTCTACTTTTTGGAGACAATTCAATTGCCTGGCTCATGACCAATTTGGTTTCAGGAACTGCCACCGAAAATCCTAAAAATTTGACCAGATCAGCCCTCGATATCAGCACTTGCTTTGTCTCATTCAACAATTGATGCAAACTATCCACCTCCTGCTGGTTCAATGCCAGAACAGATTCATTTATCTTCAACTCCTCTGCAATAAATAAGCTGAGCTCACTTTCTGATACAAAGGTTTGAGTCGACAGCGTGTCGCCAAAGGCAAAGCTATTGCTTATTGACTTGACTTCTTTGTCTCCAGCATAAAGAGATCCCAGTGCAAAAAGCCAGCACCCAAGCACCAATAAACTTCTAGTTATCCAGTCAATCACCTGTTTATCTGTTTAGTTACTTCTCTCCCTAGGTCGCGGTAAAGTTCTTGTACTTTCTTTTGCTTGTCGGAAATGAGTTCTTTCTTCATACTTTGAACTTCTCGCAATTTACTCGAATACCCTTGCTCCACTTGCTGTCCTGTTTGATACATGTTGTTTATGTATTCCATTTTAAAGTTATTTTCCTCTAAGGCTAAAAAATCATCATAAGGACCTTTGGAAGAAAACAACTTCGTCAAAACGGGGGCAATTTCGACAAAAAGGATCATTAAGGTGATGGTCCAAGGTGCCCAACTCTCCAGATTATGTAATGCCTCAAGTCTAGAAAGCAGACCCAAAGAAAAGTTTGCCTGGATATTTTCTTTGTCCTCTTGGTATAAGGTGTACTGCTCACCCTTACTTTTTTCCAGGGCCATTTTACTTTCTCGAATATCGACCTCTTTGGTTTCGTATTCTAAAATAAAATCTTCGTACTTCTTTTGTTTTCGTTCACATTCCTTGCCACTGCCGTATTGACCCGTACCGCAGGTGCCATCGCATTCGCACTTGTATTCCTGGTAGTAAAACTCTTTTAAATCAAAAAATTCTCGGAGCTGTACGTCTAACTTTTTCTTTTCGGCATCTATATTGGCGATGGCTGAAAAATATTCCTTTTCTGCTAGTGCAACACGCGCCACCACTTGTTCATTGAGGTTTTGATCGATTTCCGACTTGAAAAGCTGTAATTCCAAGGGTTTGGATACTACCAATGCAATTAGAGTGGATAAAAATAAACGGGGACTGATCTGAATCACTTCCTTCCAGAAATCTCCTTTTTTCCGCAGGGTAGCCACGATGTATCGGTCGAGATTGAAAATAATCAATCCCCAAAAAAAAGCTAGAAAAAAATTGATGTAATACGCTTCAAAGATCAAGCTAAAGGCAAAATAAGAAGAAAGCATCGCTAGAATACCCGTAAATAATACAGAAGCACCTATGCTCACGTGCTTCACTCTTTCGGTATCCGGACATTTCTCTAAAACAGATTTGCTTACACCTGAACAAAACAAAAAGAAAGATCCTAGTCCCATCCTATTTCTTTAAACTAAATAGTGAGACCACTTTAGAAAAAAATGTATCCTTTTCTGATACCTCTTCCCTCTTCTTTACGTCGCCTTTTTGCATCATTTGGATACCATCCTGAAATTCTTCATCTTCAAAGCTAGCGCTACCTTTCGGTACTGGATAAAAGTAAATTTCTTTACTAGCCACTGTGTTTAAGAAATGCATTTCAAAGTTTAAACTTAATTTCTCCAAACAGACAAAATTATGAAACCCAATGTTATTTAATTTGCCCAGCCGTGACTCAATTAAGGTTGTTCCCGGTTTACATACCCACTCAATTTTCACCACGTCACTCATATATACCGCAAATATTTCATTGTTTTTTGAGACAGAATCGATGGGTACATAATCGTCAATTTCTTTATTGAAAATGGAAACCGATAATTTTAAGTGGTCTACTTCCAAACACTTAATAAAAATAGACAAAGAAGTTTTACTTTTTTCATTTTTGGAAGTAATTGTTAGAAAGGTATCCTCCTCTATGGTGATTCGCTCCTCTCCTTGTGCGTCAAGCATTCGATTCCCTGGAGTCAATACATTGGAATTGGAATTTGTCGATTCCCAAAAGAAACTGATCTCCTCTCCCTTAGTAACAAAATATTTTTCAGCAGTAAAGCTCAATTTAATTTCCTGGGAATAGGAATTGACCAAACGGCTAGACTCCATCAATCCCTCAAAATCTTGATGCTTTTTGAAAAAGAAATCTGCAAAATCAACTTCACCTTCTAGGCGTTTGGTACTGTAATACAGCCGGTTATCAAAAATGGAAAATTGTTCAAAGCCTTCATCAAAGACCGTAATTTCAATAATTCCTACTTTGGCTCCAGCTTGGGTGATCCGGTGAAATAAATTTGCATTTTCAAGGGTTCGGTATCCCTTGGGGAGTAAAATGATCAACTCAAAATACTTACCCGCTACTTGCGCCTTGAGTATTTTGTTGGCTAGTGCTAAAAAAACCTGCCCATCGATAAGCATTTGCGCTTGATGGTGAAAATTATCCAACTGCTTATTGAGTTCGATTTCTATTCCTTCAGGCCAGTAGCAATAATCAAACATTCTAAGTCAAATTAACAGGTAACTAACGTTTCGAAATTTCCCTCAATTTAGGATTATTTAGGGGAAATCCACGCGATAAAACAACTTTGATTGCACTCATTTCCTATTTCACAGCCCTACCCTCTTTGGCCATTTCTCGCAACAAGCCTCCTTCTATATCAAGCGAGGTGATTTGGTCTCGTTGATCCCGCTTGGAACTCAACCATGAGAATTGGATGGCATTGCTAATCGCAGCGCCTGACACCTCGTATTTTTCAGACAATTTCTTTACGGAAACATCGCTGGCTAAATTGAAATTTTTCAATGCATTCTCCCACAATTTAATTCGTTCATCCACTGTAGGTAGATTGAAGTACAATATAGACTGAAAACGTCTGACAAAAGCTCGATCGATATTGGGACGCAGGTTTGTCGCCAAAATCACCAAGCCATCATACTCTTCCAATCGCTGCAATAGGTAGGATGTCCCCTGATTGGCATATTTATCCTTCGAATCGTTGATTTCAGTTCGCTTGGAAAAAAGCGAATCCGCCTCATCAAAAAATAATACCCAGTTTTTGTGCTCTGCTACATCCAAAAGTCTGGAAAGGTTTTTTTCCGTTTCGCCGATATACTTTGAAACCACCTGAGACAAATCAATTCGGTAAACTGGCAGGTCATTATTTTTTCCAAGAATGGCCGCCGTGAGGGACTTACCTGTGCCAGGAGGACCATAAAACAATGCCCTATAGCCTGTTCTAAAGCTCTTTCTCAACTTTTCTGAGGCCTTAATTTCATCCCTAAATTTGATCCAATTCAAAATCAAACCCAATTCATCCATCAATTGCTTGTTGAGAACCAAATCATCGATTTGCAATTGGGTGGTGAGCTCCTTGGCTGGAAATTCGGAGGAAAATTTGGGGGAAATCTTCTCTCCTGAAATCAAGTGATAAAAAAAATCCTCATTAATCTGAAGACTATTGGACCAAAAAGATTCGTTTTCCGAGTTTTTCTTCAACGAAAGCACCTGACGCTTTGAAAAGAAATGCTCCTCGGAAAAAACCTTATATAAATCCAGCCTTTTCAATAAATCCTTCCCATTTAACACAAAATTGACTGTCTCAACTGTAGGAATAAAGCCTTTATGAGATTTCGCTTCTACACCACCAAATTCTGAAAATGGCCTTCCAATGGATTTATTTTGGATGAAAAAGCAGTCAAAGGTTTGAGGACTTAGCAAAGGAACCATGCTCATCAAAAGAATCACTCGCTCCTTAATGTCTAACTTATATTTGGATACAAAATTCGTGTAGGGAGTACTTTCACCCGGCCATATGGGAACGGCTGGGAAGAGAAAATCAGGACTCTCCTCCTCAAAATAAGCACTCATTCGTAGGTCAAGAATGGATTCTAACCAAGCTAGGTCCTGCAAAATGGGCTGAATTAACCTTTCAGTACTATTTTTCACTTCCATTGAACATTCAATCTTTTCTTCATCCAGCTTAAATTTATCATGGAAATATTCCAAGTCATGGTATCCATCAGCACATCATAAGCCTTTCGTTCTACAATCAACTCCCATCGGTTGTCTTTTTCATATAAGATACCCTCTCGCATAAAAAAGGTCTCTCTGAAGGTTTCCAACCTTGTACCACGCATTTTTTCCCAATTAAATATAGTACCATTGATCAATTTTCTCACAAGTTCCTCCTCCTCTGTCGTCAATTCTAAGTTAGGCGAGATGGGTGTATTTAGGGAAACTCCACATAAAACCTTATTCAAACTCAAATCCCATTCTTCGAAAGAGGTCAATCCTGTGGCCAGGTACTGGAGCAATTGAACCGCTCTTTCTTCTGCTTGCTGCCCCTTAAATTTACCCTGCTCCACCAAACCAAGCGCAGCAAAAAATCTACCAAAAAAAGGCCAGCAAAGCACCATTCCTGCATTATTGATCGTCACACCCTCCCCGAGATCCACCTCCTCAGGCTCAACAACTATGGGCTGTTCCGATTTCTTTTCCTCCTCAAGTACCTTCTTTACTTTTTTGCTAGCATGTTGAATCAAGAGCAAGATTTCAGATTTTTGATCACTATCTTCAAACATAGAAGTCACTTCAGCTGAACTTTTTGTATCCAACCACAGCTCAAAAGCAGGCAGCAATAGTTCCACCAAGTTTTTGGTTGAGGAACCTCTTTTAGATACACTTTCAGTAAAAAATAAGATCCGATCTACTGGATGTTGCATGCGTAAATCTGCAAAAAAGTTGCTTCCAGTTCTCCTTCTCACTTCGGCTACCAACTTATCCAACGCTCCAGGAAGCTTGGGATTCAGGAGCCCATAAAACCATTTTTCATCCACATACCTCAATAAGTTATTTAGGAGTTTTTTCTTCTTGCTATCTAACAAACTCGCAAGAAAAATACCTCTCAATTGGGCCAAAGAATCACTTTTTGATTCCATTAACTTCTTGACAAAGGCTTTTAAGCTCCCCTCTTCCTTAGGAAGTACCCCGTAGGACAAATAAAAGTTTAAAAGCTCAATAAGACTCATTTGTACCGGTTTCGGCACAGCCACAGGTTCGTATTGCTCAAAAAATGTAGGGTTATTCTGCCGAAATTCAATCCAAAACTGAGGACTAGAGACTATTGCCTCTTGAAAGGAAGTATACGAATCCTTAACTTGAAATAGCTGTTTGAAAAATAACTCTTGCTTTCTAGCTGAACTATAGCTGTTTTCATAAAAGCTATTTTTAAAAATCTTAATAAAAGCATTTAAGGAAGAAATTGAAGCCAAATCAAAAAATGAATTTAGCCAAACCTTTAAAAAACTTTTACCCTTCAATTCCTTTAAATAAGGATCCTTTAGCTCACTAAAATAGGCATAGATTTCCTCTTCCTTAGTAAATTCTACTAGTGAAGCAGAAGTAACTTCAACAACTGCCCAACCTCTTGCCTGTTGAAAAAAGTAATTTTTTTCAACTTCATTCCACACCATAAATTTGGACAACAAGGCAAACGAAGTATCAAGATCTAGTTTACCTTTTTCTAAAATCCCCTCCTCTTCCAAAAGCTCTCCCACGACAACCACAAAATAAGGAGCAGACCTTTTTAGCGTGCTAGCATTAAAAAGAAATCCCAACCAAGCGCGTAAAAAATAGTCAATTTGTACTTGATCCTTAATGTTAAAAACTTTCAAAACTCTTTCTAATTGCTCAACAGAAATTGCTAACCCTTCGCGCTTATGTTTTTCTTTAATCAATTCTTTCAAGCCCTTGTATTTCAACAAATTGAAAAACTTTCTAGTTAAATAAGGATTTCTAACCTTCGCAAAGAAATTCAAAAATTCGGTTTTGTTTCCTAGTACCAACCTAGAAATGTAGTCGCTAAACTCCTCGGAGGAATTGCCTTCAAAAGGATGGGCCACAGGAAAGACGGAATCGTAAACCAAACTTTCAAGGATAGGTAAAATAGAAGGTTCAACTTTTTTAAAATCACTTCTCGCAATGAGGTAAGCAAACCCATCTAAATGCTCGAGGGCAGCAAAATTTACGAAGGACTTCGTATTTTTGATATCCTTTGGTTGTCCTTTTTGTTGGCCATACAACTGAAGGTCTTTCCAAAACTTGGTAGAAATCAGCTTTGCATCAAATGCATCTCCTAAAACTTCTAGAATCAGTTCTTCTTTAACAAAAGACCCTCCTTCAAAAACCGCTTTCCAAAGGATTTTTTCTAGGAGACTATCTAGTGCTAGTCCTTCTAATTTAACCCATTTATTTGCTTCAAAATAGCTGGTAAAGGTAGAGATGCTCGCATTCCATTCGAATGAGGAACGCTGAAGTAAGAAATCTAGAAATTGCTTTTTTAGCCATTTAGGCGCTTGAACCAAAATAGCGTCTTGAAATTCAGCATTGTATTGATGAGACAGCAGCAACTGATAAAATGAGTTGGCATACTTTGTAGTCAAAAGATTGAGTAAGATCTCCTCATTGTATCTTTTGGCCTTTGGAAAAATCTTATACACCTCTTCCATACCCAGAATGCCAAGTACTCTTGCCACCATCTTAGCGGAATTACTTGACTCTTTCCGTCTTTGAACTAGCGGCATCTTGGAATCAGGTGAAATTGGCCTTTCATCCTCCCGAACGATATCTCGCTCATTCAAGCCCAAAAATTCTTCTACTTTCTCTTTCAAGAGAGCGGGCGAAATTTGGCCTTGGGGAAGCAAAATCAATTGATCATCCAACCAGGTGAATAATTTTGCCTCTAGCCCTTCTGCCTTGTTTTTCTTTAAGAGTTGCTGAATCCATTGTTTTTGATTTGCTGGCAAAAGGGATTCTAAAGAAAGAGGCTTTTCTTCCTCCCTAGTTTTGGCTCGCACATTCAAGCTTAAAAATTCTTCTACTTTCTCTTTTAAAGAAGCAATCGAGAGTTGACTTTGGGGAAGGATAATCAACTCATGGTATAACCAAGTGAATAATTTTGCCTCCAGACTCTCGGCCTTGTTTTTAGTTAAAAACTGCTGAGTCCAAACCAAAAAACCAGGCAAAACAGAAGCCAAGCGAGGACGAATAAGTTCAGCCCCTTTAATAAACAGCTGCTTGCTATTCGTTCCAGTAACGGGAAGAGCAAGGGCTATTTTTTTCAACATGGCTGCTGAAACCATTTTTTTGTTCTGCTGCAAATAGGTAAGCAGCTGTACCGCATCCACAGAATTCGATGTAGAAATACCTTTAATGCTGTATTTATTGAGCCAAAAACTGAATTCAGAAGAACTCAATTTTAGACTCGTATTGGATTTCTTTTCCAATAGCAAGGGAATCATTAGCTCACCTAGAGGCAGCGTATATTTTTGCGAAAATTCCTCCCAAAGTTCAAGAAGGCGAGACGCACTATTCAGGGAAAGTGTCTGCAGTTTTGTTTCTAACCAGGCAGCTATTGCAGCAGGTAGTGAACCATATTGATCTTGATACAACCTTGTAAACAAGGTAAACAACACCTCTTTATTTTGGTAATTGGTACTCCATTCTTGCTCATTTTCTTCCTTTGTGAATAGAATCCAATCACCTGCACTAAACTCATTTCTTTTGAGGACATCTTTGCCATAGATCCTAAAAAGGGTTTGGTTGAAATTAAAAATACGATGCTTTTTTTGAACTGTTCCAAGTGACTTTAGCGTCATAAAAAGCAAACTTTTATAGCTAACGCCATACTTCAAAGCAGTCTTCTTAAATAAAAGGCGCAAGTAGTTTTCATCAGAAATGGATTGTAAATTCTTGTTCAAAAAGAGCTCAAAAGTAATTTCATTAATCGACTTCTTTACTTGAATTTGGGTTTGATTGATAGGCTGATATTTCTCTTGAACTTGTTCAAACACTTCCACTACCCATTCCAAAAGTTTTCTTTTTTGCGGAGCCACCTTTCCGAAAAAAATAGAAATGGCTTCCTGAGATAGGCTATCTAAAAATCTCCTTTTGATTGATGCAGATTTGCCATATTTCAACAAAAACTCAACAAGTTCTTCAAAACTTTGAGTCAAAAGCGTTTCAAAAAGGGTGTTGATATTTCTAAATCGGTAAGAAGTAGGCCGATTATCTACTAAGGAATATCCATGAAACATGAAAAATTGGAATTTCTGGATTAACCCTTCCCCTACCTCCAACAAATTAGAAGGCAATGGCTTTCCGGCTACTACACTTGGTGTTTGATCCAAAGCTAGAATAGGACCAGAAAGAATTGCTTTATTCTGGTACGATGACGCTGCCTCTGATCCAAAGCGATCCTCTATCGCTTCTCCAACTGCAGCTCTAAAGCCACTCAGGGTATTGATTTTTTGCGGATGAATTAGAATATCCGCCAACATACTTTTAAACAGATTGGAAGCAGAATTTGCATCAAGATGCCGATACTGCAGTCTAAAAAACTCTTTTAATCGTGAAATTTCATCAGAAGGGATCACGCTATTTAAAGGATGTTCCACCAACACACTTTGAATGAGTATTTCCTCTGAGAAATTCTCCAATACCCTCTTTTTTTGCGTAGGGCTTTTCAAATACCCGCTTATCTGCTTTGAAAATTTATTCGGGTTCTTTGAAAAAGCCTTCGTGATATGATCTTGGAAAGTTGCTTCACTTGCCGATAACCATTGGGGGCGAATACCTCGTCGGATGTATTCATCTAAAATGATAAATGGCAACTCATTTGCCGAAGTGATTTTGGAAAAAGAAGATTGCAGGTTCTGTTTGAATACAGTTCGAAATTCGGCATTAAATTTTTGTGCGAGGTCAGCCTTTAAGTTACTTAGTCGCAAGGAACCCAAATCAATTTCCAGTTTGTTGATCACTAGAAGGTGAGGAGAAGGGTGCATCTCCGATAAAATCTGGTCAATGAGTTCCGCAACACTAGTTTTTGTCAACTCTGGAATCTCAACTGAAAGTTGGTCAAAATTAGATTTGGTAGCCACTTTAATCTCAAATTTGAGAGAGTTGACTACATGATTAGCCATTTGACGAACTCGAATAAATTGACGGGAAACTTCTCAATAGCTGGATCAATTGTAAGGACAATACATCGATTTTTTTAAGGTCCAATTGATCTTGATTTTTCAAAAACAACCACTCAGAGTACAAAGACTCAAATCGATACATTTCCTGCGGATTGATGAAGTAAATCATTGCAGATTGATGCGCCATGATGTTTTCAGAAATTAGATTTTTCAGGTAATTAATAAAATCAGATTTTTGGAAACGAACAGGCCACTCAGGGAAAATAAAACTTAGCGTATTAGAAAATTGGAAATCCACTGGAAAACCATGTCCAGAACCTCCTACGAGATTAACTTCCAAAACCGTTTCAGGCGCCAACGATTTTTCTCGAAACTCTTGGAAAAAACGAATGGCTTTGTCTATGGCTTTTTTTGCTCCCGGCTTAGAGCTAAAAGTATTCTTTAGCTTGGCGACTGGTTCATGCCCAAAATTATAGATCAATACCGAGTGGGTAAGCGTTTTTTCATCTTCTACTATGCTGTAATTTTCAACCTGAAGACCAAATGCAAACAGATCCTCTCCTAGGGAGCGTTGGGTCTCCATATCACTTGGAAACAGCCCCTCGATAAATTCTTCCCCATCAGCGTCTAAAAAAGAAAACAAGTAGGAAACTGATTCCAAGGGTCTTAAGAGTAGGTTTTCAATGAGATGAAAACCTTCTGACTGTTGATCCAAAGCGGCTATTTTGGATAAGACTTTCTCTTTGGCCGCTTGGCAATCCGCTGCGCTAGTCCCAGCGAACACAACCACCTGATTCTGCAACTTCCGTTGTTTCATCAATAAATAATGGCTCTTATTATCCTTAGAATGCACCAAACTGAGGCTCTTTTCATTAACCACCAATTCAAAAATCTCTTTTAAGAAGGATAACCCTTTGCCAAAAAAATGAACAGCTCCTTCCTTGTAGTTTTCCTCCGGAAGCAAGTATACCGCTCCAACCTCTTGTACAAGAGAAAGATTCACAAGGCTCCAATCGCCTATTTGTTCCTTTGCTCCTTCCACTTGAAAGTGCTCCATCAACGGGGCGGAAATTGTCCTTCTGCTAAAGTCCTTAATTGCTAAAGAGAGCGCAATCCTTTTCTCGATACTAGATAAGTTGGTGCAATCCCAGATTTCTGAAGCCTTCATGTCAAATCCTCTGGCTTTATTCTGCCCAAGCTCGATTATTTCATTCAGTAGCTTTACTTTAGTTTGTATTACGGACAAGGCCAAATCTTCTGAAGATTCAAGGGAATTTGATCTTCCAATTTTTTTTAAGCTGATTTCGTCAAAGCGTTCACCAAAGCGTGCCAACAAATGGTCCAACAACCTATTTCTTCTATCCAAGTAATCCTCACTTAGCTCAGAAGATTCCTTCATGCTTTTTTCAAGGGCATCCCTATCTGAGATTAGCTTATCCAGGTTTGAAATTTCATTGGGAAGCTGATTGAAATAGGTTTCTGAGCTATTATTTGGAGAAAATAACACACGAAGACTCGACAATTGAGCCAAATAAGATGCCATTATTTGTTCAAAAAAGTAGAGGTAAGCTGACACCTGCAAGGCAGATGCTTGAATCTCCTTAGAGGCATTTTGAGAAACTTCATTTTTTCCTACCCCGAAAAATTGAGGCAATTCGTTGTGTATGGGAAAATGTTGTCTTACCTGTTCAAGAGAAAATCGGCCTAAAGGTAATTTATCGTCGTACTGAAGTTCTTGGTGGTAATACTTAGTACTGGAGGAGACCTCTGTAGAAAGCAATTGCTTGGTAATTATCGGATCTACCTCGTAGGTAATATTGTTTTTTAAAAGTGACACCTTACTTTCAAAAGTATCAGTAAACTCCTCTAAATAGTTTATTTTCGGAAATTCGGTCTTTTCAAATCGTACAAAATTATCAAATACAGGCAGACCATTTTTGAAGAGTTGGAGGCTCCGAATTTCTTTTACCCCTTCTACCGAAAGAATTATTTCTTTAATTCTAGCGAGGTAAATGGCATCAATTTTTTCAGTCAAGGCTTCGTCGAAGACAAAACCAAACTTGGGTAAGGGGCCTGTAAATACTGCTTCTGGTGAAAAACCTCGCTCCTTCCACAATTTTACCGGATCGTGAAACTGAACCTGAGGATTGATATACGCATCTAATGCAGCATACATTTTGGCCATGACCAATTCACCTAAAGCATCTGATTCTATATTGATCGCCCCTTCTAGACTTAGGTATACTTTTTTTAGAATAAATACTTCCTCCAAATCATGGCCTATAAGCCTGTTGGCATGAAATAGTTCTGCCACTTCTTTTTTAAGGTAGTGCAGCTCAATATCACTCAAGTCCTCCGAGCATTCGATAAAAATCTCAAACAAGCCCTTTAACCCCATCTTGTGATCTTGGATTGGAATTACCCAGGCATTGGCAACGAGTTTAATACGATCAATGATCAGTTTCCTATAGTCATTTACTGTAACGGGACTACAACTAAATGCAGAGGCAGGCCCAAAAAGTAGATTTTCTCGGACAGAGTCAAACTGGTCCTTTCCAAATAGAAAAAGATCTTCAATAGGAAAATTTGTCCTGTATCCAAGGTCTGTCAGCGCATAGGTGAGGTACTCCAAAAAGGTGACTCCTGGGTCATGGTAGTTGTAATCCGTCCAAATTTTCCCAGAATACTTTTGCACGTAGCTGAGGCCCTCTTCAAGAAGAAGGTCGTACCTCAAAATGGGTTTGTCAGTAAGTTCGCTCGGAATAGAATTGGCCACGGCAAAAGGTAGTTAAGAAAGTTCGATCAAATGGGGAGAAGACTGCCTACAGAAAACCGAATGGGATACGCTTCCCCTGAGGTTGGATTTAATCCATAATGTCGTGCAGTTTTTACCTGCAAGCAATAGTTGTATATGTTTCCTGACCAGCGAAATCTCAAGCGGTTCCGAAAACTACCATAAAAGGTCCTTGTCTTGTTGATCCTACCGTATGAAAGTGGACCTCCAAACGTATTCATCGCAATAACATGAGCCAAAGCATACCGACCACTTCCTTTTTCACCATCCACACGCACCATTAATTCGAAGGCGCATGGTTCGCTAATTTGGTCAATTATGGTGTGCCACTTATTGTCTGCAGGTACTTGCCCTACATATAAAGAACCCACTCTTCCTTTGGAGGAGATGACTCCGTTGACGTCGAGTTTGGATTTAGGATTTTCCTCGTCTATGCCGACGTTTCCCCCATTTTTAAGCACGAGCAAAGGCTTTTTATCTTCTTCCTGAAAAGCTAATCCTCCATTTTGCTCCTTATCCAAATTGATGCTCCACTCAGGGTGGACCTGCTTGAAATTTTTATAAAAGGAAATCAATCGATTGGATCTTCCTACGGGAGTAACTTTAAAGCCATCGCCTCCTTCTCTTGAAATTCCATCATCTACAATATTTACTGTAGACTCAATCAAATCAGCAAAGTGCCGTTCTGTAGGCGCACTACCTTTTTTGAAGTAGTTGATTAGGGACTGTCTATTTAGTAATGCCATGCTTAAAATTTGAAATTAAAATGATAAAACGATTCGTCATCTGCCTTCAAGGGTTCAACTCCTGTATCCTTTACAGTTTCCATGTATTCTGCCGTGATGATCAAGTTTTCACCGATCACCATGTCTTCCAAATCAAATGCCTCCGCTGGTAAGTAATTTTCCTCTTCCACCAAATCTATTTTCTTGAGCGGATACGGGATAAGAATAGACCAAGGTTTTCCAATGGTCACTGTCTCCATCCCATCATCCAACAAGGCACCATCCACAAACTGATACTCACCTTGTTCATTCTCATACATCTGCGCCAAAGAAAAACTAGTAAAAAACTTAACATAAGGTCGGGAAGTAATCAAATTTAAAATCTCAGCTCGTTTTGTTTCGCGTTGATAAAAAGCAGACGAAACATCATGATAGAACCAAGGACATGTTTCTTGTATCAGTTCTTGGTACAATTTTTTGAATAGTAACCCAGTATCCGAAGAGGTAAACTTGATTTTACCTTTGATCATCAGGTACTCGTATTGTGGATTGATGACCTTAAAATCTACGAATGGATTAACTTCTTTTTTGAGATACAACTCCATCTCTTTGAGTTGGCCAGGATTGAGTTTAGGTAAATAAAAATTCCCCGTGTTCTCAATTTTAGGAATCCCAACCACAACTACCTCTCCTGGGGAAACAAAGTTTTCATGACCAAAATTGCCAAACACTTGAACAAATCCCAACCAGTTAAATTCTTGGAGGAGCATCTTTTCAATGTCCCAACGGGTTACTGCCCTAAACTTGTGCTTGAGACTTTCACTAACTCTTTGGTAATAGGATGATTTTTCCTCACTGGCTCTTCCCCCCGAAGAATCGATGGGCTGAATGACCGACAACAAACCTGGGAAATCCTCCTCAAAAGATTCAATCGAAAATGCTGGAAGCACCGCATCATGCTGAATTTCCTTGTCCAAAATCGCCTGGGCAGCAAACGCATTCATGTAAATACCAGAAATCACACTGACCATGGGTTGCTGGTCTTTTGTTCGGCAACAAATCCAAAACAACTCATTGGGCATCACCAAATTATTCAAGTTGATGTCCTTTGGGCTTTTAAAAGAAATGATACCAGATCGGGTAAGTCCAAAACTACTGTCAAACAAAATATCCTCTTGTTTGAAAGGCTTCCAATCGTTGTTTGCCAAATAAAACCAGTCCAACTTGGGCGCATCTCCATGAAATCCACCATTGTTTTTGGCAATCTCGAAGAGCATACTGAACTCCTCTGGAAATTCTTTTGCCTCCAAACCAAAAAACAAGGCTCCTTGAAGCTCAAAAAATGGAAGCAATCCACTGTCATAAACCAAACCATCTTTCAACAAAAATTTCTTACCAAAGGGATGAATCTGTATGAAATTTTCTTGTTTTTTAGTTTGATTGGTAAACGAGCGCGTACCTAGAAAATTAATTTCTGAAGAAGAAGAATAGTCAACGAAAATATCCATAGCCATGGGTGAAAATGGCTCTTTCGGTTCCACAAACTTGAAGCCTGCCTTTGGGTTTTCGAGGAGGACATTCGAAGCTGCTGTAATGTTGTCAGCGTAAATGGTGGCATACACATCGAATCCAAAGCCAATGCTTGGAGAGATCAATTCAAATTTCAAAAATCCAGTTTTCTGATTGGAAAAGAGCAACTCATCATCATCCTCGTCAGTATGAAGGGTATAATCTGGAAGGATTTGTAATGCATCTAGGTCTATTTCTTGGACGTATCTATCTGAGAGGATAGTCCCATCTTGCTCCTCAAATAAGTTGATGACTACATTCCGGGGTCCTTCCTTTGGCAAAAACTTAAAGTCAGATAATGCCTGAATCTTGAGTTTGAAGCTATGATTTTCGATCCCATACGGATACCCTTCATAAAAAGACTTCAGGTCTTTACCTTGCGGGAGGTCATGGAAGGTCCATCCTACTTGCAAGCTATTCAGATCCTTAGAAAAAATCTCATCATTACCAATCAAAAGATAGCTACCCACCTTTGGTGTTGGTCCAAGCAAATCAAAAGGAATACTTTGATCCATAGGGCCAAAGCTGCTGTGAAGGCTGAGATTTTTCAATTGCTTCACGTTTACTCCTATTTTTATTTGCTCCAGTTCGAGAAACTGCAAGAAGGAATAGGGGTGAAATACATGCTGGTTTTTAAGCAGAATTTTCAACACCGGCTGTTGTAAATGCAAGCCTTCTTCATGCACTTCCTCTAGGTAGGGGGAAATCGCTGGATGATCCGGGCCCAAGGTAAAGGCAAGCTTGAAACTGTTTTCATTCCAGCTCATCGGAGGAATCACCTCATAGGTAGAAATCTCACTCCAACCTTTTGAAGTGGTATGCTGCAGGCTCAAAGAACCTTCAAAAATTTGATGAAAAACTTCTTCTGGTAACTGGTTTTTTGTTTTGGAAATAGATAAGAGCATCGCCAAAAAATATTGGTAGCTCTCTGTCAGAAAAATAAATTCAAGATGCACTTCCCGATAGCCACCTCCTAATCTTAAGGTTGGTGAGGAAACAGAAAATCCGATATCCACCTCGTCCATGGTTTTGCTCGATTTATTCAAAAATCGTTGTTCTTCACCAAGGGCTTGAAAGGGTTTGAACTCTTCTAAAATTGGAATGTGTTTGGAGTAAATTCCATTAACTGTCTGAAAAGGTGTGCCTGGATCAATAAGCTTGTTTCTCGAAACAAACATCGTGAAAAGACTCGCTAGTTTTAGGTTTGAAAAGGTGACAGAATCCTTGAGCTCGTACAAAATATCGTTCCCTTCTTCGTTTTGGCCTGCCAAAAGTCGGGAATGTTTGGGAACGAGCACCTGATCAATGTCCTCATCTATGGTGGCATAACACTGTACCGTATCCGCCTCTTGTTCCTTCCTGACTTGGCCAAGGATGCGCTCAAAATAATAGGTTAACAGCCTATCCGGCACGGTATTCATCTCCTCTTGCAATTGACTAAATAGCTGAAAAAACGCAATAAGCAAGCCAATATGGGGTTCGTGATCTTGCTTATTGGCCAAGTTTTCACGGAAAAGTTGTTTGGATCTCTCTGTCAGGTTGGCAATCGTTTTGAATACGGGTCGATGCAGCAAGAGCAATTGCTTCAGGAGGTAGTTCACCTCCAAAATTTCGGCTCCCCATCCTATGGAAGTTGACCTACCTGGATCCGCTTCCCATACATTCTTCAAATTAAAATCACCTACCTCCAGATGAATCGGGCTATTCAAAAGTTTGAGTTCTGAAGCTAGGAATTGAAGTTGCGCATAAACGGATTTACAACGATAGGAAATTGCGCCGACCAACTCATTTTCAAGGGTGGTACTTTCTCTTTTTTTATTATATTCTGAAGAAAGTCTGTACCAATAATCTATGGTAACGAGCATCCCTTTTATTTGCTCAAAAAGCTGACTAATCAATTGAGATTTTTCTTCTTGGGAGTCACTTCTTTCAAACCGTAAAAGAATCGCTGTTTTTTCCTTTTCTATAGACTTTAAATCAAAATTTTCAATTTCTGCCAACAAGAAAAGCTCGTTAGAGATGAAGAAATCGAACCAGTCTCCACGTTCCTCTAACTGCTCATCAAAGAAGTTCACCTGCTTGGATAGGCGATTAATGAGTGTCAGAAAATCACTCAAGGTACGCTCCTCGGGCAGAAAATAACGAGTATCGAGAGTACTCAGTCTACGAATTCTCTGGTTAATGGAATGAAAGTCGTTCAGATTTTCCAAAATGCTTATTCAGGTATGTTAGTGCCCTCCAAAATGTAAAAAGGAAAGACGATGTTATCTCTTACGTTTGTTGATTGAATCTCATAGTCTACCGTAAATTGAACTATCCCGTCGTTGATATTTTCTGAATTTACATTTACCTTATCTACAATTATCCTTGGTTCGTAAATCCTCATGTCATTCTTTAATGTCTCACATAGAAAGTTTAAGTTGCCATAGGTAGCTCTTTCAAACATGTACTCATGCATTACAGAACCGTAAGTGAGGCGCAAAAGCCTTTCCCCACGTTGGGTAGCAAGATAGATTTGCAAACTTTGTCTGATATCCAATTCATCGCTAACCATGTTTACCTTACCCAAAGTCTTGTTAAAGGTAACTGGATGACCCCAACCTCTTCCTAAAAAACTTTTTTCTTCCGCCATATTATTGAATCTATTTTTTGAGTGCTACCCAGCTAGCTTAATTTACATTTACCATTGCACCTTTGATGTTGACAGCAGCAGAAGCTTTGACGTTCACACCCGCTTTTCCATTTACATCCGCTTTTAATTTAGCATTTATTTTCACGTTCTTACCATCAATTTTTGCATCGCCAGCGGAGGAATTCAACACAACTCCTTTGGTACCTTTAAGTTCCAACTTACCAGAAGCAGTTAATTTAATGTCTTTCTTGGAAGTAATGGTTACCCCTTTATCATTGGTTGTAATCACATTCTTATTTTGATCTTCAATTTTTACTCCCTTTGCTTTATCTGAAATAAAAATCATGTTTTTCTTCGGAGTAATTACTTTAAATGTCTTGTCCTTGTCATCGAATTCTAGACGCGATCCCCCTTTGGTTACAATTGACTTAATAAAATTATCCTTGGTGAATTTTTCCTTGGTGGTGTTCTTTTTACTGTAAAGTGCTCCTAAAACGACTGGAAATCTAGGATCATCGTTGATAAATCCAACAATAACCTCGGAATTAAGTTCTGGCACAAAAAAACTTCCTGAATTTTTCCCCGCGTGAAAGTGCCCAAGCATGGCCCAAACACCATTCCCTGTACTTTTCAACGAAGGAATCATCACCTGGATTCTATTTTTTTTGCCTGGATCAGCATCTAATTTTTTAACTATTCCGACATGCAGTCCTGCCATAGGAGGAAGCAAATTCAATTCTGACTGATTGTTGCTTTGAAAAAGACTTGGTTTCAAACCAAAAGCAGCTTTGGTAATAAATTGTCCATTTTCAAGTCGATGCTCGACTTCGGTAATATACACCAAGCCGTTAAAAAGTTTTCCGAAGCCATTCAATTTTACAAGTTCACCCAGTTTCACATCTGTGATCCCTCGGAAGCTCATCTCCCCTACCATCCTTTTTAATCTACTTGCCATCAAGGCTGCATCCGCCAGACCTTTCAATTCCTGACTCAGCACGGGTACCGGAACGTTTACGCTCACTTTTTTCGCGGCAACCACCTTTCCTAGAACTAAACCAGTAATATTTCCTGGTTTATCAAATTTAGGATCTTTACCCGTTTGTTTTACTACCTTCTCATTGTAAATATCATAGTTGATACCCTCAACCTGCTGCAATTGGCTACCAGCATCTAAATCCCCTCTAAAAGTTTTAATATCCTTACCATAAGTAACCGAGACTTTTTCAGATCCCATAATTTTAGGAACCTTTACGTCCACTACACCCAATGAATTGAAGACCACCATACCATTAGCCTTGGCCCTATTGAGCAAAAAATCCCAATCACTGCAATTATGTCTAGCAATTACATCATGTTTTAAGGTAGTGGCAGCCACCTTCTTCGTCACACCTGCAGAAGTTAATAGTGTAGTCATGATTTCACTATCTTTTTTCTTCTCGTAGAGCTCTGACTTTTTTCCAAGTGTCATTTTAATTGCCTTATCTGACGCCTCCAATACCAATAGATTTCGTGAAGAGAAACTCAAATAATCCAAACCAATGTCAATACTATGCTTAGTAATTATTCCAGAAAAAACCTTGACATTTTTTTGCCCATAGCCTAGCGAAATATCTACAGCCTTTCCAGGGGCAAAACTTGAAATTTCACTTTCGGGAAACAAATTCTCATAGGATTTACCCCCAGCAATAGACAAATAGGCTCTGGCAATTTTATTTACCTCTGATTTCACCACAATTTTCATCACTAAAATATCCTTAGGAAGAGGCTTCCCTCCGACCTTCACATCAAAAGAGGTGGCCAGTTGCAATGAATCATCAGGGGATTTTGATAATGCCATGGTTTATTGCTCTAACGGTGGAATTTCAATTTGACTCCCAATTTTCAAACCTCTAAAGGAAGGTAGGTTATTGTAAGCCGCGATCTGTAGGTAATACTTAGGGTCGTCATAAGAGGATTCTGATAAGGCGATCAACGAATCCCCGTCTTTCACTGTGATGATTCTGGTAATATCTGGACTTTGAAACTCTCTACTAATAACAACTTCATCCACCTCTTCTACTAAAGTAAAACTTACGTCCGCACGTATTGGATCACCTTGCAAATTGAAATAAGTATAGTCTATTGATAGGTCGAATACTTTTCCAACTAGCATAAGCTTTCCCCATTGTAATTTAACAAAAGGAGGGCTATGGCTTGCCTTAGTAGGTTTTACAGTAACCTTTAGCAATTGATCAATCGAATCTTTAATGGAGCTCCCTGCCCGCCCCCGAACCTTGTCAGGCTTATTCGGAATAGCCCCTGAATTGTCTATGGTGAATTTTATTGAAATGGTTTGTTTATTGTAAGCCGCATTTTTTGGACTGATTGGTGCTCCAGCTGCTGAGGTAGGTTCATCATCATTAGGGGGAAGCTCGTCATAGCTAAGTGATAAATTCTCGGGATTTATTTGTACCACATACACCCCACCTGAGAGTTTACCACCCGGCTGACCCTTGTCGAATTTAGTAAACGCTGTTAACGAAAGATTTTTATTTAAACCAGACATCAGAAATCATTCATTTTTTTAATTTTATCCATTACTTCCTGCACGCACTGGTCTATTATCTGTTTCTTTTGGCCATAACTCAAACCGCCGGTACCTTGGTCTTTTTCCTTAGCTGGATTAGAAGAAGGTTTTTTGCCTGTATCTTCGGCACCCTCTAATATCCCTTTGACTAATAACTCTTTTATTTCTACAGGCATAGCTTCTTACAAATTCTGAATGAATTATATTACACTAAACATTACGCTATTTCCATTTTTGAGAAAACCAACTCAATAGATTCAATTACAATATCAGATTTTTTTGCGTCAAGTTCGTCGATTTCCCACTTTACTGGAATCACATTGTATAAAGTCCAAACCATCACAGGTGGCAGGTATGGATTTTTGTTTAACAGCACGACTATCATTGTTTTAGGAGTAATAAATTTAGGCTCCTCTAAGGTTTGAAAACACCAACGAAGCAAAGGAGAAGCAATAGAAGCTAATCCTCTTTTCAAGCTCAATCCACTTCGCTTTATTCCCTTAGGTAAATGATAGACTTCGTGGTTATTTCCACCGCTTTTGACGGTATCATATTCTAATTCTGATCCCAAACCAGATATTTGGGTAAAAGCAGCATCAAATGCGAGACTAGCCATCGTAGCCATCCCTTTCATTGCTGAACCTTTCATGCCATCAGGAGCAAATGCCACCATAAAATTATAGGATACTGGAGGATCTTGTAGTCGCTGAATAAGTGCTTTTCCAGCTTTAAGCGCTGATCTTAATGATAAATTAGTCTTTGTTCCACTCGTTTTTCTTTTGCTTGAACTAGACCCACTATTCTTTCTTGTCGCCATGGTAAGTTTAATTTTGTGCTACTGAATAGACTTTCGAACTAAATATCTCATTTATCAATGACTTTCCTTCTAATTTTAGAATCCCACTACTAAATCCTTTCCTTAACTTGTTTAAAGCAACCTAACTTGACCCTTACAACTTATTTACTAAAATCAAGCTATTGTTTTTCGGAGATTCCAAGGAGAAAGCTGTTCCATTATTTGAGTTCAGCAACATCCAGAATTTAGTAAAGTAGATTTTGCAAGTTACTTTGAGGATTAAAGTTTGACATACATCTCTGCAATGTATCCATTAAGCATCACATCGTATTTAATGCTTTTTGGACTAGGATTTGGTAAGGTTTTTCTGTAAACCCCCAATTGATTGGTTCTTTCTAAACGGAAATATCCCTTCCACAAGAACTTCATAGGGATAATTTGATTTGCTGTAAACTTATATGCAATCAATCCTGATTCGGTAGTCACCAACTCAGGTGACCCAAAATCCAATACTCCCTTAAATTCTCCTTCGTTTTCAATAATCAATCCTTGAAAATCACTTACTTTTTCCTCCGAACAATAGCAAAGATAAACAGGTCGTATCATCCGGTTTTTGAAAACCACTTCTTTCGAACGAGGCTTAAAACGACGCCCTTGGGCAACTGGGAGTGGTAAAATAGGAAAATCGGCTTGATGTTTAATTCGGATGATACCAGACAAACCTGGCCTATCCAATTCCGGGTCAATAGTTCCCTGTTTTGCATCCAGTTGCACTGTCGCCTCAAGGTTATCGTCTAGAAAATACTTTACCTCCGGATCACTTACCAAGACGGTATAGGAATGGAAATAGATGCTGGAAAACTTAAACTCAAAATCCAAAACAAATGGATCTTTGTAAATAGCATTGGAAAAATCTCGATCCGAATTGGCAGCTAAAGCAAAACCTCCCGCTCTAGGCTTAAAAATAAGGTTGTAATTTTTAAGCAAGAAATTTGTTTGAGGGGTAGGCTTGAAGGTCAAATCCGTACACACCCTGCTTTCGTAGTAATCATGCAAAAAAACACAAGAAAATACCTCCAGGTATTTGGTGACTAACCGATATGAATTTTGAAACTGCTCCATTCACTTAAACCTAAACTTTTCTTTATGTTTTATTCACACTATCCCAAAATCAATCCAATTGATAAACAGGAGTTTATATTTAGTCAATACTACTAACTTTCAGAGGGCTTTCCTAAAACAGAAGTTACTTCCTCACGAATTAAATTATTTGTAAACGTCAACAACTTTAATTTATATACAGCGGAAGGCATGTACTTCAACCCCATGAGTGACCATACGCTATTCAACTCATCGAAAGTGAAATTAACAAACTCAAAACTCAGCTTGTCAACATTTGCCGAAAGCAAAGGTAAATTGGAGCTATTGAACATTTGGGTTCCTTGAAAGAACTCGAGCACGAGGGATATGTAGCGCAACGATTCAGTGTAGTTTGGGTCTGGAAAATTAGCCAGAAACATCACATACAAATTATAATGCTTGGGAGGATTCATGCCCGCATAAGCCTGATAGGCCCCATTTCGGATTACACGCTCTTCCTCGATATTCTGCAGAAATACGCACAATTTGTTGTCTATCTGTGAATTCAAGTTGCCAGACATGTCTACTGCATTGGCTAGAATAACCACATCCTCTTGAAGATTCAATTCATTTTTAATGTATTCATTCAAGGCGGTGGCAATAGAAGAAAGGACAACGTGAATCATTTTCGGTATGAATTAGGCCTTTATAGATTTTAAGAGAACTAAAACTAAGCGACCAAAAAATAAAGCAATAAAAAGAATCACGATCCCAGTTAGGATATCTGGAAGATACAAAAGGTCTGCAAGGGATTTGGTCGTGTCGGTCAACCAAAGAAATATAAAGAAAATAGGGAGACATAACACCGCCAATAGAAGAAGTGTAATAGCCACTAATACCCCTTGAAAAAAACTTTTCAACATAACCAAAAATACAAAAAAAAAAGTTCTTTACAAGGCCAATTTTTGGATTTCTAAACCTTTAATCCAAGATAATTAGTACTTGTTGGGAACCCTTCTTCATCCTATTCTTTAAGGGACAAAACAAAAAAAAACTTTAGGCAATACGGGGTCAAACGGGGAGTGAATCCCAAAAAATCTTATTAAAAAGAATCAGACCTGCAGCCTTTGATACGAACCAGTTCGGTTGGTTTTAAAAAAAAAGGTTCATTAAATTGACTAGGAACTTGATGAATAGTATGCTTAAATCATCCTATTGATTAGGCAGATTCCATGATCATTTCATCAAACGCTACGACGATCGATTCCACTGCAGCTTCATTACTTTGTGAATTCAAATCTGTACAGGTAAGCTGCTTCACGAAGGCACTTCGTAACGTCCAAGTTAACCTCGGTTCTCCCGACTCATCTAGCAATCGAATCACTATGGTAAGCCTTTCGTAGGTATTCAAGTTGATCTTAGAAATCAATTCATAAAACAAATTGTCTCTAGTGAAAACGCCCTTTTTAAGAACAAGATCTGCACCATTGGCTAATCCAGGCATTTTAATTACAGAGTGAACACGACTATTGCCATGTCTATACTCAATAACTTCTGCACCAGCATCAATTCCGGAAACTTCCTGAAAAGGAAGATCGGTCTGATCTCCAATATCTACTGAAAAATAAAACTTAGGTAAAGGCCAAAACTGGTCTTGTTCTCCACCTGTTCCTGCTGTAGGGGCTGCCATATTTGGTTAGTTACGCTTCATATACTGATTAACAAAAAGCAAAATGGTGACTTAACAAAAAAACACCCAATACCAATCTCAATAGTACTGCAATTGAAATTAGTATTGGGTATTGTTGAGTTTACCTAGCGATTAAGCTGCTTCAATTCTCAAACCCTCATGTGCAAACACGATGGTTTCGATTGCTGCTTCACTGCTCTGCGAATTCATATCCGTAGGAGTGATTTGCTTCGCAAATGCATTTGTCAAGGTCCAAGTCATCTTTGGTTCGCCTGCTTCGTCCAACAAACGGATAACAACCGTTAATCTTTCGTAAGTGTTCAAGCTAATCTGTGAAATCCAATCGAAAAACTTGTTGTCAGTAGTAAAGACACCTTTCTTCAAAGTAATGTCAGAATATTTCTTCATACCAGGCATTTTGATGGTAGAGTGTACAGGGCTGTTGCCATGTCTATATTCAATTACCTCGGCATCAATGTCTAGTCCTGAAACTTCTTGAAAAGGCAAATCGGTCTGATCCCCGATATCAACGGAGAAGTAGAACTTTGGTAAGGGCCAAAACTGGTCCTGTTCTCCACCTGTTCCTGCGGTTGGTGCTGCCATAATTAGTATATTTTAGTTAAGTAGTTGATTATTAAGATTTTTGTTGTTGTTGCTCAAATGTGATTACAATGAATTCAGCTGGTCTTACAATAGCCACCTTAATGGTCATTTTCATCAAACCATCCAAAATATCATTTGGAGTCATTGTGGTTCCCAAACCGATCTCTACAGAGAAGGCATCGTCAGTGCTTTGACCTGCCAAAATACCTGACTGCCACTGATTTGCCAAGAAGTTAGTTACCGTAGCCTTTAGGGTAGACCAAGTAGTACTGTTGTTCGGCTCAAATACAAAACCTTCTGCAGCAGCTTTGATGCTCTGCTCTAAGAAAGTCATCGTTCTACGAACAGAAATGTAACGCCAGTCTTGGCTGTTTCCATCTAGGGTACGTGCTCCCCATACCAACACTCCTTTTCCTTGGAAAGTACGAATCGCATTGATCGCTTTACCATTCAAAGGCAAATTAAGCTCTTCTTGGGTATCACTAGTGATCTGAACACTTGGGCTGATTACTGAACCTAAAGACAAGTTAGCTGGTGCTTTAGCTACGTTGACAGCGCTATCTACCATGGTGTAAACTCCAGCCATCGCAGGGCTAGCAGGCAACAAATTCAAGCTTTCAGAAATATTTGTTAAAATCGAATTTAATTTTGCACTTACAACCTTTAGGGTAGCCTGTAGCGAAGTAATTTCTTCTTTAGTGGATGCAGTCTCAATCTTAGCTAATTCATTTTTGATTGCATTGGCTCTCGCTTCGTTAATACGACCGCTTTCCAAATCATCATTTACATCTTTAGACAAAATTTCAATCAAATCTGTAGCGTTGCTGATGTTAGTGAAGTTCACATCTCCTGAAGACACAATAGTGGTCTGGACAAAAGGATAGTAAGCAGCACCCCACTGAAGGAAGTTTGAGCCTACACCTTCTCTGAACTGGTTGATCACATCGTCATCACCGTTAGTTCGCTCCTTAGCTCCATCATATACGTCCAAAATAGCGAAGCGGCTCTTAGTTGCATAACCACAGTGGCTCAACATCGCTTGCTGTAAAGAGAAACACTCAGCCTTTGAAAGCAAAATAGCCTCAGGGATTACCAAAAGAGTTGGCTCATTGTACTTCAAAACTTGTGGCAAACCTGATCCAGTACCTTCGTCGTTGAAGTCCTTAGCACGTACTCCTGATCCGTAATCACCTACTGACAAAACGTAGCAATCTGCTCCGCCGTTGGAATAGAAGAATTTAACAGAAGAATGCAACAAGTAACGCGTAGAAGCGTCAGCTGTCAACTTGTAGCCATTTACTTGGCTAGCATCTTCGCTGATTTCGAATTTCACAGAAGGAGCTCCTCCGAAGAATTGCTCAAATTCCGCAAAAGAGGAAATTCGAGTTGGAATGTTTTTTAACGACTTCGTTCCACGAGCCGCTTTCTGTGTGTATCCCAGAAAAATTGGAATAGCCGTCCCTACTGGAACCACAGAGGAAGCAAAGGCGCTTTTTTCTTCAATGTAAACGCCTGGTGTTGCTAATACAGTTGCCATAAATTTGATTTAAAGTTTAAGTTAATTTCTTGTTTGTAGAGATAGGTATTTCCAACTTTTACTTAGAGATTGGAAATAAAGTGAAAAGAAAATTAATTTTATAATTTATGATGAACTTTTTTTTGAATTTGTGAAAAAAATAATTTTACCCTAATACAATCTAAGACAATTGCTTAAAATAAAGGATTCTAACAAATAAAAGAAGGCCTTTTATTAAATAATTATTAAAAAAAATTGATTTAATCGACTTTTTTAAGTCATTAGAAAAATCATCAGGTCTACAGCCTTTACCATTCGGACAAATCATTTTCACTGATGCACTAAGTAAGAATTAGAAAACAATATTTAGAAAAGCCACTACCTAAAAACAGAGTTAAGTAAATTATGTTAGAAAAATTAAATTTTTTAATTTTATATAACAACTATTTGATTTTTGATTTAAAAAATCTAAAGTTTAACTTGATTAGCATCTAAATATACTCTAGCCCTATCCAAATCTTCCTGCGTATCGATGGCAATAGCTTGGTGAATCGTCTCAACCATTTGAATGGACACTCCCTTCTCTACCAAACGCAGCTGTTCCAAAACCTCAACCTGCTCTAGGTATCCTTTAGGCCACTGGGTAAAAGAGAGGAGCATTTCCCTTCGGTAGGCATACACACCGATATGCCTCCAATAAGATAGATTATCCCCTTCTCTATTGTAAGGTATTGGAGACCTTGAAAAATAAATAGCACGGCGGTTTTCATCAACGACCACCTTTACAAAATTTGGATTTTGAACCTGACCGGCATCTAGAACATTCATCAAGCTTGCCACCTGAATAGCAGGATTAGAAAAAACCGAAACCAAATCACGTAGCGTCTTGGCGTCCTGAAAAGGCTCATCACCTTGCACATTGACAATCAAGTCAGCATCCACTTCCTGCAACGCTTCCGCAATTCGATCAGATCCACTTTCGTGCTCTTTTTTACTAACTACTACTTTCCCCCCAAGGGCTAAAATTTGAGCTTCAATCTGCGGATGATCAGTGACCACCCACACTTCATCAAAGACTTCTGATGCTACCGTGCTTTGATACGTTCGCTGGATTACAGAAAGACCCCCAAGGTCCTGAACCAATTTGGCGGGCAAGCGCGTAGATGCATAACGGGCGGGAATAAGTGCAGCTATTTTCACAGGTCTGAACAATGGCAATTAAATACTGATAAAAATTAAAAGAAACGAATCATCCCCCTACCCTACTATTCCAAAATAATGCATTTAATAGAAACGCACCTCACATTTTGGAAAGGCCTCCTTGAATGAATCTACAATTCTTGGCGTCAACCGGGTATTGAAACAGGTCAGCTTTTTGAGCCCCACACTATCTTCCAATACCTTTAACGACCTTAAATCCGTACTAGCCACATCCAATTCCTCCAATTTCTTTAGTGGCTCTAACCCTTTTAAGGATTTGATATTTGTGCCAGACAGGTTCAACTTCTTTAAGTTCGTAAGCTTACTCAATGCCAGCAGCTCTTCAATGCCTGTATTGGATAAGTCCAGCTCTTCCAATGTCACCAAGCCTGCAATGGGCAAGTAATCAATCGCTGGCATTTGGGAGAGGGTCAGGGAAGTAAGTTTAGTCAACTGACTCAATGGGGTCAATATCCTAGTAGGCGAGTCAAAAACAACCAATTTTCTCAAGTTCGTAAAAATGGTCAAAGGAGCTAAACTGGTGAATGACACCCGTTCTAATGCCAAGGACGCCACAGCTGTAAGGTGATGAAGTTCATCGGTGGTTGGAGAGGAAGAAAGCTTAAACTGTTCACTCAATACTTGTTTCCAGTCCTCATCCAAACCTTCCCACCAACTAAATAGGCTATCTGATCTGTAAATAATCGAAACATCAGGCCTTTTTTGAAGAAATTCAGGAAATTCAACTTCCTTCACTTGGGAGGCATTTACATTCAGATAGTTGAGCTTGGGGAGCACTGTAAGTCCTGCTATCGATAAGATCGGGCTTCCCTCGAGATCAATCCGCTCCAACAATACATTTTCTTGCAAGACAGCTCCATCTTGAACACTGGTGTTTTTAGCTGTCAACTGCCGAAGTGTCTTCACCTCCTGCAGTGGCAACAAGTTATCTACTTTGGTATTGTTCGAAATACTCAAGGAACTTAGCGCCACAAAACGAACCACAGGCATCAACGATTCAATTCCTGAATCATCAAGATTCAGTGTGGGGAAATTCAAGGTTTGAGTAAGAATTTCTATTCTTGGCTTTTCCAATTCCAACGAAGGGTTGATTGAAACAAGCGCTTGCTTCCAAGCACTAGACAAGCTTTCCCACCAAGATTGTAAATCCTTTACATGGTGAATCAAAAGAATTTCGGGATGATTTCGCATAAAAAGCGTAGCATCTTCTCGACTCAGTTTGGTTTCATCTGCTGCTATTTTTTTCAAACTGCTCAAGGAAGCAACAGGAGATAAGTCAGAAACCAAGCTAGCAGTAAGGTCCAAGTATACCAGCTTTGTTAAACTTGTTAAAGGAGAAAGGTCTTCAAAATTAGTTTCCGCAAGCTCCAACTTGGACAATGCAGTGAGCTGAGAAAGAAGGGAGAAATTAAGGATGTAATTCTTGTTCAAAGACAAACTTTGCAAACTGCCCAAGTCTTTGATATTCTCCATGTTATTGAAGCCACTTTCATTTAAATTGAGTTCTTGCAATCTTTTAAATTGATTTAGAACAGCAAAGCTTTGAATGGATGTATTGGACGCCTTTAAAACCTGTAGGTTGGAAAGGTTGATCAGCTCACTGATATCTTCAATTTGTGAATTAGAAATATCTAAGTAGCGAAGCCTATCTGAATACTTAATAAACTTAATGGTCGCTGTTGGAGTATTGGAAAGATTCAAACTTTCCAATAAAGTAATGTTCGAGATTGGGGAAAGATCTTCAATAGTAGTTTGGCTGATATCCAAAAACTTTAAATCCCTCAACTCCGCAAGCGGTCTAAGATGCTTGATCTTTGATTTTCCCGATAAATTAAGGGAATCTACCGCAACAAATTGGTAGAGCTGGGCCATATCCACTGAATCGGATGCTGCAACTTGAAACCGAGATTTAAAGTAAAGCTTCCATTCCAAATCGAGGGAAGACCACCAAGCTTTCAGCTCCTCATCGCGGCTTATTTTAGTGGTATAAATACTTGCAATCTTTAGCTCTTGGGAATTCTCATCCAGATTTATCTCAATAAATCTGGGTTTGGTGTTTGAGATTTTCTCTCCTTTCAATCCTGTAGCTGCAAGCGTCCGATCTAAGGAAGCTAAAAAAAAGACTTGCCCATTTTCCTTTTGGCCTGGCTTGATTTCACGGATTTTAAACTTGAACTCTACATTTTTATAAAAAAATTCGATGTCCTTTAAATAGGAGGCAACGTCTTTATTCGTGACTACTTTTCGGTCCAAAACCAAGTCATCCTCTACTTGAACCTTCCCGTCTCGGAAAATTTTAAGATAGCTTTCACGAATGATTACATCCTTATCACGGGCTGAAGTTTGAGAATTGCCAAGGGTATTGAGTAAAAATTCTAAAAAACGTACCTGATCTTCCACTTTGGTGGAAAGTTCGGTCAGTTGATCTGTAGAATAGCCTTTTATGGTTTGTCCTTGTGCAAGAGTTGACAACCAAAAAAAGAACAGAAGAAGTGCATACCGATTAATCTTGATCATAGATATACCTCAATAAAGTCTCCTTATCTCCTGGGCCTAATCGCATCAAATTGGACACCAACCATCCCGTATTGAATCCGGGTCTATTGAATTGATTCACTTCAAAATACCAGCCTCCAATTTGGAAAAAATGGAACTTGACCCCATTCACCGTTTCAAATCGAAGATTATCCTGCTTCATCTCAAAAAGAAAAATGGCTAAATAATCTGGTGTATAGGAAGTTGGCGTAAACGATTCTGGACTCTCAGAATCTTGGAATGCTCGCCTCATATTCATAAACCCAAGCTCATGACTCAGGGGATGAAGAAAATCTTTGGCTGATCCAACAGGCTTATTAAACAAATTTTTGAAGGGTTCAAAGATCACCTGATCAATCACCCACTCGTACCCCAAGCCCTCAGGCTGGATCTTCATAATAAAGGTCAAATTCTCTTTTTTGCCTTTGTACCAAAATACTGCCTCCACTTCAGCAATCCATCCTGGCTTATGAAAAACCAAGTATTGCGGATAGTTTGGAGAAAGTATATTGGAAATAAATTCGGATTTTAACTCCGGACTGATGCTAGAAGATTGATTGTCGAAAAGTATGGAAACAAATCCCTTTCTTAACTTCTCATTTTGGTAAAGGGTGTCTCCTGGATAAAAACGCTTGGTACCATCAATGGACTCTTCCCCGTTGAATCTCCTAAAAAATTGATTCATTTGTTTGGTAGAGGCGGCAAATCTACCATCATCTTTTATTGTCCCGGGGCTGCCTAAGCCTTGCCCCGAGACAATAGAGATGTATGAAATAAAAAAAGCAAAAATTAAAACGCTTTTTCTCATGCGGAAGTTTCAGTCACTCGAACATCGCCTAGCATAACGTCCCAAAATTCAATGGTACGGCCAGCAATCTGAGTTTGCTTCTTCTCTACATAAATGGTGATGTCCTTTTTGGTGGTGTCCTTGTAATTCATGCCAGTTTCAATGGAGGTTCCCTCAAAACGCTGGTAAACAGTAATTACACCCACATAACGACCATCAGGTTGACGCTCCAAATCAGACACGTACTGAATGTCATACCAAGTGATGTTCACCTTGTCATAATTCAAGGCCATCAATCGCTCGAAGTATCTTCTTACTTTGTAGTACGCGATCTCCTTGGTGTTAATGGAAGAAACTCCCATTTCTGCACCAGCTGCAAAAAGCTCTTCAGCTCTGTCCATTACTCGGTTTGCTTCGGAAAATTGCGTTTCCTTGTTTCCAATGATGGAAATGTACTTGGAAAGGTCTTTCACCTTTTCTAGAGCAAGAGAGTCAATCGCTTGCTTTCTTCTTGGGCTAATGTTGTCCTGAGCAAATGTTGCCGTCACGGTAGCAAGAAATAGCCCTAGGATTAGAATACCTGTATTTTTCATAAGAGATTTAATTTCGGGGATGGATTATTTTCTTTTAAGTTCCAATTCAGTCACTTTACCCCCTGCCAAACGGATA
>Ga0164293_10000186_pt1 | contig 44787 bp, 31 predicted proteins | sample GEODES118metaG_FD_111487 | JGI IMG/M metagenome (GOLD analysis project Ga0164293, IMG submission 111487) | Eutrophic lake water microbial communities from Lake Mendota, Wisconsin, USA - GEODES118 metaG | ecosystem: Environmental > Aquatic > Freshwater > Lake | place: USA: Lake Mendota...
CAAAGTTTTCATAGTGGTGGAACTTGGGTTTATACAACAACTGCTAATACTCTGAATAACGAATATTATGACGATGGTACAGATAAGGTTTTGGCTACAGCTGGTAAGTATTTGGTGAATTGGTATTTCAGGGGGCAAGAAGTGAATGACCACTTATATGAAGTTTGGGGTAATGATGAATATGATAGTGTTGCAGAAGCTCAATTATCAGTAGAACCAAGTTTACCCGAATTAGTTACATCTCATGCCTTCTTAACAGGAAGAATAATTGTACAAGTTAGTGCAACAACTGGTTCAGTTGAGAGTGCTTTCGTTAGTGTATTTCAATCAACACAAGTTACCGCACATAACGATTTAAATGCAATTCAAGGAGGTAGTGCTGGAGAATATTTTCACTTAACTTCAACACAATATTCAAACAATGCTTACACAAATGTTGATAATATTTTTTCAGTTGGTCAGACAATTAATGGTGGTGTAACCGCAACAACCTACTATGGTAGTGGTGCAAACTTATCAGGTTTGACTGATGTATTTGTAACTGGGGGAACATATTCAAACGGAGATATTTTATTTAGAAATAATACTGGTGGAACATTTAATGTAAGTGGACTTACTCAAGGTACTTTAACAGGTACTGGTGTTACGAATTATTTAGCTAAATGGAATGGTGTTAACGAATTAATTGATAGTCAAATTATTGATGATGGTACTGATATAACTTTTGGTGGGAATAGTGTAACTTTTACGGCAGATGTTAATATCAGTGGTACTACAATTATTGATGATGATGTTATCATTTACAACGGATTAACCGCAAGTACAATCTCTGCAACCACTTATCAGAATTTACCAACGGATGTTTTTGTTACAGGTGGAACTTATTCAAATGGTACAACAACATTCACAAATAACACAGGAGGTACATTCAATGTATCAGGATTTTTTACTGGTTATACTAATGTCGTTAATTCTTTAACAACTGGTGTAGGTCTGTCTGCAAATACAACATCAGGTAATGTAACAATTATTAATACAGCACCTGACCAAACTATAACATTAAGTGGTGGAACTGGTATTACAACAGGTGGGACTTATCCAAACTTTACCATTACCAATTCATTACCAGACCAAACTGTGACATTAAGTGGTGGTACAAATATATCTGTAACAGGTACTTATCCAAATTTCGATATCAGTTTTACAGGTTCAACAACATCAACATTTGATTATGGAAAAACTTACGCAATATCAAATAGTTATCAATTAATATAAAAATATAAAAATATGCCAGCAAATACATCACCAATTTTTACACTAACACCAAAAATACAATGGGCTGATGCAATGACATCAGCTAATACCACAAAAGATTTAACATCAGGCACAATTTATCCTGTATTTACGGGTGGAACTAACGGAAGTTATGTTCAGAGAATAAGATTTAGAACTTTGGGTCAAAATCTTGCCGCAACAGTAGGTAGGGTATGGATTAACAATGGTGGAACAACCGGTACTGCAACAAACAATAATCTATGGGATGAAATAACATTACCAACAACAGCAGCATCTGAGGTTGCAGCACAATCGACTTATGAATTACCTTTGAATTTTGCCTTACCCGCAAATTATGTAATTTATGTAACTTTGGGTACGGCACCTAATGCTGCAGGTTGGGATGCAACCATAATCGGTGGTGATTACTAAAAAAATTAATTATGTACATATACGCACTATGTGAGTTTAACTATGGTTATGAAGGTCAATTTTATCAAAGAAATGATGAGTTTGGTAATACCGCTTTCTTTAGTTTGGTTGGTGACCCTTTGGATTTAGTTTCACCTTATGGATACTTTATAGTTGAAACAAATGTAATTCCACCTTGGGCTTAAATAATAATTTATGATTGATTATAATAACCTCCCCAATTTAGACAATAGTGTTGCTATATTTTACGCTATTGGTTCGAGTACTTGGCAAACTTGGCAAAAACCAAGGGGTTGTAAGTTTGTATATATGCTCGTCATCGGTGGTGGGGCTGGAGGTGGTGGAGGTCAATCAGGTACTGGTGTCGGAAGAACTGGTGGTGGTGGAGGTGGGTCTTCGGGTATGAACAAAGGTATGTTTATGGCTAATACACTACCTGATATTGTATACATCAATGTTGGTTATGGTGGGGCTGGTGGAACACCAAATAGTAACGGAAGTGCTGGTAGTATTTCATATGTATCAGTTTTACCTGATACTACAAGTGTGAATGTTTTACTATATAGTAATTCCACCACACCTGGTGGAGGTGCTGCTGCAGGTACTCTTGGAGGTACTGGTGGTGCACCTACAGCGGCAAATCAAATCTTGGGTTATTCAGGTGTCAATTTATTTGGTGCAGGTCAAAATGGTACAAGTGGTGGGTCTAATGCAGGAGGTAATGGTACGGCTTTAGCACCAACTTCTCCATTATGTGGTGGGTCTGGTGGAGGTGGGTCAAGTGCCGCAAACGCAAATGGAACTGGTGGTAATGTGAATACAGGTGGTGTTTTTCCTACATTATCAGGTGGAGCAGCGGGTGGCACAAATAGAGGAACTGATGGATTTACAGGTTCTTTTCCAAATAAATCAAATGTTTTAAGAAACGCCTTTATTTTTACTGGTGGTTCGGGTGGGGGAGCAAATGGTGCTGGTATAGGGGGTGATGGTGGTAATGGAGCTTTCGGTTGTGGAGGTGGTGGTGGAGGTGCTGGGACTACTGGTGGTTCAGGTGGAAGAGGTGGTGATGGTTTAGTAATAATTATATCTTGGTAATATGTTAGATTTATTTCATTTAGCCGATACAACTTATAATACTCAAGTATTTTATAGAACAGGCCCTTGGGAAACTTGGATTAAACCTAAAGGTTGTAAATTCATACACTTCTTTGTATTAGGAGGTGGTGCTGGTGGTGCTGGTGGATTGACAGGTATTGCCGGAACTAATAGAAATGGTGGTGGTGGAGGTGGTAGTAGTGCCCTAACAACACTATTAATTCCCGCTTTTTTTGTCCCTGAAAGATTACATATTTTAATAGGTCCAGGTGGTGCTGGTGGGGCTGCGTCATCGAATGGTACTGCGGGAACTGTTACTTATGTTGGAATAAATAATGTTACAACATTTGTCCAAAATCATCTAATTATTAGTAGCTCGAGTAATAATACCGGTGGGAATTCAAATGCTGCTGCAGGTACTGGTAATAATCCTAATACCGTAGCTAATAGTGTATTGATGGGTATGGGTATTTTTAATTCTATCGGTGGTGTTAATGGTTCTGTTGGGGGTTCTTTTGGAGCAGGAACAAATATTACAATATCAAGACCAACAACTGGTGGTGCAGGTGGTGGGGGTTTAACTACAGCTAATGTTCAAGCCGTTGGTGGTAATATAACTGGAGCAGGGTTTATCCCCACGATAAGTGGTGGAGCTGTTGGTGGATTTAATGGTGGTGCGGGATTTAATCAATTTAATCCCTCATCGATACTATCAAGTTCTTCACCTTTATTTTTTACAGGTGGTGCTGGTGGTGGTTCGAATGCAAGTGGTACTGGTGGTAATGGTGGAGATGGTGGATGGGGTTGTGGCGGAGGTGGTGGCGGAGGTGGACTCACTGGTGGAAGAGGGGGTAGAGGTGGCGATGGTTTAGTAATAATAACTTGTTGGTAATAATATGATAGATAATTTTAATTTACCTAATAATGATAAGAATGTTCAATCATTCTATGGGATAGGTTCGGCTGTTTGGCAAACTTGGCAAAAACCGAATGGTTGTAAGTTTATGCAAATGATTGTCATCGGTGGAGGTGGAGGAGGTGGTGCGGGTGCTACAAGTATTGCTGGTAGTGCTAGGTCAGGTGGTGCTGGTGGTGGTGCTTCGGCAATAAGTCGAGCTTTTGGTACACTTTCAACTATTCCTGATACACTTTATATTTTAGTTGGTATGGGGGGTACTGGTGGGTTACCTACGGCAGGAGCTGGAGGTAATGGTACTGTAGGTACTTTATCGTATGTTAGTGTACAACCAAATACAACAACATCAAATATAATTTTAGCAAGTGGAGCTGCCGCAGCAGGGGCAGGTAATGGTGGAGCTGTCGGTAGTTCTAATGCTACCGCAGGTAGTGCTGGTACAGTATTTCTTCAGACCGCAGGATTTCTTAGTTATAATTTTTTGGTATCTTTGATAGCTGGACAATTAGGGGGAAGTGGAGGTAACCAAAATCAATCAGGTACTGCAGTATCTTTGACTAATATCGTTTCAGGTGGTGCAGGTGGAGCTGGTGTATCAACAACTTCTCGTGTTGGTGCGAATGTAACAGGTTCAGGATTTGTCTCAACAATAAACGGAGGTAATCCAACCAACCCATCTGAAGCTGATAGCGGATTCTCATCATATAATGAGCAATTAATCAATATGCCATATAATTTGTTTTTCACAGGTGGTGCTGGAGGATACGCTAATAATACTACCGCTGGAGGTATTGGAGGAAATGGTGCGTATGGTTCAGGTGGTGGAGGTGGTGGTGCTGGAACTACTGGAGGAAGAGGTGGAAATGGAGGGGATGGTTTAGTTATAATAACTTGTTGGTAATATTTATCCTATATGCCACATCAAATAAGTATATCAGCAACAACTGGGACACCCCCATATCAAGTCATAGTTTGTGATGTAACATTAATCTATTGTTATACACTAACTGGCTCAACATCATTATCGGCAACAACAACTTTTGATATTCCATCACCTTTAGATGTTGCGGATAGTATAATTATTAAAGTTATTGATAGTAACGGATGTGAAACATTTTTACCATATAGTTGTCCTGTAACACCGACACCTACTCCAACAATTACACCTACACCAAGTTCGACACCAACTGATTTATGTAGATGTATTCAAATAACGAATACTGGAACAACTGGTGGAACTTTTTATTATACACAATGTGATGGAACAATTACAAGTGTATTACCAATCAACTCAGGTACAACATTATATTATTGTGGTAGTAATCCAATTGCTTTGACTGAATGTGATATTTTTATTGGTGATGTTTGTGTAAACAATAGTTGTGTTGCAATCACACCTACACCAACACCAACGATTTCATTAACCCCAAGTGTAACACCAAGTATAACACCAACAATAAGTGTAACACCAACAATTTCAGTAACTCCGAGTATAACACCTACAATAAGTGTAACACCAACTATAACACCAACAATAACTCCAACAATAAGTGTAACACCAAGTATTACACCATCTGTTACACCAACATCATCTCCATTACCTTCAACATTTGCTTATTTGTTTATTGAACCAATAAGTGCCGCAACAAGTATTGGTAACTATATGTTTGGTAATGGAGCTCCACAATTCTTTGGTTTCAGTAATACAAGTCAACCAAGTTCAAGTGCAACGACATTTAATACTGAGATGAACTTGTATGTTAATTATAGTGGTTGGACAAATGGTGAATTACCAACGATTATAACATCCAATGTACCACAAACAACTGGTGGTGTAGATAGTTTCGGTAATACAAAAATAGCATACAATTTTGAAACGACAGAAATACTTCAAAATACAATATTAGACCAAGCTTGGTACACTTGGATTATACCAATTGTTTTAACAAATAATCAATCTCAATTAGATATTGATTTAAGTTTAGGTAATCCGAATGTATTTAGTAATGTGTTAACAGAATCAACAATTAGAACAAATACATTTACATATACTGGTTCAACAATACCATCAGTAACTTATAGGGTATATACAACATATCCAGCTGGTGATTTCTTAATAGATAATCAAACGACAGATATATATTTTAAAGGAGGTAGTGTAGGCTAATGAGTTTTCCATATAAAAATCCAATAAGTCCTAATCAATTATTGGGACAACAAAGTTTAGAAAGAACAAAAACATTTGGGACTAGTTACTCAACTTTGTCCACTGGTGGTTATATGGAAGTATATTCTTTAGACCAACTATATTACACAATCCCGCCATCCACATTCGGACCAATTGAGTTTAGTGGAAATAGTATTCCAATCACATTTTCAAAAGGTAGTGGTACAACATTTTCCTATGATACATTAACTTTACAACCTGACAATATTTCTTCGGGTAGAAGAAAACAAGGTATGTTGGTTTATGTAAAAGAAGTTGACCAAGTTTATCAATATTCAATTAATAACTACGAAACCCTTTGGAACAATGCAACTGGTTCTACTGGTACAACAATAATATCAGACTTTGGTACGACCATAAGGGCTAACTCACCTGAAAATATAACTTTCATTAATAGTTGGACAGCAAATACTATTGATGGGGTTGGTGGTGTAACACGAGCTAATGCTGTATGGAAAAAATATCACGGAACTAATTTAGCTATAACTGGTGGTTCTTATAATTCTATCACGAACACATTGACATTAACAAACATAACTGGGGGCACTCAAAATATCACTGGTTTTGGAGGTGGAGGTGGTGGGGGTGCTACAATCACTGGTGGTACTTTTGACAAGAACACTGAGACATTAACTTTAAGTTCTTCAGGTGGTAGTATATTCATTACAGGTTTTACTGATGTTTATACAACTGGTGGTACTTTTGATAATGGTGCAAAATCTTTAGAGTTATATGATAATAGTGGAAATACTATTACTATAACTGGATTTACATCTGTAACAGGTTTAACAGGTGCTGGAGCTTATGGAAGTTTTTCAGATACAACTAACCAACCAGTTAGTGGTGCTAATATAGAAACAGTTTGGACATATAACACAACCGAGATTTCCAATGGTATATATATATCAGGTGGTTCAAAAATTAGGGTATCACAATATGGAATTTATAGTATAGGATATTCGGGTCAAATTGAAAAAACACAAGGTGGTACTGCAACCGATGTTACAATATGGGCAAAAATAAATGGAAATAATGTGGACAGAAGTTCATCAACAACTACATTAGTTTCTAACTCCGCATATATACTCCCATTTGTTTCGTACATATTTGAACTATATCCTAATGACTATTTGGAATTTTATTTTTCAGCTCCAAGTCAATATGTACAACTAACAACATTATCAGGATTAACTTCACCAACAAGACCAGATTCTCCTTCAGTAATTATTGTTGCACAATCTGTGTTAGGAACTACCGCAACATTTACTGGTAATACTTCAGCAACTTGTATTACTGACTTGTATGTTGAAAATCTATATGGTTGTTCACCAATTAATGTTAATGATTTATTAATTGGAAATTCAGGAATAACAACATCAAGTTTAACAGGTACAACTATTAGAAATAACTTTATTGTTGATAGTGGGAACACAATCACGATAAAAAACTCAAATAGACAATTGATGGATACTTCAGGTGTCGTGTCTGTTGATTGGTCAAATAGAACTATTAACGATAGTGGAAACAACATATCAATAGATTGGGAAAATAGAAAAGCAAAAGATACTTTAGGTAATAATTCTATCGATTGGGAGAGTAAAGGTTTAATCGATTCTACAAATACAAACTCAGTCGGCTGGGATTCAAGAAGAGCATATGATAGTTTGGGTGGAACTAGTTTAGATTGGGAATCTAAGGATTTATATGATTCATCTTCAGTAATTTCGTTAAACTATAACTCAAGAACTTTAACTGACTCAGGGTCAAATATACTTTTGGATTGGCAAAATGGTATTGCTGATTTAAGTAGTTTATATTCAACAAATATTTCTGCAAATACAATATCAGCAACAACTTATCAGAATCTACCAACAGAAGTTTTTGTAACTGGTGCAACTTATTCTAATAATACAATTACTTTCACCAATAATACTGGAGGTACTTTCAATGTTTTATTTAACACCTTTACTGGTGCTACGATTAATGGTAATTTAAGTGTAACTGGTTCAACTTCTTCATCTTCATTTAGTGGAAGTAGTGATACAATAACTGGCAGTAAAGGTAGTGTAATCACAAGTGGTAGTTCTACAACCGCGTTTATTAATGTTTCAGGTAGTAATACAGTTGGGGGTACTGGATATACTGACTTCATAAGAGTTACAAATACCGCAGCAGGAGCTACAAATATAAACAAAACAATTCGTGTTAACAATAATGGTCGTTTAGAGTTTTTGAATAGTGCATATACCTTCCAAACATTAAACTTGTCAGATAATGGAATTCTTAGTGTTGGTGGGGATAATTTTGCAGGGACATCATCAAGTGATGGCGTATCAAATTACTTACAATTTGGTAATAATGCCTCCCAAATCTATGATGATGGTAATTTTCACATTCATAGTAGGTCTGCTGGGCAATCAATGTGGATTAACACTAATGGTGGACAATTAAATCTATTAACTCAAGCACCACTTGCTGGTGCCAGTATAGGTTCAGGTATTGCTATTGCAACTACATCATTGAATGGTTATGTAACTATCAACACTGGTAGAACTGTTACTACGGCCGCAGCTTATGGATTTTTGACCACGGGTGGTGCTGGTACTTACCCAGGTGGTTCTCAGTCAGTATCCATTTCATTATATGCAAACAATCGTATTTGGGGTCAAGAAATAGATGCGTTCTCAGATGAGAGAATGAAGGACATACAAGGTGAAATAACTTTAGAAGAAGGAGTTAAATTGGTGAATAATTTAATACCAATTAAATACACTTGGAAAGAAGGTGATGATAAAGATATAAAAGCTGGTTACTCGGCACAACAAGTGTCAAAGGCGGGATTTGACCACCTAATCAGTTTAATACCAAAAGAAGGTTTAGAAGAAACAATAGATGAGGATGGATTTTTAAGTCCAAAAGATACACAATTTTCGATGAATTATGACCAAGTAACACCATATCACGGAATTGTTATTAAACATTTATTGGAAGAAATTGAAAACCTTAAAAAAGAGATTGAGAGTTTAAAGAATAAATAATTTAATTAAATCTATTCTTTCCATCCAATTTTTATATTTTTTGTATAAAAATTCAATGTCAACTATATTCGTACAAATAGCGGCCTTTAGAGACCCCCAACTTAATCCCACCTTACAAGATATGATTTTCAAAGCCAAGTATCCTGAGAACTTGAGGGTTGGTATTTGTAATCAATATAATGAAGAAGATAATTTCAATTTAGATGAATACAGAAATGATGATAGATTTAGAATCATTGATGTGTTTGATAAGGAATCTTTGGGTGTATGTTGGGCAAGACATAGTGTACAACAATTATATTCAGGTGAAACATATACATTACAGATTGATTCTCATATGAGATTTGAACAAGATTGGGATGTTACCTTAATTGATATGATTAATAGTTTACAGTTAAGTGGTTACAGTAAACCATTGTTAACTGGTTATGTATCTTCATTTGACCCAGATAATGACCCTGAAGGTAGAGTGAATGAACCTTGGAGAATGACCTTTGATAGATTTATACCTGAAGGTGCTGTATTCTTTTTACCTGAAGTTATACCAGGATGGCAAGAACTAACAAGTCCAATTCCCGCAAGATTTTATTCAGCTCATTTCTGTTTTACATTAGGTGAGTTTAGTAATGAAGTTCAACATGACCCTGAATACTATTTCCACGGAGAAGAAATTAGTGTTGGTGTTAGAGCATTCACTCACGGATATGATTTATTCCATCCACATAGAGTTGTTATTTGGCACGAGTATACCAGAAAAGGTAGAACGAAACAATGGGATGTTGATAAGGTTTGGTTTAAGAAGAATGAAAAATCACACGCAAGAAATAGAAGATTGTTTGGTATGGATGGTGAAATATTTAACCCTGAAGAGTTTGGTAAATACGGATTTGGTACTGAAAGAACTTTAGAAGATTATGAGAAATACGCAGGTATTAAGTTTAATAAAAGAGGAGTACAAAAATATACAACAGATAAATACTATCCACCAAATCCATATAATTTTGAGACAGAGGAAGATTATTTAAATAGTTTTGCGAGCGTGTTCAAACATTGTATTGATGTTGGATTTACATCTGTACCTGAAAAAGATTATGATTTTTGGGTTGTAGCATTCCACGACTCAAAAGATGAAACGATGTTTAGACAAGATGCTGACATTAATGAAATAAACAGAGTAATGCAAGACCCTGATGGATATTGTAAGATATGGAGAGAGTTTAATACGATTCAAAAACCAGCATATTGGGTTGTATGGCCACATTCAAAATCAAAAGGGTGGTGTGATAGATTAACTGGTAATTTGTAAAATGTTTGATATTCGTAAGGTAAAAAAAATAGTAATAAACTTAGAAAGGAGACCCGATAGATTAAAGTTATTCAAAGACGAAATGGATTTTATTGGTTGGGAGTATGATATTTTTAAGGCGATTGATTATGGTAGTTATTTAGGTTGTGCTTACTCTCACTTAAAAATATTAGAGGACTTCTTAGCTACTGATGAGAAATACATTATGATATTTGAGGACGATTGTTATTTTATGCCTTATGTAAAAGAACAATTGGAAAAATCACTATTTGAGTTGAGTGAAGTAGATTGGGATTATTTTCATTTAGGACCTAGTATAAATTGTCCTGTTAATAATTTCTCCAACCATTTACTAAATCTTAGTGAATTACCAAAACAAGAAGAACACCATAGGGGAATCTATAATACTGTTTGTTATATTATTAATAGGAAGTTTGCTCAGATGGCTATAAAATGGAATGAAAAAAATCAAAAAGCTATCGACCAATATTATTATGAAGACATTTTTAAAGAACTAAAGTGTTTCGCCCCATCTTTACCTTTAGTAACTCAAAGAGTGGGGTTCTCTGATATCAATAAAACCACCGATAACAATCATTATTTAATAACTTACAACTGGAACTTGTATACTAAGAACAAATTAGATATACAATATTACGATATAAATTATTGTGAAAACCTGAAATACTCATAATATGAAAACATTATTCCTAACTTGTATATACAATAACTTATTTGGTACTGAGTTTGGTGGTAGACCTAGTAGAGAAGAACATTATAAATATAGCTTGTTATCACTATTGAGAATGACAAGTGCCGATTTTATTTGTTATACAAATCCAAGTGATTTGTCAAATCTGGAACATTTTTTTCATAATCAAAATGGAATATCAAAAGATAAATTAAAATTCATTCCTTTCAAACTAAAGGATACAAAACATCATCATATTTTTTCGAAGTACAAAGACATTGATACGATAAAGAATGGTGATAGATGTTTTGAAATTCAGTACAATAAGTTTTTTTGGTTTTTCAATGAAACGTTAAGTTACGACAACTATTATTGGATAGATGCAGGTCTAAGTCATTGTGGTATTATTCCCGACAAGTATTTGGTGAACAATAACACTTATCAAAGATATTTTAATTCTTACTTTTTTGATGACACCTTTTTAGATAGGTTAATTGAAAAATCGAAGGACAAGATTTTAGTAATTGGTAAATCTAATACTGGCTCAAATTTTTGGTCGAATACTTTACCCAATGAATATTATATAGAATACGATAGTTCGTATCATATAATTGGTGGTTTATTTGGTGGAACAAAAAAAGTTATGAAAAAATTTGTTGAGGAGTTTGAAAGGATTTTCTTGTGGGTTACTGAAAAAGAAAAAAAACTATATTCTGAGGAACAAATTATGACCACAATCTTTATGAATAATAAAGAATGGTTTAATTTATTTTCATTCGATGTTTGGTGGCACGAAAACAATTTAACACCTGATTGTCCATCAAATTATTTAACAATTAACAAAAGTTTTTATAAAAGTTTGGAGGATATAAAAGGTGAATAATTTAACATTAGTAACAGGATTATGGGATATAGGTAGAGACCAATTAACTGAAGGTTGGTCAAGAACATACCAACACTATTTAGATAAGTTTGAAAGTTTACTCAAATTAGATGTAAACTTAATAATATTTGGTGATACCGACTTACAAAGATTTGTAGAACAAAGAAGAGATTCACATAACACACAATTCATAATAAGACCAAAAGATTGGTTCATTAATAATGAGTTCTATCCAAAGATACAAAAGATTAGGCAAGACCCAAGTTGGTACAATCAAGTTGGTTGGTTAAAAGATTCAACCCAAGCAAAACTTGAAATGTATAATCCTTTGGTTATGTCCAAAATGTTCTTACTAAATGATGCAAGAATATTGGATAAGTTTAACTCAGATTATATGTTTTGGATTGATGCTGGTATTACAAACACAATTCATCCTGGTTATTTTACCCACGATAAAGTATTAGACAAATTACCCAAATATGTAGATAGATTCCATTTCGTTTGTTTCCCTTATGAAACAAGTACAGAGATTCACGGATTTGAAATAAATGCGATGAATAATTACACCAAAACAAAAACAAACAGAGTTGCAAGGGGTGGTTTCTTTGGTGGAAAAAAAGAAAGAATCAATGATATGAACTCATTGTATTATATGTTACTTAATGATTCATTATCAAAAGGATTTATGGGCACTGAAGAATCCATATTCACAATAATGACTTATCTATATCCCCAACATATCAACTATTCAATGATAGAGGGTAATGGATTGATGGGTAAGTTTTTTGAGGATTTGAAGAACGACACATTGGAAGTATTAAATGAAACACCTGAACCAATCAAATATCAAAGTAATGATATATCTAAGGTGGGTTTATATGTTATCACATTCAACTCACCAAAACAATTTGAGACCTTAATAAAATCAATGTTAGAATATGATAGGGATTTTATAACCAAACCAAGAAAGTTTTTGTTGGATAACTCAACAGATTTATCAACAACACCAAGATATAAAGAATTGTGTGAACAATATGGATTTGAACATATAAAGAAAGATAATATTGGCATAATGGGGGGTAGGATATTTGTTGCCGAACATTTTAATGATACCGATTTAGATTTCTACTGGTTTTGGGAAGATGATATGTTTTTCTATCCAAAGAATGAAACTTGTAAAAATGGATTTAATAGATATGTAATCAACTTATATCAAAAAAGTTTAGAGATTATTCAAAAAGAAAAGTTCGATTTTCTTAAACTAAATTATACGGAGTTTTATGGTGACAATGGAACACAGTGGGCGTGGTACAATGTACCCCAAGATTTTAGACAAAAACATTGGCCAAACAATCCAAAACTTCCACAGATGGGATTAGACCCAAATGCACCTAAAACAAAGTTTGAATTCATCAGTACTCATAAAGGTGTACCATATGTAGGTGGAGAAATCTACCTATCAAATTGGCCAATCGTTTTAAGTAAAGAAGGTAATTATAAATGTTATTTGGAAACAAAATGGGCTCACCCATTCGAACAGACCCTCATGTCGTATTGTTACCAAGAAACAATAAAAGGGAAAATTAAACCTGGTTTATTGTTGTTAACCCCCACCGAGCACAATAGGTTCGACCATTACGATTCAAAATTGAGAAAAGAAAATTAAAAAAAAATCAATAAAAGTTTTGGATATTTATAAAGAGATTGTATCTTTGTAAAACAATAAAGGGTTAGAATAATGGTCTTGGTTGATGACTTTCCTTAAAGTTAGGGTGTGTGGGCAACTCCTGATAGTCGAAAATGATAGACAGCTTGATTACATCGAAAGATGGTGACTATTGGCTCTCTGGTATATAGCCAAACCAGCGTGTCTCCAAAGTACGAAAATTGGAAACTTGAAAAGGGTGAGAATTATTCTCACCTTTTTATATTGTATATTTACCGCAATACTCATAATTTTTATCACGCATTTCAACCCCTTTAATTTGAGTTTTCAATGTTATCCTATATCTTTTACTTTCAAAGATATTCTTATGGACAACGAATGCGACTGTATATGGTACTATTTTCCCATTCTTGGTTATAGAATCTGTTTTGATAGTAAAACAAAGTTCTTTCTTGTTATCCCAATTATTATTAACAATCGTATCATAAATTGAGGGTATTGATTTAAAAACTAAATCGACACCTTCGGTGGTAAAAGGATTGTATATATCAGGGTTATTTTTGTTTTCTGGTTCGTCCTTTCTTCTATATCTACTACAATAATGGTCAGTTTGTTCAACAGTAAATCTACTTCTTTTATATTTGTAACTTTTTAATTCATCGTAATAACTCTCTATTATTTTTTTAGCATAATTAAATAGACCATCATTACATTTTAGTGTTGTTGACCCTTCATTTAATAAAATGAGATGATTTAATTCATTTATGGAAATTTCTTTCACATAGATTTTTTTAGGGTAAAATTCCTCAAATAATATTTTTCTTATCAATTTTTCCATACAAATATAAATACCATACAAAAGAGTATTTATATATAAAAACTAAATGGAATTCTTTATTAAAAAGAACGCAACCCTACCCCTCCTTAAGCTTCAGGTGGTGAAGAATGGCAGATTGGATTATGATAATTTTATGTCGTTAATCGAAGAATCGGCATTATTCTTTTCAATGATGGATGTGGAGACTGGTGTTCCAAAGATTACATCGAGACCTGCGGGATTTGTTGAAAAAACAAATGTTGACCCTAATGCTGACCCTGAATATTATTTATACTATCAATTTCAAAATAGAGACACAAATAGAGTAGGAAGATTCGAGGGTCAATTTATGTTAAGAAGTTCTGATGGTGTATTAATTTTACCTATTAGAGAAAAGTTATATATTAATGTACAAGAATCTTATATTGCTGATGATTTGGAATATGATAGTTGTTATGTATCAGAGTTTCCTTGTTGTATAAATGGCCCTGCAACTGGACTAACAATTAATCTTAATTTAACAAGTATTGTAACATCAGGTTCAGTAAATGTTGATTATGTTATAACTTCATCACAACAATTAAACAATCAATTAGATTTAACTTTCACAAATACATTAGGTCAAATAACTGGTACAGGTATTACAATTACATCAGCAATAACAATTAATTCAGGTACAACAATAGGATATGCTCAAGTTATAACTGGTGATGATTATACGGATTTAGATGGTACATCAGTATTCACTAATTTAGCTGTAACTTATCCTATTTCCTACACTTTCGACATAACCACTAATAGTATTTTTCCTGATTTGTAATTTGACTTAATTAGTTCTTCATTTTATATTTATAAGGACAAGGTAAATGTCATCCAGTATGACAGCTAATATACTGAACTTATAAAAATATAATAATGATTACACCTGAAGAAATCGAAAGTTTCTTAAACGGAAACGACCCCGAAGAGCACATCGTTGCCATAGAATATGATTGGGCAACAGAAAACATTTTCAAAATCAAAGAAATCCCTGGAAAAGGGAAAGAAATTAGAAAAGATACATTCACCCCATTTGCTTGGGTTGGTGACCTCCACGGACTTAACTTTTACAAATCATCCAAAGGACTTCAAAAAGAAGCAATGACCAAACACGGAATCCTAATTGAGAAATTGGATACTGGTGGAAATGAACGATTAGAAAAAGGTCTAAAGTTTTTGGTTAAATCTTTAAAAGGATATAGAAGTTTAATGCAATTCTTCAAAGAAGGAGGAATTGACCCATATGGAGATAATACTAAAGAATACTTCCTTATACCATCACCAGTAGAACAATACCTTATCCAAAAGGAAAAAAGATTGTTTAAGGGTTATGAAGAATACAATGACATTACAAGATTAGGATTCGACTTAGAAACGACCTCTTTAGAACCTAAAGATGGTCGAATCTTTATGATTGGAATCAAAACAAATAAAGGACTACAAAAAGTAATCGAATGTGCCAATGAAGACCAAGAACGAGCTGGTATTGTTGAGTTCTTTAGAACAATAGATGAAGTTAAACCATCAATCATTGGTGGATACAATTCATTCAACTTCGACTGGTATTGGATTATGGAAAGATGTAAAGCTCTACATTTGGATATCAAAAAGATATGCAAAACTTTACATCCAGAATATAATATGAAACAAACCAAGGGTATGTTAAAACTTGCTAATGAAGTTGAGGAATATACACAGATTGGAATGTGGGGATATAATGTTATTGATATTCTACACTCCGTTAGAAGAGCACAAGCAATCAACTCAAACATCAAATCCGCTGGTCTTAAATATATTACCCAATACATCAATGCTGAAGCTGAAGACCGAGTTTATATTGGACATACTGATATCGGTTCAATGTACGCCAAGAAAGAAGAGTATTGGTTAAATGTTAAGAATGGTAAATACAAAAAGGCCGACAAACCTGAATACAACGACTTGGATAAAAAATATCCTGGTATCTATATCAAAACAACTGGTGATAATATTGTTGAACGATACTTGGATGATGACTTGGAAGAAACCTTGAAGGTGGATGATGAGTTTAATCAAGGAACATTTATGTTGGCATCGATGATTCCAACAACATATGAAAGAGTTTCCACCATGGGGACAGCCACTTTGTGGAAGATGCTTATGATGGCTTGGTCTTATAAGTATAAATTGGCCATCCCCCAAAAAGAACAAAAGAAAGATTTTGTTGGTGGATTATCAAGATTGTTAAGAGTGGGTTATTCGAAGGATGTATTAAAACTTGACTACTCATCTCTTTATCCATCTATTCAATTAGTACACGATGTTTTCCCTGATTGTGATATTATGGGGGCTATGAAAGGTATGTTGTCTTATTTTAGAAGTGCTCGTATCAAATACAAGAACTTAGCAGCTGAATGGTATGACAAGGATAAGAAAAAATCATTGTCCTACGATAGAAAACAATTACCCATTAAGATTTTTATCAACTCAATGTTTGGTGCTTTATCAGCTCCACAAGTGTTTGCTTGGGGTGATATGTATATGGGTGAACAGATTACTTGTACAGGAAGACAATATCTTCGTCAAATGTTAAAGTTCTTTATGAAGAGGGGTTATACTGCGTTGGTATGTGATACGGATGGTATGAACTTCTCATTACCTGAAGGTGGTGTTGATGATAGAGTTTATATTGGTAAAGGTCTTAATTGGAAAGTTAAGAAAGGAAAAGAATATAAAGGTTATGATGCTGATGTTGCTGAGTTCAACGACACCTTTATGAAGGGTGAAATGGCATTAGATTGTGATGGAACTTGGAAATCTTGTATTAATCTTGCTCGTAAGAATTATGCAACGATGGAACATAATGGTAAAATCAAATTGACTGGTAACTCAATCAAATCCAAAAAACTTCCATTATACATTGAGGAATATTTGGATAAAGCAATTAGATTATTATTGGAAGGTGAGGGACAGAAGTTTGTTGAATGGTATTATGAATACTTAACTAAAATCTATAACAAAGAAATCCCCCTTCTTAAAATTGCACAAAGAGCAAAAGTTAAGTTGAGTATTAAGGATTATATTGAGAGGTCAAAACAAACAACCAAATCAGGTGGTGCCATGTCTAGAATGGCGCATATGGAACTGGCTATTAAACACAATCTAAAGGTGAATCTTGGTGAGGTGATTTATTATGTTAATAATGGTGTCAAAGCAAGTCACGGAGATGTTCAAAAGAAGAAAGATGAAGTGGTATTAAATTGTTATATGTTAAATCCAAATGACATTGAGAATAATCCTGATATGTTGGGTGATTATAATGTAGCAAGAGCAATAACAACTTTCAATAATCGTATTGAACCTTTATTAGTTGTATTCAAACAAGAAGTTAGAGATACTTTAATTATTGATAACCCTGAGAAAAGACAATTCTATACACAACAACAATGTGAACTAATTAATGGAGTACCATTTGAAGAAAAAGACCAAGATAGAATCAAAGAGGATTTGTTAGATTTAGAACCAAAAGAAATAGAGTATTGGAACAAAAGAGGAATTGACCCCAACTATATTTACGATTTGGCTGAAGAAGGATGGGAACAATATATTGATTAAACTATTTATAAAAAAAACTTATGAAAAAACTTATCTTTTTAATTTTAGTAATTTTAACGATTGGGTTAACATCTTGTGGTAATCCAGTTTACAAAAAAAGAAAAAAATGTACAGGAAATGGTAGTTGGTATGGAAATAGAAACTTGGGTGAAAAGACACCAACACAACAAAACACTTATGTAATGAAGTAACAAAAAACCCCACTCTTAATAGGTGGGGATTTTTTTTATTAAAACTTTGTCTCTAAGTACGATAATGCTCGGGATACTTTAACCCAATCTTTTTTTCTGATACCTTGTTCAAGCAAATCTATAACGATATCAACCTTTTTTGTTATTTTACCTGACAACTCACCCGATGAATCATCCAATTGTACATCTTCATCATCACCAAGTCTTGAGTACAATTTGTCTATTTCTGAATGACCATAAACTCGTTCAAGTTCAGTAACAACTTTCTTAGTTAGTTTTGATAAATCTTTTTCTGTTATTTTTACTACTTTTTTCATAATCTTTTTATTTGATAAATATGTTAATAATAAAAACCCCCATCCTTAAAGGTGGGGTTTAGTTTTTATTCTAACTTCATACCATCGGAGGATATTATGTACCAATTACCCTCAACATATTCTAATTCTACACAAGCCCCATTATCAATTTCGATTTCCTCATATTGGTCATCAATTAAAGAATATTTGGGTACAATATTTGTTTTTGTAAGAACTTTTATTTTAATGGATTCTGTTGTATAACCATCTAAAGTAATTGTACAATTATCGACATCTTTTACAACTAAAAGATATTCCCCATTTGTTGTATAGGTTGGGGTATTAACTACCTTTTTGATTTTGGTCGAAACTGATTGACCATAACGAATTGTTTTTGACACTTCCCCGAATTGTTTTCTGACTAGTTCTGAATTTATTGTTGTCATAATTATAATTAAATTACATAAATTTGTCTTGGTAAAGCAGTAAGTTTTTTTACTTTATTTAAGTTTTCAGCTATTAATGCTTCTCTTTCCATAACCTTTTCAGGTTTTAATCTTGTTAATTTACCTTCAGCACCAATTAATTCCTCTCTCAATTTGTCTTTTTCGTCCTTAGCTTCAGTTTGTAAAGTTTGATATTCTAATGTAAGTTCGGCATCAGGTGTTTTGAGTGCACCACTAAACTTACCTCTAACTCTAGACAAGGCCTCTTTAGCATAAGCAAAAAACCATTTACGAACCCATATTTGGGCAGGATTATTTAAATCAATCCAACTAATCTTTTCTAGTGGAACATCAGATGGTAATCTAATTATATCAGGATTTTTCTTTAAACAATCATCTCTGTCTGCACCATCAACTTCATAATACCAATACCAAACTTTACCTCTCATTAAAGTTGCATTACCGAAGTCAAATTTACCACCTGGTGTTTGCATTAAATGGATTGCTTTTTTACCTTCAGGTAAAGCCGTTACTCTGTATGTTAAGTCACCTGCAATAATTCTTCTTTGAATATTAATTTCTTGCATTCTTAATAACATATCGAATGCTGGCATCATAAAGTATGAACCTGAGTAACCCATTTGAGAATAACCCGCGGGGCCACCTAAACCAACACCACCCAAAGCACCAAATGTCCAAGGGTCAAATAGTAAGTTATTAAGTTCTGATGGTGTAAACCATAATAGCTCATTTAATTCACGACCTGCTGGTATCTCATAAATTTGTTGACCAGGTACAAGTTGTATATAGTCCTTTTTCATTACAGAATCTCCACCTGCTTGTAAACCAACAATTTTAGAATAAGCATAAGTATATCTTTCCTCGAACTTTAAATCTTTAGTTATGAATGCTTTGGTTAAAGATTCAGTATCTAAGTTTAAGTTATATAGTGAAGTCCATTGTGATTCAATTAACCAATCTTGTACGTATTGAGCATAATCCTCAATAGATAGTTCTAATAAAGAATCTAACATTTCATCTTCCAATTCCACAGCCCTTAGTGGTGCACCTAAAAGATGTCTCAATTTAGTGTAAAGTTGGGTTCTATCTGGTTCAGGAATTATAGACATAATTAGTTTTTATATATAAATATCAATCCAACAAATTAAGTATGTCTTGTTTGAAGTTTTCGTTGTCAGACAAACTATGGATAATATCTTGTGGTATATTACCACCTAAGTTTCTTATGTTGTACTTACTCCCAAAACGATTAAGTAATGATAATGTTTCTTTTGTTTTTTCATTACCAACTAAAAAATCAATATATTCTTGTTCTGAGATTATTGGGAAATATATTTTTCCAACCAATCTATTTCCTTCACTTGGTGTTTTTTGGAAAACTGATTTTTTGAATCTAATCTGTTGTGACCCTTTGGTTTTTGGTGCACCTAAATTACCAGGTTCTAAAGCCAACGATTTAATTCCCTCTCTGTCAAAATAAAATAAGTCGATGTTAAAATTCTCGTTGGGAACACCGATTAATAATCCATCAATGTCAGGTAGTATGAAATCAACTAAATCCTCAGCAATATTTATATAATCGTTGTTACCCGAACTTATTAAAAAACTTAGAAGATTTTCATTTTTTGCTTGTGTAATCAACATTTGTTTGTTTTCATCAGAACCATTATAATTCTCGATAAAACTTTGTATATTTCCTTTTGCTGATTTCAATACAGGACTTTCACTTAAATTTCTTACTATTTTTATAGATATTTTTTTTCCATCTTTTGTAATCAAATCATATGGAGAATTAATGTCTTCAGAAATATCTCCATCAATTAAACCGGAAATTAAACCTTCAAAATCTAAACCTCTCGTTCTACTTCTATAAAATCTATAATAGTAGTTATTGAACCTATATTTATTTCTGTCCGAAACTGTTGATAAGTTTAAATTAAATAAAGAATCAATTGTTCTACTAAAATTTAACTTACCACGACTTATTTCAGCTGTTACAATATTATTAATTGCTTCTTTAGCCGCATTCATTTCAGTGGGAATAGGTCTTAACTTTTGTAATTCTCTTTTAATGATACTATTAATATCTAACTGATTATTATTAATCTTAATGTCCTCGGATATTAAAAAATTCATTATTTGAGCTTGTTCTTTAGTTATTATTATTGTTGAGTTCATATTTTCAGTAATGTTAATTTTTTTTAATTTTAAAAATTGGGATTGGAATTTTTTATTTTTTGAATTAAAAACGTAAGAATATCTTTCTTTTGATTGTGTTCCACCATCCTCAATATCAACCTCATTAAAATCAAAAAATATATAGTTATTTTTATCATCAACAAATGCAAAAATTTGAATATTATTTGTATTATATACATTTTTACTTTTGAAGATATAGATAGTATTACCTTGTTTGTCCCTCGTTTCATATAAATCCGTAGTTGGTTTAACCTGAACGTATTTACTTACACCATCTTCGGTTACAAACATATCTTGTCCTTTATACTTGTCCCTTGTATCACCATCACAAAATTGTGTTATTTGTGAATTTTTGTTTTTAGTGTTGAATATTTCAATCGCAATTTTTTCCCTTTCAATACCTCTATCCAAAGTTCCTTTTTTTGTTTTTGGATTTAAAACTATATTTGCCAAACTATTGGTAAACTTTCCCTCATCACCAAACAGAGTTTTTCCCATAATATTAAACCAAGTTTCCAAATCATAGTTTTTACTATTATATTTTTCATAAAACTCTAATATCTTATCACTAATTCGAGTGTTAGCATCAAACCAATTAACAACCGACCATTCACCAGTTCCACCCCTTTGACTTACAGCATATTTTCCACCAATAACACCATAGTTTGTTTTACATAACTCAGTTTGGATTTTACCATAACAAGGTGATTCAATACGAGTATCAGGATTGTAATCCCTAATAATTTCAGGTGAACATTTTGGATAAACTTTCTTCAATATTGTTTGAACAAAAATAGGATTTAGTCTTCCGTTTGGGTTTAATACCTCAACTTCTTCTTTGATTAATTTTTTAGTTTTAACTGATTCAGTTAACTTAGTTTTCTTTTTATCTGTATATAATTTATTAACAAACTCCCAATTGACAACATCCCAAAAATTTTCAATATATTCATCTCTTTTGTTTTGATATTTGAGATAATATGCGTGTTCCCATACATCAAGACCAAGAATAGGAAATCCACCCCCATCAACTATGTTCATTAGTGGATTGTCTTGGTTGGGTGTTGACATAATTTTAAGTCTGTTGTTTTTTGTCAATATTAACCAACACCAACCTGAACCAAATCTATCCTTTGCTATTTCGGTGAATTCTTTTTTGAATGTATTAATTGAACCGAAATCTTTAATAATTTTGTTTTTTATCTCAGTTGGTATTTCTTGTTTTTTTGGGGACAACATTTTCCAAAATAAAGCATGATTAAAAGCACCACCAGCATTATTCCTTATTGTTTTATTATACTTCGAAATGGATTTAATAATGTTCTCCAATTCAACATCACCATAGTTCTTTTTAGATAAGGCTTTATTCAATTTATCAACATAACCTTTATAATGTTTGTTGTAATGTATATCCATCGTTTTTCCATCGATGAAACTACTAATTGAACGATATCCAAATGGTAATTTATCAATACCAATTTTTTTTGCTTCAGATAATATATCTTCTTTAGTTAATATTATTTCTTTAAGTAAATTTGCTGCTCTTTCCATAAGATATAAATATCTCATAAATATTAACGAACAGAATTAATCTTGTTCATAATTTGCTCAATGAACTCCGCTCTATCAATATTATCACCCATAACAGTATCAATAACATTCTTTTTATTAATCAACATATCATAGATAACACCTTCAATCGTATTATCAAATAATGGATAATAGACTGAAACACAATTCTTTTGACCATATCTATAGGCTCTATCCTCAGCTTGTTGGTGATGTGCGGGGACAAAAGATAAGTCATTAAATACAACAGCTTCACCTGCAGTTAATGTAATACCAACTCCTGCAGCTTGTAAGTTCCCAACAAAAACTTTAACCTTATCGTTATCTTGGAATTGGTCAACAGCGTATTGTCTTTGAACCTTTGAGCAAGTTCCATCCAAATAAACAGCTTTCTTTCCAAAGTGAGAATGAATCTTATGTAGAGTATCTGTAAAGTTTGTGAATATGATAACTTTTTTACCAAGTTCCAAAATATTTTCAACAACCTCAATTGTATTCAATATTTTTTCTTCAGCAATTACTTGTCTAACTTTCATCAACTTATTAAACTGAACTGTTAAAGACCTCGATTCATCAGGATGTTTATTATACCATTCGTAATACTCACCCATTAACTCTTCATACATTTTAGATTTTAATCTAAGATAGATAGGTGTAATAATCTTTTCAGGTAAATCTAGTACATCCTCTTTTAATCTTCTTAAAACTTGTCTTGATGTCCTATCTCTTAACTCTTCCAAGTTTGACGCCCCATTCACATTCCAAACCTTTCTATTACCCGCCTTAAATTGATATCCTTGACAATAACGGATAACATAAGCCATCCAATTTTGAGCAACAGGACTTTCAATTAGATTCAATAAATTATAATAGTTGATTGGCCTTGATGTCATCGGAGTACCAGTTAATAACCAAAGATATTCAACATCCTTAACAAAACTATTAATTAATTTTGTTCTTTGAGCTTGGGGATTGGATATGTAATGAGCTTCGTCTATAATAACCAAATCAAAGTTACCTTTTGTGATTGGGGAGTTTTCTTTGTTTTTTAAATCATAAAAATTTTTAATGATATCATAATTTACAATAACAAAGTCGTGTTCAGTTGAGAAGTTTTTACCTTCACAAATATATACACTTCTATCTGTGTAGTTTTTAATTTCCCTTTCCCAATTTATCTTAAGGGATGCAGGACAGATAATTAAAATCTTTTTAATATCAGTTTCTAATGCTGCGATTATAGTACTAGTCGTTTTACCAAGTCCCATATCGTCAGCTAAAATAAATCTTTTACTACCCACCAATTTTTCTATTGCGGTTTTTTGGTGTTCAAGTGGTGGTCTGTGACTATATTTTGTATAATCAATTTTAACTTCTATTGTATTATGGGTTTTTAATAATGCTGCCTTAGGTAACCACATATCTGTTAGAGTGTCACCAGTATTAAATTTACCCCAAATATGGTATGATTTATCTTTATCAACCAATAACTTTTCAACCCAAATATCAGTTGGTACTGATAACATATTTTTTTCATCAGCAATCTTGTTTGCAAAATATGGTTCCATATTAACCCACTTCTTTGCAACCTTTGGTTCAACAGAATGATAGTTGATAATATATTCAGCTTGGGAACGAGTGGGGTAAAACTTTTTATTGGATTCCTTTAGGTATTTTAATTTTTGAATATAGTTATTTGTTCCCGAATAATTATCTAATATGTCGAGTGCTTTTAATTCAATAAGATTAGAGGTGTTACCTGATATATTCAAAATCGTATTTTAACATAAAAATAGTCAATAAGTTTATATTTATCAATATGAATAATAGAGTACCAATTACTAGACTCGGTAAGTTTTTCGACCAAAACGACTATGACCTTGATATTAATATGGGGTCAGAATGGTTACATGGTGATATGAATTTTACATTGGTGTTATACCGAATTGATAGGATGAAAACCAAGACAGATGACGTATATGGCGAAACTTTAAAGGATGGGGTTAAATTTTTACCACCAGTAGAATTTAAAGGATTAGTTCAAATTTCAGAACCTGAAAACAAAAACTATGGAAATAGTAGAATTAATCAAACTGAACCAGGTAATCTTAAAGTTTCTGTATACCAAAGACAATTAGATGAATTGGGTGTTGATGTTAGTTTTGGTGATTACATTGGTTACTACGAAACTGAAGATAGAATTAGATTCTATACAGTAACAGATGATGGAAGGGTAATATCAGATAATAAACATACATATGCTGGATATAAACCATTCTATCGTACTATAATAGCATCAGCTGTTGTTGATGATGAATTTAGAGGATTATAAAAATGCCACTACCTAAAAAAATAAAAAAATATTTACCATTAACCGAATCCAAGGTAGGTTTGGGGAGAAGAGAGGAATTATTAGAAAAGATAAATAAGGATGGAACTTATTTGCCTAAATCAATTTTACATGCTGATTTGGATGGTGGATTTTTAGATTTTGTAAAAGAAGAATTGAAACTTATTGTAGATGGAAAATTAATACCAACAATTGATATTTTAGTTACAACACAAAATTGGACTCAGTTTGTTGAAACTTGGGAGATACAAAATATCGATAAAAATGTTGAGCCCCCTTTTGTAACAGTTGTAAGAAAACCTGAAGTCAAATTTGGAACCAACCCATCAACACTATATAATATTCCAAATAGAAGGTTATTTTTTTATGCTCAAGTTCCAACGTGGGATGGACAAAGGATGGGTATGGATGTTTACAAAATACCACAACCAGTTCCTGTGGATATATCTTTTGATGTAAAAATAATTTGTAATAGAATGCGTGAACTAAACCAATTTAATAAAATTATTTTGGAGAAATTTGCATCTCGTCAAGCGTATCAAGTTATTAAAGGGCATTATATTCCAATTGTAATGGGTGATATTTCGGATGAAAGTGTCTTAGATTTGAACAAAAGAAAATATTATATCCAAAGTTATAGTTTTACTATGTTAGGTTTTCTAATTGATGAAAACGAGTTTGAGGTAAGTCCTGCAGTAAGTAGAGTTTTACAAGTTACCGAAGTTGATACTCGTACAACAAGAAGAAGAAAAAAAATGGAATCTATTGAACAATCAAATAATTTCAATTTGATTTATAATGTGGGTAACGATACATTATCTCAAACATTCAATTACACAACTAATCTTAGTATATTAGATATTGTTAATGTCAATACCTATGATGTTTATATTAATAATGATTATTATGGAACTAATGTTTCACAAGTACAAATTAACACTAATGATATTGTAAGGATTGAAGTAGTTAGATTAAATGTCTCTGAAGTATCTTCTATGGTTTTGAGTGGCTTCTTACTTTAAGAATCACCATATATATCTTTTTTTTCTTTACACTTTTCAACTATCAATCTTTCCAAAAAACGATACATTTTTATACCATTCTTATCACAATATGTTTTTAATATATCGTGTACCTCAATAGATATCTTCAAATTCTTTATTTTTTTCTCTGTTTTAGACATAGTAGAAAAAAGGTAGAATTTATTCTACTCAATTTATCAATACATATAATGAAGTAAAGTTTTTTAGGGTTGATACTAATATTTATTTATAAAATAAATTATTAAACATCCTTATCAATGTCAAACAGTAAAGTTTTCGTATCTCCTGGTGTCTATACTTCTGAGGTCGATTTAAGTTTTGTGTCACAAAGTGTGGGCGTAACAACTCTTGGTATTGTTGGTGAAACCTTGAAAGGTCCAGCCTTCGAACCTATTTTTATTACAAACTTTGACGAATTCACAACGTATTTCGGTGGTACTTCCCCTGAGAAATTTATAAACACTCAAATACCAAAGTATGAAGCCGCTTATGTAGCCAAAGCATACTTACAACAATCTAACCAATTATTCGTAACAAGAATTCTTGGGTTATCAGGTTATGATGCAGGACCTTCTTGGTCTATATCTACGGTTGCTAATGTTGACCAATCAACTGTTGGGTTTGATTGTTCAAGTGCTTCAACTGTAAGTTGTATTACACAATGTGTTGAATTTAAAGTTAGTAGTTATACAATCAATTTTACTGGTTGTACAAATAGTATTAACTCTATTTCATACACAACATCAATACCGGCACTTCTATCGGGTGACTTATATAGTACATATGAGTTATTTAATGGGTCAACCTCAACGATTGATTCTGATATAAAAAATCAGTTATTCAATATTTTAAACACCCCATCAACATCAGCAACATCAATAAACTATTTTGGTACAGTATCAGGTGGAACTATTGATACATTATTATCAGGGTACACTTCTCAAAATAATGTGTTTGGTGTTGATAACATTAGTTCGGATTTGGCCGACTATACTGCAGCCGTTAATGATACTTGGTATTATGCAACTTTTGATAATATTGGAAATGGTCAATATTCGGGTTATTCTTTTTACGATTATGTTAATAGTTTAACACTAACATCATCGTTATCAAATTGTGCATCATTTTATAGTTACTCAGTAAGTTCTCCAACTATCACTACAGTTACAGGTGCAATCAATTACAATACAAATGTAATTAATGTTTGTCTTCCATCCACAGCAACTACAGCTGACGTAACTGCAATGACTATTAATTTCAGTGCTTGTACTAACCCAGCATTAAGTGGTATAACAAGTGGTGGTGTGGTACAATCGGCAACAACAGTTGGTTATAATTTTAGTTCTTTGACTAAATCATATACAATAGTATCTGACGATTTGACAGCAACTTCAGCTTGGACTGTTAATTTACTTTTCACAGACCCATGTGGTGTTTGTACAACAGGTAATACAGGAACAATTCAAACAGGTACAATCACTAATTGTTATAGTGGTAGTATAACTGGTAACATATACATTTATAGTGGTACAGCATATACAGATTATGATGACTTGGTAATAGCAACACTACGTTCAAGAGGTATTGCAACTTATGGTACAGATAATGGTGCCGTATATGAGGTCAGTGGATTAACTGACGTTAGTATGGATTGTACTGGCACATATTCAGCGGTTACTAAAAATCCATATTCAACATTTGCACTTAATGTTACTAATAAAGATGGTGATAACTTTACTTTCGAAACATCATTTACTAATTCAGACCCTAAGTATATTGCTAAAGTATTCGGTTCAAGTAACTTTGCAAAACCAAGAGCAACAACACCATTGTTTGTAGAAGAAAGGTTCCAATCATTATTAAACTATGGTTATAGAAAAGGTTACATTAGAGGTTTGAATTGTGACTTGATTGCATTACCAAATGCAAGACAAGAGGTAGACGCAACTTCAATAGCTTTCTACTTAGAAAGATACCAATCACCAGTTTCTCCATGGGTTGTTTCTGAACTTAGAGGTAACAAAGTATTTAATCTATTCAGATTTACAACGATAGCTGATGGGGATGCTGCAAATACAGAAGTAAAAATTTCTATGGCAAATATGTCATTCAATAATGGTACTTTTGATGTTCAAATTAGAGATTTCTTTGATAGTGATTCAAATCCTGTTGTATTAGAGAAATTTACAAATTGTTCAATGAATCCTAATGAAAATAATTTCATAGCTAAAAAAATTGGAACTAAAGATGGTGAATATGCTTTGAACTCCAAATTTGTAATGTTAGAGATTAATGAAGATGCACCAATCGATGCTTTACCTTGTGGTTTCGTTGGTTACAATATGAGAGAATATGCTGGTGCAAAATCACCATTCCCAATTTACAAAACTAAATATGATTTCCCTGGTGAAGTTGTATACAATCCACCTTTCGGGTTAGCTTCAGGTGCTGATGATGCTTTAAGAAGTGCTGGTGACAATGTTAGAAGAACATATTTAGGTATTTCTGATACAGTTGGTTACGATGTTGATTTCTTCACTTACAAAGGAAAACGTTTACCAGGTTCAAGTATCTGTGATGCAACTACTGGGGCTGATTGGTCTTATAGAACAAAAGGTTTCCATATGGATAAAGACGCTTCAGGTATTACTATTGCTAACTCGTTTACTACAAGTGGTACTGCTGAGTTTTATGTTGGTAGTGGTACATTCACAAGTGACCCTAGTGATGAAACAAATCCTTACTACAGAATATTTGCACGTAAATTTAGTTTCTTGTGCTCAGGTGGTTTCGATGGTTGGGACATCTACAGAGAACGTAGAACTAATGCCGATAACTTTATTTTGGGTAGAAGTGGTTATTTAAGAGGTGCATGTCCATCGTTCAGATATCCAACAGCAACAGGATGGGGTGCATTCAAAACAATAACAGTTGGGAATACAACTCAAGATTATGCTAATACTGACTATTACGCTTACTTGTTAGGTCAACAAACATTCCAAAATCCTGAAGCGGTTAATATAAATGTATTCGTAACAACAGGTATTGATTATGTAAACAATAGTAACCTTGTAGAAGCAGCAATAGAAATGATAGAATTTGATAGAGCTGACTCAATTTACATCACAACAACACCTGACTACAATATGTTAGTACCAACAACGGGTGAACAAACTGATGTTATTTATCCACAAGAAGCTGTTGATAACTTAGAAACTGCGGGTATAGATTCTAACTACACGGCAACTTACTATCCTTGGGTATTAACAAGAGATACTGTTAACAATACACAAATCTATATACCACCAACTGCTGAGGTTTGTAGAAACTTAGCTTTAACTGATAATATTGCTTTCCCTTGGTTTGCTGCGGCAGGTTATACAAGAGGTATTGTTAACGCAATCAAAGCGAGAAGAAAACTTACACAAGAAGAAAGAGATACTCTATACAAAGGTAGAATTAATCCAATCGCAACTTTCTCTGATGTAGGAACAGTTATTTGGGGTAACAAAACTATGCAAATTAGAGAATCTGCTCTTGATAGAATCAACGTAAGAAGATTGTTATTACAAGCAAGAAAACTTATATCTGCAGTTTCAGTTAGATTGTTGTTCGAACAAAATGACGAAAAAGTAAGACAAGATTTCTTAGATGCTGTCAATCCAATATTAGATGCTATCAGAAGAGATAGAGGTTTGTATGATTTCCGTGTAACGGTTTCTTCAGACCCTGCAGATTTGGATAGAAACCAATTGACAGGTAAAATATATATTAAACCAACTCGTTCGTTAGAATTTATAGATATTACTTTCTATATCACCCCAACAGGTGCTTCGTTTGAGAATATTTAATATATTTTAATACCACAAAAAATTAACCCTCCTTGATTTAAAGGAGGGTTTTTGTTTTTTAATTAAATATCCTATATTTATATGTAGATTGGTGTTTGTTACATTAAAAAATAATTTACCTATGAAAATTGAATTAAAATGTATGAATTGTACGAATATGTTTGTTACAGATTATAAACATAGAGATAAAAAATTCTGTGATAGAACTTGTTATTTTGAGTATGCTAAAAAAAATAAGATACTTGGTAAGGAGAAAGATGAAAGCGTGAGGGAAAACAGAACTTGTATCCAATGTGGTAATAGTTTTACAGAAAGAAAAAAACACGAAAGAAAACTTTGTTCCAATGAATGTAGAACAATTTGGAATAAAAAAGAGGTCAATAAAGAAAATAGAATTAACAAGTCGAAACAAGTGTTATATGAAAAGTATGGTGAGGATTCTTTATTCAAATTAGATGAGTTTAAAAAAAATAGAGATAAACTTTTCATAGAGAAGTATGGAGTTAAGAGTCCTATGTATTTACAAGAATTTGTGGATAAATTAAAAAACACAATTAAAATAAAACATTTAGACAAACTACTCCCCAAATTAGATGAACAAAATTTGAAGTTATTAGATGATTATAAACAAAATAAAAATGGTAATACCTCACAATCTTATACTTTCGAGTGTACTAAATGTGAAAACATTTTTAGTAGTACATTATTAGGTAGTGGTAAAATACCAATCTGTAGAAAATGTTACCCAATTACCAAAAATTCCAACTTAGAACAAAAAATTAAAGATTTTTTAAATACGAATAATATAAAACATATTGATGCCGACAGAAAAATATTAAATGGTAAAGAAATTGATATTTTTTTACCCGATTTCAATCTTGGAATTGAGGTAAATGGTAATTATTTTCATTCTGAAATAAGTGGAGAAAAGACAAAATTATATCATATTGACAAAACGATTCTTTCGAATGATAAAAATATTAATTTGATTCAATTCTATGAAGATGAAATTATGTTAAAAACAGATATCGTATTATCTAAGTTATCGAGTAAATTGAATTTAAATAGTAAAATTTATGGTAGAAAATGTAATGCTCAAGAAATCACAAAAAAACAATCTATGGAATTTTTGAATGAAAATCATTTACAAGGTTATACTATTGATAAATTTAGATATGGTCTTTTTTTTGAAAATGAATTAGTATCTGTAATGACTTTTGGAAAAAAAAGAAAATCGTTAGGTAATAAAGATATCATTTCTGACGAATATGAATTAATCCGATTTAGTAATAAAAAGTTCACTACAATTGTTGGAGGATTCTCTAAATTGTTAAAATATTTTATCAATAACATCAATCCACATAAAATAGAAACTTTTGCAGATATCAGATGGTCGGGTATTAATCCAAACAACACAGTTTATCACAAAAATGGTTTTCAATATACATCAAAAACACCACCAAATTATTGGTATATTAAAACTGATAAATATCTAAATAGACATCATAGATTTGTGTTTAGAAAGGATGTACTTGTTAAGGAGGGTTATGATAAAAATATGACAGAGTGGGAAATTATGAAACTAAAAGGTTATGATAGAATTTGGGATTGTGGTTCGTTAAAATTTGAGCTATCATTACGATAAATTGAACAAAAGGAAGATAATAAACCATCTTCCTTTTTTTAATTAAGACATATTTATTAGTATGAGAAATACAATTATTAAATTACTTAGAGAATTTGAAGAAAGAGAAATCCCAATGAAGTATTATGCTTTTGATTGGGATGATAACTTAATGTATATGCCAACAAAAATCTACTTATTAGATGATGATGGAGAAGAAGTTGGTATGGGAACTGAGGATTTTGCTGAATATAGAACTCAGATAGGAAAAGAACCTTTTGAATATGAGGGTTTTACTATCGTAAATTTTGCACCAGACCCATTCAGAGATTTTAGAGTTACTGGGGATGGTAAATTCTTAAAGGATGTAATGAGTGCTGAATTAGCTAATGATGCTGCATGGCCTGATTTTGTAGAAGCAATTAATAATGGTTCGTTGTTTGCAATTATTACTGCAAGAGGACATAGACCATCAACACTAATGATGGGGGTTAAAAAACTTATAGATTCAAATAGAGGTGGAATTGATTCTGATTCTCTATATGATTCATTAAAAGAAATGAGAATTAACTCTGGTGAAAATCCAGCTGATAAAGAAACTGAAATAATGAAGTACCTAAAAATGAATAGGTATTATCCTGTTTCTTATGGGGAAGGGTCAGCAACAAATCCTGAAGTAGCTAAAATTACAACAATGAATAGATTCAAACAATATGTTCAAGGTCAAGCTGAAAAATTAAACTTAAGATTATCTAAAAAAATAGAAAACGAAATAAGAAATAAATTTGTTCCTATGATAGGATTTTCTGATGATGACCCGAGAAATATTAAGGCTATGAGTAAGGGGGTAAAAGATGTTAAAATATTTTCAACACACGGAGGTATTAAAAAGGAATACAAACCAGATGAAGAAGAATTACAACTAGAAACTAGAATAAAAAGAATATTATATAAATTAATATAAAATATTATATTAATAATATTTAACTAGTTCTAGTATAATAATACTTTTTTTATTTTATAAAGTCAATAGAAAAAAAATAATAAGATATTTATATTTAAAATAAAAAAGAATAAAAATTTAAACTGAAATACGATGGCTGATTTATTGATGAAAATGCCCATACCTTATGAACCTAAAAGACAGAATAGGTTTATTATGAGATTTCCTTCTTCTTTAGGTATTAATGAATGGTTCGTGGAATCAACATCTAGACCAAAAGTTAAGATAAACTCGGTTGAAATCCCATTTTTAAACACTTCAACATATGTTGCAGGTAGATTTAACTGGGAAGAAATTTCTGTTACTTTTAGAGACCCTATCGGTCCATCTGCAGCACAAGCACTTATGGAATGGGTTCGTCTTCATGCTGAATCTGTAACAGGTCGTATGGGGTATGCTGCGGGATATAAGAAAAATGTTGATTTGGAGATGTTAGACCCAACTGGTGTAGTTGTTGAAAAATGGATACTTGAGGGTTGTTTTTTAACTAACGTTGATTTTCAAGGACTATCATATAGTGATGACAAAATAGCAACAATCCAAGCAAACCTTAGAATGGATAGATGTATATTAGTATACTAAAAAAAAGTATTTAATTTTTTTATTATTAGTTTATTTTAATAATAAAAAAAACAATGGATGCTAATATATTAAAAGCCGGTACTGAAAATTTTAATTTACCACACGATGTAGTTCCTTTACCATCGGGTGGTATTTTTTATAAGAACAAAAAGAAATCTGTAAAAGTTGGTTACCTTACAGCTAATGATGAAAACATAATTTTAGGGGGAATTTCTAATCCTAATGTAAATGTTGTTACTACTTTAATACGAAGTAAACTTTACGAAACAGATATCAGACCCGAAGAACTTTTAGAGGGTGATGTTGAAGCAATTCTAATTTATTTGAGAAATACATCTTTCGGTCCTGAATACACACTCACATTGACTGACCCATTAACAAACAAACCATTCGAAGCTACAATAGTTTTGGATGAATTAAATATTGTTAAACCAAATTCAACACCTGATGAAAACGGACATTACAATGTAAAATTACCACGTAGTGAAGCGAATGTAAAACTTAAACCACTGACTTATGGTGAAATCATTGAAATAGATAAAATGGTTGAAAGTTATCCTACTAATATGACACCTCCAAGAGTTACTTGGAAATTAATGAAACATATTGTTGAAATTAATGGTGAGACAGATAGAGAAAAAATTTCACAAATGGTAAATAATCTTCCAATTATGGATTCAAAATTTATTAAAAAATTCATAAAAGAAAATGAACCATCTTTGGATTTAAAAAGAGTTGTTAGAGCACCATCAGGTGAACAGGTGAATTTGGAGGTCACCTTTGGTGTTGAATTTTTTCGCCCTTTCTTCTAAGTATAGAGAAGTATTATTAGATGAGTATTTTTTATTGGGTAAATTTCTTCATACATCATATACCGATTTTTTAAATTTACCAACATACTCAAGAAAATATTTAGTCAATAAAATTATAGAATACCACACATCTGAAAAATAAAAAAAGGTGTGTGGTATTTATTTATAAAACAATTTAAATATGGGTGGAGACGATGGTAAATCACTCTTAAGTGGTATAGAAAAACAATTTCAGGAAATTGGAGAAAACTTTGGTGACGCTGTATTATCAAATGTAAAACCTGCTAGTTTAAAAAAAGTTTTTGATGAAGTAGAGGGTGCTGCAATTGGTGTCGCAAAATCTTTTGGTGTTGGTAGAACTAATATATTGAGCATAAAAGCAGCAATGACAGATGTTGTTGGTGATGTTAAAGAATTGGGTGGAAAATTTTCTGATATATCAGCTATTCAAACATCAATATCCTCTGATTTGGGTAGGAATGTCATATTAAATAATCAAGCGTATAAAGGATTAATAGCAACAGCTAAGGTTACTGGTTTGGAAGTTGATGATATGGCAAAAAAATTCAAAGATGTTGGTGTTTCATATATGGGTGTACAAGACCAAATGCAGAAAGTAGTTGACATCTCAAGAAAAATGGGAGTTAATGCTCAAGGTGTTTCAGATGAGGTAGCAAAAAATTTAACTAAACTTAATACATTTAATTTTAAAGGTGGTATAGAAGGGTTAACTAAAATGGTAGCTCAGGCTAAAGTTTTAAGAATAAATATGGAAGAAGTTTTTACATTATCCGAAAGTTTATTCGAACCTGACAAAGCTATAGAAATGTCGGCGGCATTACAAAGATTAGGTGTTACACAATCTGAATTATTAGACCCACTTCGATTGATGGATATGGCACAGAATGACCCTGGTGAATTGATGAATCAAATGTCCAAAATGTCAGAAAAATTTGTTCAGCTTAATAAAGATGGTCGTTTCGAAATTATGCCTGGTGCAAAAAGACAACTAAGAGAGATTGCCAAAGAAATGGGAATGAGTTATGATGAATTAGCAAAAATGGCAACTGGCTCAAAAGAACTCGATATGAAATTGAGTAAAATTAAATTTCCTGCAACATTTACTGAAGAACAAAGAAACTTCATAGCTAATTTATCAGAAATAGGTCCTGGTGGTGAAATGACTTTAACCGTTGATGGTACTCAAATGGGAATAGATAAAGCTATGGAAACTTTTGCTAAAGACAAAGATGCTTTAGACAAATTTATGAAAGACCAAGAACCTAAAACGATGGAAGAGTTGGCAAAAGAACAACTTACTGTCCAAGAAAACCAAGAAATATTGTTGGCTATGATTGCTGACACTATGGGTTATGGTTTAGCAGCATCCAAAGGTGGTGAAAGATTAAGTAGGGCTGAGATAGAAATTTATAAAAATGGTATCGAAGTATTAAAGAGAACAACTAAGGATAAAGAAGGTAAAGAAAAAACAGAAACATTTTCAGAAAAGGGAATTAGACAAGGTATTGGAACTCAGTCAGATGATTTGATTAAAAGTTTATTCAAAGGTGATTTCAAAGGAGCTGGTGAGGCTGGCAGTAATATGGCCAACGAGTTTTACAATATGTTTAAGGAAAAAATGGAAAAAGCTAGTGTTGTGTATAAAGAATCTAAAGTTGGAAGTATTTTGACTGGTGAGGATGAAAAAACTAAAACTCAAGTAGCAACTACCACAACACCGAAAACAACTGAAATGAGTTATTTGGATAAATTACAAAAACAAGTACAAGCACCAACAACTCAAAACTTAAATTATAGTGGTAATTTAAATGTAACTTTTTCAGCCCCACCTGGTGTAAATACCACTGAGGTCGAAAGAGTGTTGAATGAACTTATGAAAAAACCTGAGTTTATTCAAATGATTGCTCAAATGGCCAAAGACCCAACAGGTAAACAAACTCCATCACAACAAAATATGAATTTTGGTAGATGATAAAAAAAAAATTCATCTATTTATTTTAAAATAAGATTATGTCCGAAAGTTCATTATCGTTTGCATCAACATCAAGTTTTAGAAATAGTTTACTGAATAGGAATTTACCCCCCTATGCAGTGACTGGTGTTTATACAGCACCTGTTGGTACTAGAACATATGAAACAAGTTTAAGTGATTACAATGTTATTAATTCACCTGATGATTTAATCTCACAGAATCCATTTGTAAGACAACTTTATCCGTTGAATGAGTATGGACCTGAAGGTGGATATAATTATACAATCACATACAATAACCCACCAATAATTAATAGTTCTAATCAAGGTGAATATAGTCCAAACGACACAGTACTAGATTTAGTTAATGAATTTTTTATTGACGCAGCATATATCGAAAACAGATATGGTCCTGTGGGAGGATTCAATGATATGGTTATTATTGATAACATACAAAACAATAATAAGTTATATACACCATATTGGAATCCCCCAACTTTTGTACCCTCTTCCTATAGTCCATATCAGATTCTAATTTCTCCTGACCCCGCTGGTGATAGTGGATTATTATCACAAGATTCATATTTAGCTAAGCTTGGGGCTCAAACTTTAAAAAAACTTTTTCAGGACAGAGTTGATGCTGATACAAGAAGAAATACACAAGGCACTTTGACTCTTGATACAACAAGTGACCCTTTTGATATTTCTTTAATTATTGCGGGTAAAGAACCCTTGAGGTCTAAAAATTGGACTATTACAGTACCAACAACACCAACTAATGAATCACCATTTATACAAAGTTTGGGGGGTGCATATTTTCCTGTATCACCTATTGCTGGTGATTATTTTGACCCTGTACTTTTTAATGCTGGTTCATCCACACAAATATCATTAGCTCTTAACGTACCTAATTTAACAACTGGAGGTGGAGGTTTACCACTCACCTTAAATATTACAACGAATCCATCACAGAATTTCATTGATAACACTGGTACAGGTCAACAATCAGCTTTATTTGCTAATATTGATTATAATAGATATAGAGCACAATATACAAGAACTTCACAATTTGCACAAACTGAAAGTACAATAAATCAAAATGGTACTTTGAATGGTGGTTACTATGTGGGTAGTAGAACATCTGAACCATCGACTATTACATCACCACCTTTACAAATACCTATTGACCCATTCGGAAGACAAGTACAAACACCGGTTTATGGACCTAGTGAGTTGGGTAGTTTATATGAAGGAAATATTGGTCGATTAAATTTTGGTTTGGCTGGTAAATCATCATCTGATGGTGGAGGTATTGATGGTCAATTTGTGTGGGTTTCACCTAAATATAAAAGTGATGCTGGTTTTAAAGCAACACCTGGTGGTGGTACTGGTTCACAAGATGAGGAATTTAATTTAATAAGTTCACAATATACAAGTAACGAATCAACAAATTTACAATTCAAAGAAAGTTCTATTTTAGATGCAACTCAACGTCTTGTTAATTCGGCGGATTTAGTTAATGGTATTTCGAGATTAAAACACGTTGGAAATGCAATTAATCAAGTTAGTAAAGTTTTCAACGATGGATATAAAGAATTAACAAAAGGTTCAAGAGTTTTATCATATAGAGATAACACTACTGGTGCTGAAGCGGGTATTGAATATTGTAGGGTATTTGCAAAAGATACACCTTATTACACTTATGGTGATTTACAGAAATCAGATGGTATTACTAAATCAGGTAGAAGATTTGACTATTCTGTATTGGACAACACTTATAATTTAAACATAGCACCACTCAAAAATCCTGGTTCAACAAATCTACAACCAAATGCAAAAGGTCAAGTTGTTGCTAAAAAATATATGTTCTCAATTGAAAATCTTGCTTGGAGAACATCAAGTAAACCTGGGTTTACATATGATGATTTACCTGCATGTGAAAGAGGACCTAATGGTGGTAGAATTATGTGGTTCCCACCCTATGATTTAACATTTGAAGATAGTGCTGATGTATCCTTCGATGCAACAACTTTTATTGGTAGACCTGAACCTATATATACTTACTCAAAATCAAGTAGAAGTGGTTCAGTAAATTGGAAAATCATAGTCGACCATCCTTCTGTTATGAACACAATTGTTCAAAAACAACTTAAGGGTCAAACTAAAGAAAAAATTGATTCAATAGTTGATTCATTTTTTGCAGGTTGTGTAAAATTTGACATTTACGAATTAGCTAAAAAATTTAATACAATACCATTGTCTGAATTATATACATACCAAGAGGTTATTAATAATCCAAGATTAACCAAAGAAGAACTTGGTCAAGTTATAACAGAAATATCAAAAGAAAATGTACCACTTGGAGGACAAGATGGAGGAAATGTTACTCCACCTCAGGGTGTCAAAAAAACTACACCAGACCCAGCTAAACAAGCTTTTGTTGATGCCTATTTAGGTATAGGTTTTTATTTTGACAATGATATTCCATCATCTGGTGATATTCCATATAATAGTACTTATGATGGTTATATTTCAAAAAAAGAAACTTATAAAACGAATGCTGAATCAGCTTTTGCTTCAGGTGGAACTTATTGTAAACAAAATGTTGAATTTTGTAATAGAGCCAAAAATGTCAACGAGTTTTTCGATTCTGTTGTAAAAACAAATTATGAAAAAGTTTCAAGTGGACAAAAGAATTTTATTACTGATGCCTTTGATTTATTGAATAATAAAAAAGGAACTATTACTATAGAAATGGAGGGTGCTGCCTCAGCGACTGCGTCAGTTGATTACAATAAAAAATTGTCACAAAGAAGAATAGATTCAGTTGAAAGTTTCTTAAAATCTTTTAAAATCGGAGATGCTAATTTACAAAAATTTATTGATGATAAAAAACTAATAATTAAAGAAATTGCAAGTGGTGAACAAGCTAAAAGTGTTGTTCCCAAATCGGCAGATGGTACACCAGGTTTTGAAGTAAATTGTACTGAGGATATTAAAAGTACAACTGGTGCTATCACTTTTCAATCACAAGTATATTCTGTAAATGCAATGGCTTGTAGAAGAGTTATAATAAAATCAATTGTTGTTGATGTACCCGATATTGAAACTATTGAACAACCGAATGTTGAAGAACAAAAAGAAGTCAAAACACAACAAGTTGATGTTGTATCAAGTAGACCTGTAGATAGAGTTCAACCAACTGTAGATATTGTTAAAAAACTTAAAGATGGTATTGGTAAAAAAATATTGAGAAACTTATTTAGTGAATGTGATTATTTTGAAGTATTGAAGGAAGAAAATCCTATGGTATATACTTCAATTGTTGAAAAAATAAAGTATTTCAATCCGGCTTTCCATTCTATGACACCTGAAGGCTTAAATGCTCGTCTAACTTTCTTGAATCAATGTACAAAACCTGGTGAAACGATACCAACAATAGGTCCTGATGGTAAACCAAGATACAATGATGCTCAAAATACTGCATTTGGTGCACCACCAGTTCTAATACTTAGAATAGGAGATTTTTACAATACAAAGATAATACCTAAAAGTGTTAGTTTTACATACGAAAAAGATGGTCAATTTGATATGAATCCTGAAGGTATTGGATTACAACCAATGATAGTTTCAGTAAAAATGGGATTTGACATTATTGGTGGTATGGGTCTTAAAGGTCCTGTAGAACAATTACAGAATGCTTTATCATTCAACTATTATGCTAACACAGAAATATATGATGAAAGAGCAACACCTACTGATGAAAGTTATAAAGTTGTAGACCAAGAAATTATTACTTCTTTAACCGCAGGAGAAGAAGCTGCGACAACTCAAAATTCAACACCACCACAGACAAATCCTGGTGGTTCAACTATAGGTGAAATTATTACAAATATACCAGTACCTAATGGTCAAAATGGTGAAATCTCATACGGAAAAGTAATGGACACATTAATAGACCAAAGTGTAGGTTATTTCAATAACACACTTAATACATTAGAAAAGATTACACTAAATTATAATTATGGAATTCTACAATTGGTGAATCAAAAAAGATTATATACGACTGGTTTAATGAAAGGAGCAACTTGGGCAAACCAAGATACACCAATCTGGGGTGCACCATCTAGTGTTGGTGAAACATTGGCCACTTTATTTAAAAATGTAACTGATGATATTGATGATGATGCTAACATAATTATTGAAGAATTAAATGCTAAAAAATTTGGATTAGATTCACCAGCAATTAAAGGAGTTAAACAAAATATGAAAGAGTATTTTAAAACACTTCAATCTGAATTTGAGAATGGTATTACAACTATAACACAAGAGTTTATAAAGTTTGAACAAGATTTTGTTTACTTAATACGACAAATAAATTTAATAAGTGAAAATACTGATGGAAAACTTTTGAATGGTAATAAACCGAGAGTTTATAACTTAACAGGTACTTCAGAAGTAACAGCATCAAGTTTGGAAAGTAGTCCAAAACCAACTAACACTACTGAGGAATTATCTTATGATTATGAGAAAGTTTACGAAGCATTGATTGACTATAATGATTATTTGTCAGGATTGGAAACTGAGGCAAAATATACAATTATAACAACAGAAGAAGGTTTAGATGAAATTTTTCCATTGAATGATTCTTTATTTAAAGATAATTCTGAACTTCTTTTCTTTATGGTTATATCAAGAATATTCTCTGATAAAAATAAAAGGGATGGTTTTATTAATAGTATAATTAAAGGGGAACTTCTTAAAATTTCAGACCCACTAAATTTAAAAAATCAATTTACACAGATAGTAAATAAGTTAGCTAATAAATATGATAAGGAATTAGCGGAAGAGGAAAAAATGTTCAAAGAACTAAGAAAAGATAAATATTTAAAAAATTTCTTAAGTAGTCCTGACGAAAAACTTTATCCTAAAGGTAAAACAAGAAAATTTAATTATACAACGATACCTAACCAAAATACTAATGCAACACAAGAAACAAATATAAAAAATGTTTTTAGTACCACTAATACTAATCAAGATACTCAAACATTTGATGGAAAAGTTTCATTCAATAGTTAAATTATGGCAAGACAAACATATAACAGATACGCAGATTTTCTTTTAAACGGACAACAAACGATTGTTCCATATATTCAACTACCAAACAAAAGTAGTGATAAAAGATACATTTATAAAATTGGGATGTCCAGAATGGATAAAGTGTCACAACAATATTATGGTTCTCCAACTTTCGGTTGGTTAATCTTGATGGCTAATCCACAATATGGTGGACAAGAATGGAACATACCTGATGGTTCTATATTGACAATACCATATCCGTTAGTAACTTCTTTACAAGATTACAAATCCCAATTAAACAATCATTTCTTCTATTATGGTAGATAGACCCGAAAATATATTAGTCGATTTTGACTATAACAACATTATAGTAGTTGACCCAAACAAAATTATTGATGAGGATGGTCGTGCAAAAGACAGACACATCAGAATGGAGAATATGGTTTATTATGCTAATTTGGAATGTAAAGTAGTTCCAAGAACTAAATTAGCCGTGGGTGTTGCAGCTAATGATGCAATTCAAACAGTATCTGTAGCATCTCTTAATTTTCTACAACCTGGTGGAGAAGATTATCTTAATACTAAATGGACTGATGAAATAACAGGGAAAGATTCTTTGAAAGGTCAAGGTATTAATCAACCAATAAAAAACCAATTTCAAAATCCGAATAAAAGTGATGACTACTATGTAAGACAAACAATTAATACTGGTGGTAAACCTGGTGCTACTGACACTGGATTATTAGGTATAAAGTCAATTAGTGTCACAATTAACACAGCATTTGAACCAGTTATATCAATAAAAATGATTGATATAAGAGGTAAAGCTCTATTTGAATCAGGTGATAGTTCACCATATGCTGTTTTCTTCAACCTACCATATCCTTTATTCTATCTAACACTAAAGGGGTATCTAGGTAAAGCAATCAGGTTACCATTGATGTTGTATAAATTTGGTGCTTCATTTAATACTGGTTCGGGTAACTTCGATGTGGACTTACAATTTTATACATACAAATATAATGTAATGACTGAAATTACAATGGCTGGTCTATTAGCTACACCTTATATGTATAAAACAAATCTTAGAATACAAGAAAGAAGTGGTGTCCCCAATCAGTCAGCAAACGTACAAGATAGAACAGTTACTAGAGGGTATCAAAAGATTCAAGAAGTTTATAGTGAATATAAATCAAAAGGTATCATACCTGATGATTTTCCTGAACTAACGTTGATGGAAATGAAAGATAGATTGGACATTTTTATTAAAAATAAAATGGACACTTTTGCAAAAGAAAACTTACAACCATTGAGTGATTGTGAAAGTTATAGAGTTAACTTAGCGGAATACTATGGTGATGTTTATTTTTATGCAGGAAATCAATCTTGGTTCAATAGAAATATGGACACACAAAATTTTATAGTTTTGACTGATAAAAAAACTAGGGTTTATACGTTCACTAAAGTTATAGATACACCTGATAAAAGAAACACTGCTGAAAGTGAATTAATTGGGAAAATTAATGATAATAATAAAAAATTAAAAACCAATCAAACTGTTGGTGAGGATGGAAAATATAAAATAGGAAAAAAACCTGAGGTTAAGAGTGCGATAAATTTTAGTATAAGTATAGATACCTTCAGAAAAGTTGTACAAATCAAAGATATTGATATCGCTGAAACCTTCCTACAACGTAAGAAAAAAGAACCCACACCAGCTGAATTGGAGACATTTCAAGCTGAGTTGGAATTACAATTAGAGTTTCAAGCGGGTTCATTTAAAACAAAAAATGGGGACATAAAACAAGAAAAAAAATACTTTTTTTTCGAAGGTGATGGTTCATTTACTTCAATAGTACAACAAATGAACACAGACCTCAAAAGAATAAAAGAGGATATTGAAAATGCTTTGACTGAGACATTGGCCGACTTATTACAAAATAAAAACAATGGTATTGGTTTTGTACCAAACATTAGAAATGTGTTAGCTGTGTTCTTTGCTAATGGTGAGGCATTTTTGAGATTGATGGATGATGTACATACTAAAGCTTGGAATGAAAGAAATAGTGATGTTAGGAAGAAAGCAATTTTTGACCCACAAGTTGCTGGTGCTTCACAAGATAATATAAATCCAGGTGATGACACTAATACACCAATTTATCCTTGGCCACAATTTATTGTCGCAACTAATGGTGAAAATGGACAAGAAAAATATGAAATTAGATATCCTGGTGACCAATCTTTAATAAGTCGTACTCAAGGTTATTTATATGATAAATGGCCTGAAATTGAATTTGTTGAAGAATTCATTAAAGGTTTGACTGAGAGAGACCCCGAAAGAAAAGAAATCGGACCGACAACAAATGAGGTATTAGATATTAAACGTGCATCTATTAATGCTATTGAGTTTCCAATAACCAATCAAGTTTATAGTAATAAAGAGGAAGTTAAGTTCTTTTATGAGATTTACGAGAGATTAATTTATTTAGTTAATTTTTCAAAAATTACTCGAGCAAACAATACTAACTCTACTGCTGACGAAATATCAAATGTTTTAGCCGAGTTTGAAAGTGGTAATCTTTTGGATAGTTTGGGTGTAAATAGTCCATTCATAATTATGAAACTTAAAAATTTGGGTTTCAATGCTCAAACTTTTCCTTTAATCCTTAGACAAATATCTAATGGTGGTATAGGAGAAAGTTGGCAAAATTATATCAGAGGAATTTTCAATACAAAATATATACGTAATCAAATTTCTAATTCTAGTTTCGAATTTATTAAAAGTTCTGATTTTATTAGTAGAGCTACTGAACCTCAATTATCAATTGTTGACGAAGACAAACTACAAAATTTTATTGATGATTCTACCGCAGGTAATAAAGTTGATTTTACTGACACTTTTCCATTTACAAATTTAAATTGGTGTAAAAATAATTTAGCTAATGGTGTTGGTGTATCCACAGTTAATCAAGCTATGGATACGAAAGATGTTATATTTTATAATAAAAATAAAAAAGTTATAACTAATTTTAACCAAGATACGACCTTTAACCAAATCAGACCAATTACACACTTTGTTTTTCAAAATGCTAGTGAACCATCAGTAACGGAAGATAATTTAAAGACATTTTTACAAAGTAGAACAACTGATTATAAGTTACAACTTATAACTGAAGGTAATGTTGATTATTCAAATTATAATGGAAATTTAGGTTTGGCTAATCAAACATCTTCTATGTTTAATACACCATACTTTACCAACTCAATACAAGAAGCAATACAGAAGTTTAGGAATGGTGACCCCTACCCTTTTACTGTTCCCGCTTACTTGTTTTTGAATAGTTTACCATTAGCAACACCCAAAGAAAAATATAAAAGTTGGGACTTTGGTGAAGAAAAAACATTGAGTTATATTTTTGCAAGTTTAAAAAAATATTCGGGTGTTCACAAAGTACCATACGCATGGTTATTAAAATTAGGTTCTGTTTGGCATCGTTATAAAAAATATGTTGAAAGTACAAATAACTTTGATATATTGGATAACTCTTGGAAAAACTTTAATAGCTTAGTAAATTATGACCCAGTTACATCAGCAGCAACTAAAACATATAGTTTGACAATTAATAATGCAAACGTTGACATAGTATTAGAAGACATCAATACAATCGGTGTGGGGACTGGTACAACTACTTCCGTAATTATGAATGTTGGATTTTATCCAAAATTAATAAATGACTTTAACGTTTTTTA
>Ga0164293_10000189_pt1 | contig 44497 bp, 36 predicted proteins | sample GEODES118metaG_FD_111487 | JGI IMG/M metagenome (GOLD analysis project Ga0164293, IMG submission 111487) | Eutrophic lake water microbial communities from Lake Mendota, Wisconsin, USA - GEODES118 metaG | ecosystem: Environmental > Aquatic > Freshwater > Lake | place: USA: Lake Mendota...
ACTATCTTAATAATGTAGATAAAATATTTAATATACTAAAAGATGATATACCATTAGAAAATGATATTGATGCGGATAGTCAAATGTATGAATTGGACCTAGTACCTACTATAGACATTAAACCTATAAGCGATGATATCATGTTATGGAAAGCGGAAAATACACCAAATACAGTTGAAAATAGATTGTTATTACTTAGAGAGCAATTTAATACAGATTATGAATTAGTGAAAACAAATGACTTAATACTTAATTTGATTATATAATTATAACTAATTTTAGTAAATAAAATGATGGTGCTTTATAATTTATTCTCAGCATAGTCAATAATTAAAATATTTATTTTCAATTATATTTTTTTTACATCAATAGAAACAATTGCGGAGTCAATCCAATTGCGTATATCACTACTACTCGTTAAATAGTTATAGGTTTTTTCCTCCCATAAAATTGGTTTTTTTTGCAATTTAACAAAATATCCATTTGGCACAAATATTGATGACGCACGCATAGATCTAAGCCCATCTCGGCAAAATCCATTAAAGTCGTTTGTATCAATATTACATTTAGTGTAGCCCAAAGGAACATACACCTTTTCACCTCTAAAATCAGGTTTAGAATATAATATAACTTGGTCTTTTGGAGCAGTAGACGCATTGATAACCGTAAACGAATGGATTCTATCATTAAACGCATAATCCTTTAGATTTGATATTTCACCACTTATAATCATAGAAGAACCCGTAAAATCTGAATAGTCAAAAATCTGTAAATGTAAACCTTCTGGAATTTTGAGTGAACTAATAGACCCATCTAAGAAATCCAGATTGGAGAAATGTGTTTTATTATTTGCTATAACATAGTATTTATTACCATTATAATTGATATCTGTGTATAGTATAATGGTTAAATTTTTTTCAACTGGTTCAATTTTTGAAACAACAAATGTATATATTCCATTTTTAGATTTCGATAAAGAGATATCACTGGTATTTTTATCGATTATATCTACAACATTTAAATTGCTATAAACTTTAATGTCATAGCCTTCACCAATTTCTATAGATTGAATTTGATACATATCTATTTCATTAGCACCTAATACAAGTGAAATTGATTTACCATTAAAATTTTTATTATAATATACCCGTCCAATGGAGTTAGCACAACTTGTGTAATCTTTTTTTTCAATTATCTCAATAGATACTGTTTGGTCGTTAAAACTATGGTCGACAAGATTAGATACACTATTTGATACAAGAATGCTGTTTCCTTGAAAATTATCATTACTATATAATACAACTTCTAAATGTTCAGGGATAGATATAGAACTAATCGAATTCCTAGGTAATGAAATTTGTTTTGAAGTATAACTACCTGGTTCTAAACTTATAAAAATACCAGTCATAATTTTATCCATATAGAAAACAGTGGTGTTTTTTGGTGTAGCAATTCTTGGGACAATACGCATATTTTTTCCAATCAAATTTGGATAAAATTTATCTACTACATGTCCTATAATATTGTTATTGTCGTCATATACTATTAGCATTTGGTCTGCATCTAAATGAATGGTCTTGCTCCTAAGCATGTTTATTTCTTTTTGTTGATCTTGAACTAGTTTCGCTAATCGATTTTGTTCTTTTTCAGAACAGCGCTTTTTAGCACAACAACCGTTACAGCGTTTGGCTTCTATGTTAACCGCACCTAATACTAACAAAACTAATATAATAACTATTCTATTAATACGCATTCTACCTAGATTTTTTTATAAGTCTATGTTGTATCACTTTTAAAAAATTTATAAATCAATTTTTATCACGATTGCAAGCTATATACATGGTATTATGGTGAATTTTAACTATAAATTTAATTAACTGAATAATTACAATTTTACCATTATTAACCCTAACTGTGTTTCCTATATTTTTTCTAAAATTAACAATTTATTAAATATTTTATTAGTTATTGCTTGTAAAAATAATAAAATATTTGATTATATATTGAAAATATATTGAAAATATATTGAAAATACATAATATATGTAACACAGTTAGGGTTAAATTAAATAATTGTTTTCTGTTGATAATTATATTTTAGTAGCTACAACTAGTGTTTGATAATATGGAATACCTATATATCCGGTTTTATCATATACATATATATTTTTAAGACGATTTTTCATAATCCAACTATTATGATATTTATGTAATAAGTCTATTTTAAAACCACCAGTAGTTAGTAATGTACTTATTCCAGTTTCTGTCCAAAATCCATATCGTTCATTAAGTTCCACTTCCCAATTATTTTTATAATCTTTACGATATAAAAATTCGTATAATGTTTGAATATTTGTTTGATATACTAAATATTCATTATCATCACATTCTAACGTTGAACACGATGGATATTCCAGTGTAAATAAGAAAAAATGACGTGATTGTTTTTGATGGTCGTCAATAAATTTTTGAAAAGTGAAACAAATATCTTGATATTTACTCCTTTTAAACGCAACATTTATTATTTCATTTGACATATCCGGACGTATAAAATCTCTAATAATCACTTTGCCGTTTGGTTTTAATAATCTGTATGCTTGTTTAAATGCTTTTTCAACTGATTCTATACGTTTAATTTCAGAACATACATAATTACTATCAACCTGTTCAGTATAACTATAAATTTCGTGAATTATTGAACTATAAATTATATAATCAGCCTTGGGCAATAATTCATGATTAATTTTTGTAGCATTCGATTTATGAAATATAATATGACCATCTGCTAAAGCTTGTTTAGTAACTTCATGTTTATTTGCGTTTTCAACTGCGGTTCTAATAGATGTGTCCATTAAATCTATTCCTACCATAATTAAGTTTAAATCAGGGTATTGGTCTTTTAAAATAATAAATAATGAAATTAAAAGATTGCCAGTTCCAGTTCCTATATCATAAATTACTATTTCTTTATCAGTATTAATAATTTTTATATTATTTATTATACTATCTATTTTCTCTTTCATAGAAATATCCATTTGTATATAGTATTCAGTCATATTACTTCTTGATTGTTCTGCTTCCTCTAAACGAGTTGGTCTACCGCCCTTTTTACTATAACGCTTTTTGCCTTTACTCAATTTTAATGTCATTTTATATAGTATATATTTTTTTTTTTTTTGGTGCTTTAGAATTTAATTTTATCATTTATGGAGTAAATTATAAATAAATAAAAACTTTATCTTTTACTAAAATAAATTTTCTAATGATAAAATCAATAAAATAGTCATTTAATATAACAAAAAAAATTGATATTTATTATTAATTAAACAATAAATATTAGTATTATATTTAGTAAATGCAGTCAATTAGAAACTTTATTAGTGGCATGTTTTCACAAAGTGGCGGTGAAATTTCACCACAATCCAATATTGAAATATGTGAGACTCCAGCTCATTTTATTTGCCCTCTATCAAAAGAAATTATGACTGAACCTGTAACCACAATAACAGGACACAATTATGATAAATCTTCTATATTAAATTATTTTAGTCAATTTGTGGAAACCGAACTGGTTCCTTCACCACACGATAATACAGTTATGATGAATAAAGGCATTTTCCCTAACATATCACTTCAAAATGAAATTATAGAATTTAGTAAACCAAATATTAGCGATGTAGACATGAATTACGCAATTCAACATAATCCACAAAATTCAGAAGTAGATATAGTCATTAGTCTTAAGCCTAATACAAATGCTAAAATTGGTAAAAAATACGTGACTCTAGTCCTAGATATTTCGGGTTCAATGGATTGTGCCACTGTAGAAATTGAATCTGGAGATGGTGAAAAAGGTTTTATGTTTTCTAGATTAGACATGATTAAACACGCATCAAAAGTCATATCCCAAATTTTAACTGAAGAAGACTATCTTTCTATTGTAACATACAGCACAGACGCTAAAGTTGTAATGAATTTTACACCAATGGATACCCAGGGCAAGGCAATCGCATCACGCACCATACTTGCTTTAAGAACAGATGGAGCAACAAACATTGATAGAGCAGTAAGTGTTGCCTTTAACCATCTAATTAATGCGGATATTTCTAATGATGCTAATTGCTCTATTTTACTTCTTACTGACGGCGAGCCTTCCGATAATGTAGAAACTATTAAATACACAGTTAAAAATAAAATGAAGACTTCAAAAAATACAACACTATCTACATTTATATTTGGAAACAAAGCAAACAGTAAACTTCTTAGTTATATGGCTGAAACTGGTTCAGGAATGTATTCATATATAAATGACGCATCCATGATAGGAACAGTATTCTCAAATTTTATAGCAAATGTATCAAATACTAGTCTTAATAAAGTAAAATTGGTAGTTCGTAATATTGATGCTTACGCTCCTCTTTACACTAATATAACTGATAATTCTAGAGATATTACCATTACAAATTTACACAATGGGTGTGTCCGAAATGTGCTATATAAAACTAAATCGCAACCTGGAACAAACTTTATATTTGAATTTGATGTTATAACAGACAAAACAACGAAGACATATAGAATTACAAATTTAGATAATACAAACTTAGAAAATATTTGTGTGCAAAATATGAGAAATACATTTATAAAAATTTTGTCTGATTTAGTCCAACTTGCATCTAATAATATAACACGCTATTTGTGGGATCAGGATTACATTAATGTTGAATTATCTAGATTGTTGTCATCTATTAAATTAAGTTTATCAGTATATCCTTCAAACGCATATTTATTGGGCATGCTTCATGACCTAGAATCATCAAATCCAGATGAAGCACAAGTTACAAAAGCATTCTCAGATAGGCAATGGTTTCAAAATTGGGGACAACATTACACCCTATCAGTTATTAGAGCAAATTGGTTAGAAGAGACAAGTAATTATAAAACTCCAAGCATTGCACCATACGCCAGTGATACATTTATTGAAATAAGGGATAAGGCAGACCTTATATTTGTAAGTATACCTCCACCAGAGCCATCTATAAAACCTAATAATGGAAGACCTGTAGCATATGTTCAGCCATCATCACAGGTATATGCTGAAAGATTTTATGGTGGTTGCCTTGATGGCGAATGCGCTGTTGATGTTGAATGTGGTAAAAAATATATGTGCGATATTAAGAAAGGAGATGTTGTAAGGCATTCTAAAGGGACAAGTCGTGTAAAATGTTTAGTTCGTCATGATACACACGATGAGGACACAGAATATGCGGTACTATCTCTAAGCCATGAAATACCCGTTTTACCTCTAAAGATAACAAAATGGCATCCAGTTAAAAGTAACGTAATTCATAATGGACAACCCACATTTCCCAATGATGTAGTTGAATTTTCAAAACTAACATCAACCAATTATTTTGTAGTAGAAAAGCCAAAGTATGTGTATAATATTGTTATGGAAGATGGTGACTATCCATGGTTTACAGTTCAAGATTTTGAGTGTGTCGCACTTGGACATGGAGAAAAGGTTAATACTGTTTTAGCACATGATTACTATGCTGAAAAGGTGCTTGACGATTTAAAACAACTTGATGGATGGGAACAAGGTTTTGTAACTGTTACTCAGAAAAAAATAAGAGACCCTCATACTACACTCGTTATTGGACTTTCATCTAATCTTTAATATCATTTTATAACTTAATAATTATTATAATAAATTATAATTTAGAAAATAATATTAGACCTCATCATTAGGTAAACCGTCTAGATTTTTAATAGATAAATCCCAATTTATATTTTTAAGAATAAATAATTCTAAACTATTTATTCTTTTTATAGGTATATTGTAATAATAACTAAAATTTCTATTTGAAAAAAATTTATCCTCCCAATATTTGGTCAAAATTATCAATAATACAATAAAAAATTCACTATAATTGATTATACTTAAATCATCTGACCCATTTATATCATATAGTAGAAATGTAGGTTCTATTTTTTGTATATAAATTGGTAAATAATCTATAAAAAAACTATCACATAAACAATTTCTATTGAAATCTATTATAATATTTAAAATTACATCTATAACATTATCCATATTTTCTATTTCTAAGCTAAATCTATCTATAAATAAATTAATAATGTTTTTAACTACATTATCAAATCTGTTATCATCCATTTTTATATTTCTTATAAGTCTTTTTTTTAAATAACATTTCTTATATACAATTATATTATAATGTCATCTGAAACTGTAGTATTCATTTACCCTGTTCATCTATTTCAAAATATAGAACCAATATTGCCCAAAAATAAACAACAAAAATATAAATATTATATTTTAGAGGAGCCTCTTTATTTTTCAAGTGCTGAGCGTGTAGTCAGGTTTAATGGACTTAAACTATTATTACATAGGGTATCAATGAAAATATATGCGGCATATTTACGTGATAATGGGTTAGATGTTGAATATATTGATTTTAAAGACATGGGCAGATTACCTTTAAAAATCAAAACTGTTAAAAATATATTATATTATGATACCGTAGACCATTTATTAGAAGAAAAAATTATGAATTTAACAATGGGTAAAAATGTTACTAAATTGGATAATCAAGGTTTTATAACATCAGAACAAGACCTTGATGATTATGTAGAGGGTCGTAAACATCTTAAACGCAAATTTTTTCACAATGATTTTTATCGTTGGCAGAGACAGAGATTGAACATATTAATGGATGACAATGGCGGATATCTTGGAGGTAAATTATCTTTTGATAGTAGTAATCGCCATACATTTCCTAAAACTAAAATTGAATATCCGAAATATCATAACACGGCGTATCATCCATTGATAGATGATTCTAAAGAATATATTAAAACTAATTTTCCAGATTATTTAGGTAATTTAGAAGAATGGCACCATATAGCTTTTGATTTTAATACCGCAAAGCAAAAACTCAAAGATTTTTTAAAAAATAGATTACATAATTTTGGAAAATGGGAAGATATTATGGATGAATCAAATCCATTTATCTATCACTCATTATTAAGTAGTAGTTTAAATATCGGAATAATAACACCTCAATTTGTTGTTAGTGAAAGTATAGAATATTTTGAATCCCATAACGATACAATTGGAATTAATGATATTGAAGGATTTATTCGCCAAATTATTGGTTGGAGAGAATATTATAGAATGGTGTATTTATATAAATATAATGAATTGGTAAGTGTTAATCTTCTTAATCACACTAATAAATTATCACAAAGCTGGTATACTGGGGAAACAGGTATTGAACCTTTAGATAAAAATATTAATATAGCATTTAAATATGGATATTTACATCATATTATTCGGTTAATGTTGGTTGGTCAGTTTATGTTATTATGTGAAATAGAACCAAATGAAATATATCGTTGGTTTATGGAATTCGCAATAGATAGTTATGACTGGGTAATGGTTCCCAATGTTTATGGTATGTTAGGATTTAATGATGGAGGTGAAACAACAACAAAACCATACATAAGTTCATCAAATTATATACTAAAGATGTCGAATTATAAAAAAGATGGAATTTGGGATACTACTTGGAGAGCATTGTATTATAATTTTATTTTTAAACATAAAGAATTAATAGGCAAAAATCCTAGAACAGGTCGTATGTTATGGCAAATGAATAAATTAACACCTCCTGCTCTGAAAGAGTTGATTAATGAAGCCGAACTTTTTATTAAAATATTATGCGACAATAAATAAAAATAAATTTGAAATATTTAACTATTGATAATGCTAAATAAAACTTCTAAAAACCTTAGAATGCATCGCCGTAGTGTTAAAAAAGGAGGAAGACAAACTATAACTTTTACTATCTTTGGGGAAGGTTTAGATAATATGGATACAGATATAAATGGAAATATAAGCACAAAAATAACTATGTTAACAGCAGATAATACAACAGCTGATTTATATACGGCGGTAATGAATAGAAGACCAGGTAAAAGCGAAACTAGCCCTGAAGGTATTTTGAGATTTCGTCAAAATCAACAATGGCAGTTTCAATTATACACAAATGAAAGATTTTTGGGATTACCAGTCGATGATAATAATGAAACAAGTTTAAAAAACATTCCTCGAACATTATATTTACTCAATGCAAGTCAAACTGAACAAGAGCTATTTGAAAAACAGCAAATGGAAAAAAAAAAAATCTAAAAAAAATTCCAAATTTTCCATAATAAGGAAGATAATTAAGTCTTTTATTTATATATAGACGTGTAGACATATATACATATAAATAGATGACTCTAATTTGTTATTGTATTCAAAATAGTAATAAAAATAAAACATATATAGGGGCTACTAACGATTTTTCAAGGCGTATTAGACAACATAACGGCATAATAAGTGGAGGGGCTAAATCAACAAAAGGAGATAAATGGAATCCAATAATACATATATCAGGTTTTAAAGACCGCCATCAACTTTTACGTTTTGAATGGTTTTGGAAACATTGCTATAAAACAAATACACGTGGTGTTTTTAAAAGGATAGAAATGTTAGAATTCTTACTTAAAAAAGATGAATGGGAAAATCTAAAGATTTTAACTAATTGTGAAATTGGAAGTTATCTATATTGTAATCAAGATGTATCCGAATTAGTTACTTGATTTTTTTTGTCTGTCCATATATCTAATAATAGTTTAGACCATGATGGTAGTGTAGAATGGTCTTCATAGTTTTTAAACCGATTAGTTATAATACTTTGAACATTTACCCAAATATAATATATATTTTCAGGAGCTGTAAATGCGGCATTTTCTAACTGTTTTTCTAATTCCAATTTAAAATCATTATCTTGTTCAACTGGAATAAGATTAATCATCTTAGGTAATAAAGTAAATAAATTTCGTTTAGGTTGTGAATATATATGATGAATTGTTTCTTTATTGTCTGTAGTCATTATGCTTTCTATATTTATTATAAATTTGTTAATTTGCTTTATTTTTAACGCATATAAGTTTCAATTTTTTATAACGGACATCTACAATTAGGACAAGAAGATGATTTTGTAGTCCAAGATAATATGCAACTTTTATGAAAAATATGGGGTTTTGTGCTACATTTTGTTACGGCCATAGTTTCTACAGTTTCTACATTATCCCAACAGATGGAGCATTGCTCACCAATGAATTTAGATTCAGAGGTAAATGAAATAGGATCTGCTATATCAGTGTTTAATTCATAATTAATAATATTAATATAATATCTATCAATAACATTATGTAATTCATTTAAATAATTATTTGGAATATAATCTATTATATAATTAGACGAATTATACGAAGCTCTAACTTCTCTATTAATAGTATTTTCATTTATAAAATCATAAATATTTTGGTGTGACATTTACAATATTGGTAGATATTTAAAAGAATAAAACTTAATAGTAAGTAAATCAAATTTATTTTATCATTATATAACTTAAAATTTTGATTAGTATATTGTAATATTATACGAAGAAAATATTAGATATGATAGATTATTTAGATATTTACAATTATTGGAAAACACATCCAAATTATTGGATTTCCATAGATAATAAAGAAAAGGCAGATTTTGAAATCTACTCTAAATTCTATAAACATGTTGATAGACATACAAATACATCTATAGATACAACTATAGATACAAATATAGATACAAATATAGATACAAATATAGATACAACTATAGATACAAATATAGATACAAATATAGAAACAAATAAAAAATCATTTATAGGATACATTATACTATATGACCAATTTTATAGGCATTTTAATAGATATTTAAATTTAGGGGACAATAATATTGTAGAATATCGACAGAATTCGATTGACCTACTTAACCAAAAAAGCAACAACTTCTTTTTAGAATTAGATGAAGATGAACTCTATTTTTGTCTAATGCCCTATAAACATTTAGGTTATTATCTAAAGTGTATTATATTGTGTATAGAATGGACTAAATATAATAATAAAATTATCAAAGAATGTAGCATATTATCTAAATTCTTTAATGATACATATTCAAAATATTATACCCTAAAACATATTAAATCTAAAATAAATACTATTCATACAAGTCAATGTTATAATCCAGATAAGATTTGTGATTATTATCCAGAAAAGTATTTATCGAAAGACTGGATTGAAAATAGTAAAACGCCAATACCTTATAATCCACTAATATTTTGGTATGAAAATCTTAAACAAAAAATTGGAAACAAAAAAATAATTGTAAGTTTAAGTGGTGGTGTTGATTCAATGCTAATATTATGGCTTCTTAAAAACTTAGATGTTTCTGTTAGTGCTATACATATTGTATATGGTAATCGTGAAGTAAGCCAAGAAGAATATAGTTTTATTGCCCGATATTGTGAACGATTATCCGTTCCACTATTTAGTTATCATATTGAATTTTTAAAAAGAGATTGTATCGATAGAGCATTTTATGAAAAGATGACTCGCGACATTAGATTTAATGTATACAAGTCTATAGAAAATGTAGAAAATCCAATTATAATATTGGGACATATACTAGATGATGTAATAGAAAATATTTGGACAAATTTGTCTAAATGTCAACATCTGCATAATTTAGGTAAAATGGGTAGTTCTGAAATTCAAGAGGGTGTACAAATAGAACGCCCGTTTCTCAATACTAAAAAAGATGAAATATATAACCTTAGTGAAAAATATGGAATACCATATCTAAAAAATACAACACCTTTATGGAGCAATAGAGGTAAATTTCGCGAAAATTTTTATAAAGCACTACATACCCAATTTGGAGACATAGTCGATAAAAACATTGTTATGGTAGCAAATATAATTAAATCACAATATGAGATAATAGAAAAAATAGTGTATAGACCTATTTTAGAAAGTTTTAATAATAATAAACTAGATATAACACTAGCAATTCAAGCTAATTTAGATTTATGTGGATGGACTTATATTATAGAAAATGTATGTCATAATTATGCTAAAATCGCAAAACCATCATTTTGTTCTATACAACAATTTGTTAAACGTCTCAATACTAATTCTAAAGAAAAAAGTCAATTATATCAGATGAAATATAATTATCAGTTTTTAATAACATTTGAAAACAATAAAACAATACTTGAAATTATTATAAAAAATAACAATATTTAACTCTAGCTACGACATAATCGACTAAAATCAAATCTTGGACCACGAAGAATTGTTACTGGTAACCAAGTAAGAGTAGATGGATTACAAATTTCTTTTGAGAAAAAACCTATTCCTATTTTAGCACAAACCCCAATTGAAAGTTGTGTAGATATAATTAATTGTTCAATGACCCCTGATAGTTCAACACTTGCGCCAGCATTAGCAATACCAATGTCAAACCTAGTTCCAGGTATTGGAACATTTGCTGTAAAGGATGCTCTCCATGTTCTTCCTACGCTTTGGCTCATTCCTAAAAGTGTTGCCCATGCCCTATAACCAAAGTTAGCAGGAATAGCACACGGTAAAACCCAGGCTGACGCACCTATAGATACGAAATTTAGAAGACCTATAGTGCAATCCAGGTTTCCACCAAATCTTGCGTCACTACATGTACAAAAATTCGGTAGACGAAAGTTATTAACGATAGAACCACAAATGCTTAAAGATGTTGATTTCATACCACTTCCAAAATCCCGCATATCTTCGGTATGGAATGCGTCCAAATTTACAACCGCATCACCTACACTACCATTAGAATATATACATTTGGATTGTTCCGCACAAATTGATGAATATGGACATGAAAACCGTGCATCCATACAACGCACCGCATTAGTAAGTGGTGAACATGCGTAAGCTAAACCTGCTCCAGTTAAATTACTCATACACGTCTGTAAATGGGAGCAAATAATACCATTTCCACAATTATTTGCCTCAACATTAATATTGGAGAGAGCATTTATGTTATTATTTGATATTAGTATACATAATAAAAAAAGAAAAAGTTTCATTTTATTAGTTATAGTGTATAATTTTTATATTGTTTACACTTAACTTAATATATTCTGTCTATAAACATAACTCCAAAAATTATTTATTTAACAATATAACAATATAACTAATAATTATTATATATAATGAAAATTATAGCTTGGAATGTAAATGGTATTAGATCTCTAATTAAATCAAATAACATTCAACAAATATTGGATGAAAAGCCAGATGTATTATGCTTAGGTGAGACAAAGATTGATTCTAACGCAGTAAAGGAAATAGATAATAATGAAATTCTTTCTTATTTTAAATATAGATATTGGTCATACTGTTCTATTAAAAAAGGTTATTCTGGGACGGCTATATTTTCTATTCACAAACCAATAAATGTAATATATGGATTATTAAATAGCAATATTGATAATGAAGGAAGAGTAATAACTTTAGAATTTGAAAATTTTTTTTTAGTACATGTGTATACACCTAATTCTGGAGCGGATCTTAAACGATTAGAATGGAGAACAACTGTTTGGGATAGACAATTTGAAAAATACATTATATATTTACAAAAAAGTAAGCCTGTTATTGCGTGTGGCGATTTTAATGTTGCCCATATGGAAATTGATTTAGCAAAACCTAAAACAAATACTAAAACTGCTGGTTTTACAATTGAAGAGAGAAACTCATTCTCGGAATTATTAAAAAATACAAAATTAATTGATATTTATAGAAAACAGCATCCTAACCAGAGTGAATACACCTTTTGGTCTTATATGAGGCAAAGTCGAGAAAAAAATATTGGATGGAGAATTGATTATTTTCTTGTTGATGAAAAAATATATACAGATAAAATGGATACGTCTATGTTATCAGTCATTGGAAGCGATCATACTGCTATTGATTTAATTATCTAAATATAAAATTAATATTTTTTAATAATTCTATATTTAAAATTAATCTTTTTATCATATATCGTTTTTTTTATATTATAAATTATAGATTTTAGAAAATTTTTGAATACTATGTGTTAATATATTTAATTTAATTCTATTGGAATACATTAGATGAAAACATCGATGGTAATTTTATCTTTTTGAGAGAACTGCCCATTTTAGATTTTGCTTTTATCGCATCTTTATCTTCATCATCATTTAATGCATTTCCTAAAAGATTTTTACCTTTATTTGAAAATTGAGTACTATCACCTGGTTTTGAACCTGATAATTTACCAAAAAGATTTACAGGATTTATCATTTTCGCCATATTTTGAATATCAGGACTATTTATCATATTTGTTAATTTGCTTATATCGCCTTTCATTGCTGATTGTAAATTAGCTTTCATATCTTTCGATATTCCTGCTTTTAGATGGTCTCCTAATTTAAGGTCAACAGGAACACCTAATAAATTTTTCATTACCTCATTTGCCTTATTTGATACTTCACCAATGGCTATATTTTTTTTCCGTTCATATTCCATTAGACGTTTGTAATGTTTTTCTATTTTGATATACATACGGTCTGTGCGATATTCGACCTCATCAAGTTTGTGATATATATTTGAAATTTGGTTTTTAAGAGTTTCACTGCGACATTCATCTGTATTTTCTATTTGAAAACAATTATTGTTAACATTTCTATCAGGAAAATTTACTTTTTTCTCAAATTTAGTTAACATGTTTTTAATTTTAAGTTGTTTTTCATAAATATCCCTATAAATAGTTTCTATTTTACCGAATTGACTTAGTATTCTAGGTTGACTTATTTTACAATCATTACTGTTTTCAAAATTTTCATATGTAAGTTGTTGTGGTAAATTAGCTTCAATAATTTCAATATTTTTTTCTAAGTATGGTATCCAAGTAAAAGCGTCTTTTAATCTATCATTCACAAATTTTACATTACATTGAATTTGACTACATTTAGGATTTTTAAAATATTCGGATATTTCGGATATTTTTACAAACCAATAACTAATAAAATTAATAAATATTATAAATATTATACTAATTATAATGTAGATAATCATATATCTTATTTTTATATTTTTTTTAAATAGGCTCTAATTTTAAAATTATTGATTTTATTATACGAAATGGTGATAAATTTGGATAAAATATAGATAGTATACTTACGCCTAATATTATTAATAAAAATACAGTTGCTGTGCTCATGCGAAGGTAAATAGGTGTTTTTTTAGATTCAGTTCCCATATTTGCGAATAAAGTCATAAAACAATTATTATCAAAAATAAAATAACTAATTAATATAGTTAATAAATATATAACATGTATCCAAATATACTTTGGAGGTAAAAATACGCCAAAATATATCAAATAAAAACCTACAATATGAAATATAGCTACAAATATTGTTGTAAAATCAAGTGACGGAAATGTATTTCTAACAGTATTTATATAATATAGGTACAGTATATCTTCAAACCAAGGTAATTCACCATTAGTTGATAACATTATATATGTAATGTATATTTAATTTTAAAAATATTAGATATATTATATATATTTATAAATGGCTAATATAGAGAGTTTCCACAATTATTTCCTGAATTCAATGAACTTTCTTCACAAACAATTATACAAAAAACAGATGTTGACGAAATAACACAACCGCCAAAAAATATTTCCATGGACATCTCCCAATTACAATTGCTTGATCCTTCAGCAATGACTAAAGAACAATTAATATATGAAATTGTTAATGGATACTGTGATAATGCACCTATAGAATGGCCTCAACATGATTTAATAACAAAATTATCTAGATTACGATCCGATTTTGGTTTATTAGAAGGTGGCAACCATTTAAATAAACAAACTAATATAACTCCAAAAAATAATATTACTAACGCTTTATTTTATAAAAAATATTTAAAGTATAAAAAAAAATATTTAGATCTTAAATATACTCTATAAAATTTATAATGTGTATTTATTCAATAAAATAATTTTAAGCATAACATTATATTTGAAATTATTTTTTTATTGATAGTGAAAGTTTACTATTATTTAGTATCTTATAACTAGCTATAGTTTTATTGTTTTCTAAATGGATAATTGTTGAAAAAGGCTCTTTAATCATTAGATGTTGACGTAATGGGTCAATACCTTCTTGGCGGAAAATTCTAGATTTAAGTGTAGATATCGTTTCCGATGAATCAACATTGACTATTATTGTTTTTTCAGTATCGTCTTCATTTTTTAATATTATCTGAAGATGTCCATTGTAATAATATAATATTATCTTACTGCGAATTTTCAAAAGTGTATTTCTCATCATTCTCAAACGTAAATCTGGATCTTTTTCACATGTTTGTTCAACGCAATTTCGCCTAAGTTGTTCTATTAATTGATATGTAATATGTTCTACAAAATCGGAATATGTCGACAATTCATTACATATTTCTTCAACATTCATAGTATTTACATTTTTAGTATTAACAGTAATACCATGACTTAAACATTGAACATTCCATTTTTTTAAAAACTTATTATATAATTCATTTGGACTTATTTGTGTTTTTGTAGTTTGTATTATTATCGATTTTAGAATTGTTTTATGTTTTTCAGTAATAGAATCTGATATGTCTATTTTTTCAGATATAATATCAATCGTTTTATTTGAAATAATTTTATAATTATACATGTTTACTTTAGCAATTTCATTATTACATATACTAACAATAGTATTAAATATACTAACTGTTATTGTTTCTGGAACTAATGTGATTCTATCAATATTAATAATATTATTATCAACAAATAATTTACAATATCGATTTAGTATTGTTAATATAACTAAACGAAAATGATTATTAAATGAGCTACTGGAATCATCCGCATTAAATTGGTTTATTATATAAGAAGTTTCTTCTCCAAATATAGACATATCGGTATAATCTAGAGACATGGTGCGTTGCCCAACTGATAACGGACGATATTTTCCATTATCAATATCCGCCTGTTGCGATGTATAATCAAAATTACTAATTACATCATTTATAATACAAATTATAAAGTCAACGAAATTTTGTAATCGTCCCAAAACAGATATTAACTCAAATCGACGTTCATGTACATTATCAATCTTAGCTCTTAATTTACTGCTTTCAATATCTAAACTGGGATATATACCTAAAAAAGTATTTAATAATTCTTCTTCTAGTTTATCAATATTTATATTCGTGTCAGTATTATATTTTATTAAAACACCTGTGTATGGATGTCCATTTGTTATTCTAGATTCATCGTACGGACAAATCGCTGCTTGATCTATACTAGAATAACACATAAATGGATACAACATATTAGCACGCAATTTATTCGTTGCGCCATCAGATATATAATATGGAATTTTGGTTTCTATTATGGGTATCTCTGGATTTATATCAATAAATTTTAAACTATACATGACTACATATTTTACTGAATGATCCGATATTGTATAAAAATTTTCTGGTGTAATAATTGATGTGCCTATTGTTTCTTCATGTATTGTAATTTTATTAAAATTCATAAATAAGTATATATATATATATTTATATATATTAGCTAAAATAATTTATTATAATTTATAGCATTTTTGTTCTGTATGTAAAATAATACATAAAATTAATAATGTGTATTTGTCCAAATTAAATAATTTTAAAAATAACAATATATTTAAAATTATAAATTTATATTCATTACATTATTGTCTGGATTATACAAGTTAAGTGATATTCTTAATATATTTACATCTATTGCTAATATTTTATTCATCAGAAAACAATGGGACGCCCATCATCATCATCATCATCATCATCAGCAGATATGGGTTTTGGTCGTTCTGCTATAGGCTTAGCATTAAAGGAGCCTTCTACATAATCAAAATATTTATCAACCCAACTTTTTACTTCCTCTTGTGTTTTTGGTTCATTAAACTTTACATCAAATTTGATTTTTAATAAATCTCTTAGTAATACTTTATCAAAATCGTCATTAACCGATGGATTATGAGGGTTTGCTTCTGGTTTCTTTTTTGAATTTATTTCTTCACAAAAATTGTTTAACGTTATAAATACATCTATTTTTATACCAGAGTCATTCGTATTATAAATTATATTAAATGTAATTTCATATAGTGTATTTATCTATTACTGGTCTTCCTCCTCTTTTTTTTATATTAAAATGCGAAGACATATTGTTTTTTTGTGATTTTCTTTTACCTCCCTTCAAACTACTATGTTCATTACTTGCTAAAAAATTGTTTTGATTTCTGCCCTGAACAATGTCGTTACTAGAAGTTGATGATACTGCGGATGTTCCACCGTTATGTAAACATCATGCGCAAAGTGCTATCCTTCTCGATGTTGTAATCACCAACAGTGAGGTCGTCCTTAAGTATCTTAGTCCCATAGTTGAGCCTAAATCTCCATTTATCTATTCCGAATTTGTCGGAGGCCATTTGCTTCACTTTATCTATAGTATCACTTTTATCAATATCAATTATTTTAGCTATTGCCCCATTTTGTTCCTTAACAAAAACCTCAAAACCTCCATGCATCATATTTTTTTTTTTTGATTTCCTTTTACCTCCCTTCAAACTACTATGTCCATTACTTGCTAAAAAATTGTTTTGATTTCTGCACTGGACTATGTCGTTACTAGAAGATGTTCCACCATATGCAGTATGTGATATTGCGTATATCATGAACAAAGTGCTATCCTTCTCGATGTTGTAATCACCAACAGTGAGTTCGTCATTAAGTATCTTACTCCCATATAAGAGCCTAAATCTCCATTTATCTTGCCCGAATTTGTCGGAGACCATTTGCTTCACTTTATCTATAGTATAACTTTTATCAATATCAATAATTTTAGATATTGCCCCACCTTTTTCCTTAACAAAAACCTCAAAACCTCCATGCATCATATTATTTTTTTTTGATTTCCTTTTACCTCCCTTCAAACTACTATGTCCATTACTTGCTAAAAAATTGTTTTGATTTCTGCCCTGGACTATGTCGTTACTAGAAGAAGTTGAAAATTTTGTTGCGGTTTCATCTATTATGGAAGAATCTAAATATCCGCCATTTCCATGTCTAGTATTAAATTGTCTAGGATTTACTAGTTCCAATTCATACATTTGATTATCGGTATTTAACACAAGCCATAATATATTATCCCAAATTATGTAATCTCCTTTTTTAAATTTTTGAACAGTAGACATTTTTATTATATTATATTATATTAAAATATTTTATTTAATATATCTTTATAGATATTTTAAAGGTTGGTGTTTTTTACTGATAATGGTAATGGTAATAAAAAACAAATTTGTAAAACTACAAAAAATATACTAACAATTATATATATAATAGGATTTTCTAAAAATGCAGATATAATTCTATTTGTGTTATAAAGATGCTAATATATTACATTTTGATTTATATGATTGACTATAGATATTACAACTCATATATTTACAATTTAATAATGGACAAACTTGAGAAACATTTTTAACTATTATCTTATATAGTAAATATATTATGCTATTAACAACACATTTTAAAATATTTGTTGAAGCTATGAAACAAAATGGGTTTATTTACAAAGATGAACTATTAATGTTAGATAACTTAAAATTAAATGATGACCAAATTCGTCAATTTTCTAAAGGTTTATTTTTTCCAGATTTGCCTTGTGCATATTTTTATTTAGATAAAGGACAATTAGAAATGTTTATTAAACTATGCTCAGCAACAAAATTGGCGACATTAGGTAAAAATACAGAAAATACAGTAAGTTCCCAAATTGAAGAATCTCACAATGGTAAATTTTCAATAAATCATTCAATGGCTTCAAATGATTATGATACTAATGAAAATGTAAGATTAGAAATTGTAAGAAGATGTTGTATTATTGGCTTTAAATTTTTAACAACTAAAGATTTTGCTTATTTAGGTTATTTAATACACATAATACAAGATTCCTATTCTCCAGGACATACATTTAGAGATTTCCTAGATAATGAACCTACTAAAATTACATATGAATTTAATGATCTTATTTTAAATTTAAAAAAACTAAATAAACACGAGTTTAATCTCACATCTGAAATAAATTCTAAAACAGTTAATAATTTAGCATATCTAATGTTAAGTGACGAAAAAAATATAAACATAATAATTAGTGAGACAGATAGATTATTAAATGATAATAAAACAAAAGAAGAAGTAAACTATTCTCATTTATTTAATATACTAATTAATTTAATAATAAATACAGCGGCAACACAAGACCCTGTAATTATTAAAAAAATACTTAAAATTATTATAGATGACGCAGATAGAAAAATTATCAATAATATTTATCTTGAAAAAAAAGTGTACAAAGACAAAATTCTTTATAATAAAATAATAAGCAACAAATACACCGATATTTTTCGAGATGGTATTACCTATGATAAGTTTCCCCATAATTTAACAAGATTGTATAAACTTGTTATGAATTTTTTATATTCCCTGTATAATCTCAATAAAATGGAGATTTTGAAAGGTGGATATAGTAACAAGTATCCATATATTAATTTATTTTTGTATTACCCTAATCAGGATTCTACTGTTCATGGTATTAAAGACTGTCGTGGTATTTTAGAAAAAGATTATGGAGATAAACAATTGTATAAATGGGCAATTACCGATACAGCCAATATATTATCAATATTGCTTACAACTACAGATGTTAAAGAAGGTATTACAAATTTATATAATCATTTAATGAATACAACATATTATATTCCTCCTAATTATTTACTACTTGTTGGTAAAAGAGATAATCCTATTGTAAATGATATTTATAATAATATTGAATTATACCAAAAGAATTTACACAAAGGAAGAAAATCTTTTTTATTATGTGCAAAGGAAAATATTTCATTAGTAGCAAAAGGATTTAATTTGGGAATTAAAGATGTAAGGGATTTTATGAATAGTTAGATTGAATTTTCATCAACATTTACGTGCACACAATAAGAACCATCGGCTTTCATTGTGTTCTAGTTCTTCAATTTTCATGCCTATTTCCAGTAATGTAGATTTGACGTCATCAATCATATTTACACTATCGCAAATAATCATTTCACCTCCATATCGCAACATACGATAGCCCTCGCGCAAGTATTCCATTTTATCTGTGCCCATTAACGATTGACTATACACGCAAATATCGGTGTTTTCATCTTCTTCATGGTCACACAAATCTAGAATATTACCTATTTTAGCACGCGAACCTTTTTCAACAACGTGGTCATATCCAATGACTTTCATCTTGGCGTGTTCTCTGAAATGTTGTGCGATATAATTGCGACCACATCCCAAATCTAATATACGCAACTTGTGTTTCGCTTTCTTTTCCAAATGCGTTATGATACGGTTGCGTGGAATTTGTGATTGATCCGTGTATCCTTTGAAACTAAAATCGCGTGCGTCGTGGTAGGCTTCCCATTGTTCGGGATGTTTTGATAAATAGTCGTGTGTGGTGGTTGAATTTTGTATTGCCCAACTTGTGCCTATTTTTTGATATTCGGATTTTTCACGATTACGACAACTAGCTTCATGACACGGTATTTCAAAACAATGATATGTTTCACAACTAAAGTTAATTATATTTTCGTGTGAGTCAATCTGTTTGGGGGTTGTTGGCAAAATATGGGATTTCTTGCTTGTTTTTTGTGAAGAAGGTATTGGGGAAGAACTCCGTAAAGAAACTTGTGTAGACGATTGTGAAAAAGTATTAACTGGATTAGAGCAACTAGTTTTTTCAAAACACTGTTCACCTTCATATTTCAAATACTCCATATATTTAGGGTGCGCAAGTGTATCCGTCCAAATTTGCCATATTTCTGAATTTGTTTTCATAATATATTTACTATCATCAGAACCGATTGGATCGTAGCATTTTTTTTGTTCATTTACCCATTGTCCTAGTTGTCTTTCGGCAAGATCTTTAACATCTATTAAAGGTGCTCTTTTATGTTTATCTATAAACTTACACAACAGAATGTGTATATTTTTCCAATCTCGAACTGGATATAATACTAAATATTTCATATATTTAGGGCTCTCAAGTATATACTTCCATCTTTCCCATATTTCAGGATTTGTTTTCATAATCTGTTTGCTTAAAATAGAACCATTTGGGTTGTAATTCATTTTTTGAACACTGACCCAATAACCTAGTATTTTTTCAGTTGGGTCATTTGATGTTTCTAAAGGTGCTCTTTTATTTATATCTATAAACTTCACTGTTAGATATTTTCTATTATACCAGTCTATATCTGGGTCTGATAAATACTTATTATACTTAGTGTCAGCAAGTGTATCCGTCCAGATTTGCCATATTTCCTGATTCATAGTATATCTGAAAGTAATCGGTCCAATTGTGTCGTAATTTCTTTTTTGATTTATAACCCATTCTCCAAGTGTTTTTTCAGTAGGGTCTTGTGATTTTTCTATAGGTAATCTCTTATTAGTATTTATAAAATTGCACATCTGAATGTGTTTATTTTTCCAATCTTTAACTATGTCTGGTAAATACTCATTATATTTAGAGTCGGCAAGTGTATCCTTCCAAATTTGCCATATTTCTTCATTTTTCATAATTTCTTGGCTTAAATTTGCACTTATGGAATTGTAATTCGTTTTTTGATTATGAATCCAAGTTACTAAATTTTTTTCTTCAATAATTGTTTTATCTATTTCTTTTTCTATTTTTTCTATTTCTTCTAATGTGATATTTGGTTTTTCTGTATTCACTAGTTTCTTTAATTTTACATTCTCAAATGAAGCTACTGATGGAAGACGACCATTTACAGTTATAAACTTACACATATGAATGTGTTTATTTTTCCAATCTTGAACTGGGTCTGATCCTAAATACCGCATATACCTCGTATTTGCTAGAGCAAATGTCCACATTTGCCATATTTCATGATTTTTCATTAGATTTTCGCTATTATTAGAACTAATTGGATTGTAATTTGTTTTTTGAGTATTAACCCATTCTTCTAGTTTTTTTTCACTAGGATCTTTTACGTTTATTGAAGGTGATTTATCTTTAGCATCTATAAATTTACACATCCCACGGTATATATTTTTCCAATCTTGTATAGTGTCTACTAAATACTCATTATAATTAAGATCGCATAGTGTATCCGTCCAAATTTGCCATATTTCCTGATTTTTCATAATCTGTTGGCTGAAATTAGCACTAATGGAATTGTAATCTTTTTTTTGAGTGTAAAACCATCCTACTAGTACACTTTCTATATTTTTTTGTTGCTCTCGATTTAGTTCCTGCTCGCAAGCTTGGATGTAAGTAGGTATATCATTCTTGGAGTGATCACGATCACGACGAAAGTCTTCACCTGCCCAATTGTTTTTGTCTAGATTATTTTCGACAGATGTGATATTATTCAAACTTGAACGTGAAGGTGCTCTTTTATATGTATCTATAAATTTACACATCTGTTCGTGTTTATATTTCCAATATTGATATCTGTCTAATGTTAAATTATATCTAGAGTCGGCAAGTGTATCCGTCCAAATTTGCCATATTTCCTGATTTTTCATTATATAATTGCTACTATTGGCACTAATTGGAACGTAGTTCGCTTTTTGAGTTTGAACCCATTGTCCTAGTTTTTTTAGGATTGGGTCTTTTGAACGTGTATTAGGTGTAGTTTTATGTTTATCTATAAATTTACACATCTGATTGTGTTTATTTTTCCAATTTTGAATTGGGTCTCTGTCTGCTAAATACTCATTATACTTATGATTGTCAAGTGTATCCCTCCAAATTTGCCATATTTCCTGATTTTTCATTATTTGTTTACTATGACATGCGTCAATAGGGTCATAGTTCTCTTTTTGACGACTAATCCATTGTCCTATTATTTTTTCTGTAATATCTAATGGGTTTTTTGCTGTTTTGGAAGGTGTTGTTTTATGTGTATCTATAAACTTACACATCTGACTGTGTTTATTTTTCCAAATCTCAACATTATCCAATCGTTCCAGATTACATTCAATCACGGCCGAATTAATCCTTTTCGAAAAATCAGTATCATCTGCAACTTTCCAAAGAATACGCATTTGATCATTGATATTATAGTCAATCCTTGGACGGTTTGTTTTTCTTGGAATGTCTAGATTTCTTGGACGTTTTTGTCTTTTCATAACACCATTATGAACAATTGAATAATATTTTTTAGTTCCAAAGGTGTCTTCATACGCATACAAACAAACGCTGTCATCGACTTGACCATGTTCATTGTGTATAATAACTGGTTCATCTGGATTATTTGTATGAATTTCAACCCTTTGACCACTTTCAATAAGTTCTTCAATATCACACTCATCTATAGGTTCGGCATCATAATCAACCCGACAACCCTGTTTTGTTAGGGTGTGCTCGCGCTCCGCTTCCGTAAAATTGCTAGGATACCGCAAACACAAATCGTATAATTCCTGGTCTTCTTGTTGAAGCGCCGCACAAACATTTAGCACCGCATTATAATCACCTTTTTCACCAAGATTAAGTTGTTCGCGCAACACCTCATCACGTTTCTCAACATCATCTCCACAGTCGCGGTATTTCCGCATATCTACCCAAACAGGAATAAGCACGGTAGCCGCAGGACGATTTGTTCCAGGGATTTTACGACAAACGCGTCCAATATTTTGGATAATATCTTTGACGGATGTTTTCGGGTCAACGAAAACGGTCATATTAGCATTTTTGGTATCAACACCTTCACCTATGGTTCCACAAGACGCCAAGATGAAAATCTCGTTATCAGCACATTTCCCAAATTCAGACAATACTTCTTTTTTATCTTTAGTTCCAGCCGTAAGACCTACAAGTGTAATTTTATTATAAAAACCAGTTTTTTCAGGGAATTCATTCGCACAAATGCGATCAAATGCACATTTAAATTCGGTTTGTCCATTTTGAATAAACCGTAGCACGGATGTATCAGAATTACTATCGATAGCAACATCTTTATGAAATGTTAATACGCGTGAATTTCCAGTGGCTAAAATACTTCGGGCGATACATTCATAGAGGGATACTGTGCGTGTTTCACTTGCTCCTGTAAACATATCAATCCGAATATTAAATAGTGATAACACATCATCACGCAATCCATTCAAGTAGGTGTAATGGCAATCGGGATGAAGTGGACCACAATCGCCGTAAATACCCATATCATTATTTTCGCGGTCATACATCGTAATTCCATTTTTGTTGACTGGTGTAGCTGTAAAGAATACTTGCTTTTCATATTTGCCTATATTTGCGGAACCATAGATGAGTTCTTTGTATTTATGACTAGCCGTGCGATGGGCTTCATCAAAACAGGTTAATCCAATGATATGTCCGTCTAAATTTGCTAGTAATACATCTAAGCTTTGGTAGGTTACACATATAATTTTTTTTGATTTTGGATTACTATTTAAAAATTGTTTAATGTCTACAGGATTAGTAGTACAATCAATATGAATATCGTCTAAAGTTAGGACATCGGTTCCAAGTAAATCTTTTTGTGTTCTACTTGATACATTGAGTAATTTATGTTTAGATAGTTCTTTGGGCACTTTTGTTGGACTAAGATAGTCATCATAGAATTGTTGAATGAGTGCTAGAGATGGAACAACTACAACGCTAATATTTTTCTTCTGTCCAATGATTGTTGCGGTTATTAATCTTGATTTACCTGATCCACAAAACATCTTTACAAGACATTTTGATAGTGATAATAATTGGAATAATATTGCCGAATATGCTACAATTTGACAATGGCGTGTTAAATGATCATTTATGTAGGACATAATAGATTTTTTCCTTGTTTTTTTATTATTTGTAATATAAGGTTTTCAATTTTTTAAATTGTAATTTTTTAACATTATCGATTTAGAATAATTAGCATTAAAAAATTACAATTTAATAGTCTAATATAATATAAAATATGCTTGGATGTTTATTTACATCTATTGCTAATAATAATTCATATCCCAGATTTAGCATACTTAATGATTTATAAAATTGATAGGTGTTGTCTTTGAAATACTTTTTCATATAAAAACTTAAGTTTCATTTTTAAATTTGTCTGAAAAAACATCATCATAAAAGAAATAATTATAGCGCCATTTGCGTCAATACGTGATGCTCTAGATAATGAAATATCAAACGGCATAACCAGTTTTGAAATAAATATATTGCAGTAAAAAGCACTTATACCTACAATAATAATTTCAATCAATATTTCTAATAAAATTATAAACACATTTCTTTTTCTGTATTTCTCTTTATCTAATGCACCCGAAGTTAAATTTAATATGTTTGATATAATAAACGCAAAAACAAAAAAAATAGTATATATAATTATTAAATGAATAATAGTTATAAATTCTGATTTACTATCCATATATATTATAGTAATAATTATACTTTTATAAAATACTTTTATAAAATTATTTAAAATGTAAAATTTTCTAAGTAATTTATATATTATATTATGAAAAAATTGATTTTTTTTAATATAAAATACAAAAGTATATAAATTAAATAATGACTTCATCAAGTATTATATTATCAAATATTTTAGCAACCGAAAGTTGTGAATTAGGTGAAACTATTAACAATTATATGGAAGCAAAATTAAAAGAATTTCAGGAAATAATGAAGACAAAAATTGAGAGTGTTATTACTCATAAAATAGATAAATTCTATAATAAATCATTTGAAGAACATGAGAAAGTTTTGTTTGATAAAGATGGAACATTCTATATAGATGGATATAATGGTCAACTTCACTCAAATTTTATGCAGAGACAGTGCAATGTATTTACTGAAGAAAAATTTAAAAAAGAAAAATTTTTATCTAAAGAAAATACTAAATGTTTTAGTATAGAATATTGTAAGGAAAGACATAAATACGAGACTATCTTCTACAAAACATTAATACTATGTCGAAACATTCCTCCCGCTACTCAATATTTCACACCACAATGGGATTATTGTGCTGCATATAAACATAATCTTTCAACAGATTGTTTATTTGCTATTAAATATTTCCAAGCTAGTTCCGATTATAATGCGTCTATTAAAGTATTAGAAGAACATCCAGAATACTTTAAAAAAAATTGCAGTGATTTTGAAGAGATTTGTCGCAAGGAATATTCTGAAATTGAAAAAACAAAATCACAATTAAAAGCTTTAATGGATGAACAGATTACTAAGAAGGATTACTATGCATCTCTTAAAAAAAAATTAAAAGATATTGAACTTGAAAAAAAACAATTAGAAGAAGATAAAATTAAATTAAAAGAAGAAAAAGAAAAAATGATTTTTATTAAAGAAAAACTTATACAGATGAAAGAAGAAGTAGAATTAGAAAAACAAAAAATAGAACAACAAAAAAATAAAACAGTTGATTTAGATAAATGTTTTGAAGAAATTATTTCATCTAAAAAATGTAAAAATAAGCAAAGTGAAAAGGTTGCTTTTGATTAAATATTTAATTAAAGAAAAAATTAATATAGTAATAATAATGGATACTATACAAGATTATAAAATTTAATATTCTAATTTATTATTAAAATATGAAGAACTACAAAAAGAATATGAACTTAAAATAAATGAACTTAAAGAAATCTTAAAAAATATACTGCACCATCAAGAAATAAAAAATAGGTAATAAAAATGTTGTATCACCTGAAAAAATTAAAGAATATAATAAAAAAGCATATGAAAAAAGAAAACTTAAAAAATTAGAAAATATTAAGAATTAATTAATTTTTTGCGTAAAAGTTGTTTAATCAAGGTAGTAGATTAAATAACATCTGATGGGATTGTGTGTATCTACCTTAATATACACATAAGAAAGTCCATTATTTAGAATTTAGAAACTCTTTAATGAGTAAAGCGATGCTTTATTTTTATGCTTAAAAATGGCATTTAAAATACGCTAAGCTCTAAATTACTTACAAATAATTATATAATAATATATATAATATGATACGACGTTTATATACATCTATTGCGAATAATTATTCATCTTTACCAGTCAATATTATAAAAGGTAAAGATATATATTTATGGGATATTCATCACAAGAAATATATTGATTTATTAGCGGGATATAGTGCTGTTAATCAAGGACACTGTCATTCTAAATTAGTTTCTATTATGCAAAAACAATGTAATACACTTACATTAACAAGTCGTGTAGTTATGAATGAAAATTTAATACAATGGAGTGACTATATAACTAAATTATTTAAGTATGATAAAGTATTAGCAATGAATAGTGGTGCTGAAGCTGTGGAAACATCCTTAAAATTGGCTAGACGATATGGACATCATGTAATGAATATTCCAGAAAATAAAGCTAAAATTGTATGTCTTAGTGGTAATTTTCATGGTCGAACTATTGGTGCGATAAGTCTTAGTGATTACACTAATTATAAAAAGGGGTTTGGTTCTCTTCTTGATAATATTATAACAGTAAAAATGAATGATGTCTATTCATTATTTCAAGCATTAGACAATAACCCAAATGAAATAAGTGCTATATTATATGAACCTATACAAGGAGAAGGTGGTATAATACCTATATCAAATGACTTTTTCAAGGCTTTGTATCAGATCAAGCAAACATATCCTGATATTTTATTAATGGCAGATGAAATTCAAAGTGGATTAGGCCGTTCAGGTAATTGGACAGCTGGACAAGTATTATTTCCACAAATAAAACCAGATGTTTTAATTTTAGGCAAGGCATTAAGTGGTGGAATGATACCAATGAGTTGCGTATTAGCAAATAATAATAAGATGAATGTTTTTGATAGTGGGTCTCATGGTTCTACTTTTGGAGGTAACCCTCTGGCTTGTGCTATTTCAATAGAGGCACTTAACATAATTGATAGGGAATGTATGGATTATATTAAAAAAAAAGAACAAATCATGTATATATTTTTAAATAAAATGTGGATTGATAATCCTGATAAAATAGTTGATGTGCGAGGAAATGGGATGTTTTGGGGAATACAATTTAAGGAAAATTATAATATTGAAAAATTAAGACATTTGCTATTAGATTTAGGATACATCACATGCACCGCTCGAAATAATACGCTAAGAATTACACCTCCTCTTACAATAACTTATAAACAAATTGAAAAATGTATGAGTATTCTTAGTGAAACGATATGAATAATTAGACTAACATTTACGCATGTAAAAAAGTAAAAATTATTTTTATTAAAATTAACATATATATATATACATATATATATGGAAGCCTTAACAGCATATACTCAAAACGAAGAGTGTGTGTCTCCATTGTTACGATTAAAAGGCAATAGTGATAAATGTATAGTCGAATTACTAGATATAGTATATCAAATAGGTGGTGATGATCCAACAGCACACTTTAATGAAGGGCAGTTTACAACATTATTTCATTCTATATTATTTGATAGACGACAATTTACTCCTATTGATAGTAAAGGAAAAATAGCGGGTCCTAGCCGATTAGACATTTTACCAAACAATATTTATAGAAAATTGTTAGTTTACATTATTTTAAACTTAGAAACTTTTGATGTATATCAATTAGATATTTTGCGTAGATTATTTGTGGCAATTGAAGAAAATGCTATAAGTGGTTACATGTATATATCGTTAAAAGGGAGGTCTTATGAGCAAATTTTAGAAAAGATGCGGAGATACGACGTTGAACCCAATTATGGATGGCTGTCCATAGGACATTTATCAAAAACTGAAAAACAATTAATTATTTGCAATACAACTGTAATTTTAATAATACAATCACGGAAACAACAATTAGAATAATAGAAATGCCTAGTAACACAATTTTAAATATTATAGAAATATTTTCTTATTTTTATTTCTAGAATAAGAAAATATAATTATAAAATAACTGTAGTTTTTCATTCTACTTTTATGTAATATTACTTTTATTCTTCTTCACCCTGCATCAATCTCAAGGCCAATTCCCTATCCATATCTATTTGTCTTTGTTCTTCCGGAGAAAGAATACGAGCAGGAGGAGCAGGGACACGAGCAGGAGGAGCAGGACCAGGAGCAGGAGGAGCAGGGACACGAGCAGGAGGAGCAGGACCAGGAGCAGGAGGAGCAGGGTCACGAGCAGGAGGAACAGGACCAGCAGCAGAAACACGTTGACGTTCACGCTCATTTTGAAGTGCACGTTGACGATCTTCTTCACGGTTTCGTTCATGTACACCTACGCTTAATAATGAATGAACTTTTGTTAGATGAATTAATTCTTTTTGACAACTAACAAGATCTCTAGAAAATTGATCAATAGAAAGTGATATATCTTCTCGATTTTGAAATGCTTTTGTTCGGATTCTGTTTTCTGCACATGCCATACATAAAAAATTTTTACAATAACAATTATCAGGTGGGGATGCTCGCCTCATTAATATTTGTGAATTTTCTATAGTATAATCAGAAATGGTTGTATGATCTTCACGTGGGCTTAATTCCCTACCATTCATAATAAAATGCATGCTTCCAATCGGTATACCTGATATTCGTTCCACAGCTCTTTTAATATCATATATTTTATCTGTAGGTAATACTCTTAAAGGGTAGCGTATTACAGCACTATGTGATGGAACAACAAGCACATACGTAGATCCTGGTCTATCTAATTTGTTTTGCGGTAATGATTCTGTATTTGCACTACTTTCAAATATATGTTTTAATTCATATATTTCTTTTGTATATTTATTTAACATATCTATTATAATATCTGTATTTTCATTATGATTTACATATCTTTTATTATCTGGACGAAGTTGCTCACGCGCTTTTTCTATTTGTTGAAATTCACTCATAGGTTTTAGGGTCATTGTTAAATCGGTTTCTGTTTCACCATCGGTATATAATCTGGCTAAATCAAAACTATCTAAGCATTCTAATTCGCCCTTTTTTAAAATTATATTAAATCGTATTTCTATAGGAAAATCAAAATGACCCGAATCTGCTATTTTTTTTTTTAAATCATATATTTTATCATCATCTTTGGGTTGAAATGGTATTCGTTGACCAGTTAATTCAAAAAAAATATTAAATTTATATCCTCCTTTTTGTAAATATTTTTTATTATTATATTTTTTTGATTTTTTTATAGAGTTCTTTCGGTAACTAAAATTTCTAGATTTCATTTATATATATTATATTAATATTAATTTTTAGAATTATAATACATAAATAATTTATAAAATATAGAATAGTTGTAATGTAAAATGTGTTTTCTATAAATTACAATTAAAAAGAAAAAGTTATAAATGTATCTAAATTATTTTATTCTTCACCCCGCATCAATCTCCAGGCTAATTTTAGAAAAGATGCGGAGATACGAAGTTGAACCTAATTATGAATGGCTGTCCATAGGACATTTATCAAAAATGAAAAACAATTAATTATTAGCAATACAACTGTAATTTTACTTATACAATCACGGAAACAACAATTAGAATAATAGAAATGCCTATTAACACAATTTTAAATATTATAGAAATATTTTCTTATTTTTGTTTCTAGAATAAGAAAATATAATTATAAAATAACTGTAGTTTTTCATTTTACTTTTATGTAATATTACTTTTATTCTTTACCCGACATCATTCTCCTGGCCATTTGCTCATCCCTTTCTATTTGTCTTTGTTCTTCCGGAGAAAGAGTACGAGCAGGAGGAACAGGGACACGAGCAGAAGGAGCAGGACCAGGAGCAGAAACAAGTTGACGTTCACGCTCATTTTGAAGTAAACGTTGACGATGTTGTTCAGGTACACCTACTCCTAATTCCCTATCCATATCTTCTTGATTTTGAAATACTTCTCTTCGGATTATGTTTGCTGCCCGAGGAGGAGGAGGAGGAGCAGCACCAACATTTTCAATTGTAGGGGGATCTCTAGTAAAATTATCGGCACTAGCTATAGAAGCTGCTTGTTCGGAAGACTCTAATCTATTTAAAATAATTCCCAGAGTAGTTATTTCATTTTGACTATTTACAATATCTCTAGGAAATTCCTGAATAAATTGGGCTTCAGATATATGCCCTTTTTTACGATGTATATTTTCTAGTTCACACATTGAACACAACCGTTCGCCACAAAAACAGTTAAATCTTGAACGTACGAGTATCTCTATTTCAGAGTCTCTTTGTATATTATATTGAAAAATAGACCTTTCATTCTCGAGTAGTCTACCATTGTATCTAAGATCTATATCATTAATGCTACTAAATTTAAAACGCAGCATTGTTTTTTTAATATCATAAATTGTATCTGTAGATAATACATATAAATTAAATTGATGAGTGTATGATTTAACAACAATTGGGAAATCATTCGGTCTTCTACTTAATTGTGGTGCCGGATTTACTATATTTTCAACAGCTATTTTTAACTTCATACTTTCTCTATTATATAATTGTAAAATGTTAAACATTGCTCTAACAAGAGGACTATGTTCAGTATTCATACTTAAAGTAAACATTCGGTGTATATGTTCTAAATTTAATAAATTGGTTGCTTTTTGTATTTTTTCTCGGTCATTCATTGGATGTATAAACATTTCGAATGTAATTTCTTCATCAGTTTCTATGTTTTCTAGAGTTCGTTCGGAAAAAAATTTACGTAAATCAAAATTATCTAAACATTCTAATCCATCATATGTTAAAGTTATATTAAATCGATTTTCTATAGAAATCTGCAGATTAGTGTAAATAGAGTGTTTTAAAGTAAATATTGTCTCAAAGTTACCCCGATAATTATATATTATTCTCTGACCAGTTTGCCTCCATATAATAATAATATTTTTGGTTCCTCCCATTTGTAAATATTTTTTTGATTTTTTTGATTTTTTTAAAAGTTTTTTTCGGTAATTGATATTTCTGGATTTCATGTATATATAATATATTGCAATTAATATTTTTTTGGTGGTAAATATAGATTTTAAATTGTTAAAATAAAAAATCAAAACAATTTTATATTAAATTTAATTTTAAAAGTTATTTAATTCAATATATTATCACAAAAATTATTTGAAACAATTGATAATGGATGTTGTCTTAATATAGTTGATATTTTATTACATAATCTTATTTCACTTGTTTCAATGTAAATCAATGATTTAGGAAAATTTGTTGCCTTTGGATTAGTTTCTATATACTTTGATATACGATGTCTTTCTCCCATAGAATTGTCGATTTTATTAGTTTGATCAAACAGATCATTATCAAAATTATCATATTGGTTAATAGAAGTTAAGAAATCCCTAAAAAAATTAACCAAAATTGGAGGGCTATTTCTCAAATTATTTTCGATGTAATTATAGTTATCTAAAAATAAATGTCCATTGTATTCATCTATTTTTTTATCTTTTCCAATAATCACCATAGACCAGTTATATAACTCAGTTTTATTTTCTGTTTGTAAAAAGCTATCTATTAATTCATTGATTTCATAAGAAATGTTATCAAATTGTATTTCTCCGTTATTAAATGTAAAATTTGTATATAGCCATATATTAATGTATATAGTTAATATATGATTTAAATAATCTAATCTTTCAACCAATTCATACATAATAACTCTATTATTTTTTTTAAACATAATTATAAAATCATTAAATTGTTTTTTTATATCATTTGACTTTAAATATTTGTTAATAGTTTCAAAATAATTTTGGATAGGTAATAAAATTTGCTCTTCATATATTTTTAATACTAAATATACACATCCAATTTCTTTTATTAATGGATATTCAATAAGTCTATCTATAAACATATTCATCATATCTTTTGAAATTGGAAAAAAATAATCAGTAAAATATTGATTTAATATTGAATATATAAAACCTGACCCAAACTGGTATTTATTACGGTCAAAATTTCTACAGTCATATAAATATCCATTATCGTGTAAGTCCATTGAGTTAAAACTTCTCTTGGTTCCATCTTGAACAAATCCACCTGTTTTAGGAATTATAATATTTTGATTAATATACTTATCATTTATATTGTTTATAATATTGGAAATAACAGTATTAATCCTATGTAAAGCATCCCAATTTATATCAATATTAATATTATTAATTAATATTATAGGTTTTTCAAATGGATACTTGTTTGGAATAATAATTTTTAAATTTAAATCACGATATTTACAAATAATATGATATTTTTCTTTTTCATTATTTATAAAATATATTATTACATCATTAACGGCAGGATTAGCAATTAACTCAATATTTATTTCATATTTTAACCTTTTTTCTATAATTGTATTAGGGTCAATCGCTTTATCTATTGCGTCCATTATATATATATTAATTGTGTATTTAAAAAGAATAATTTTACTATTTTCATATAAAATAAATATAGTTAATAAATAAACAATATTTATTTAATTTAATTGTTAATAATATATATGCAGCGATTACGTGACAATCCGTTAACTCATGATAATTTAGAAGCCTATGTTTTCAAAATTAATTGTATTAGAGAACAGTCTATATTTTTAAATCCAGGTGAATTACCGCACAGAATTGTAGCAATAGGTGATATACATGGAGATTTAGAAGCTCTATTTAGTATATTATTAAAATCTCAAATTATTGATGAACATGGTAGATGGAAAGCTGTAAATACATTTTTAGTTCAGACAGGTGATATTTTTGATAAGGGTCGATTAAAACCGCCTCTTAATTCAGTTGGACAACCGCAAAATTCTCCTGGTTATGGGCGTCAATATGTGCCTTATGATGTTATTGATAAATATGGAAATGCTCAAACTATTACTGGAAATCATAATTTTGATTTTGGTGAAGTCGGTGATGAACTAGTAATATTAAAATTTTTAACAGATTTACATGTTCAAGCAAGAGAATCAAACGGTAAATTTGGAAATAGTAGAGTATTATTATGCGTTGGAAATCACGAATTTATGAATACATCACAATTTGATTATTTTTCAGATACCCCTTATGAAGAACTTCAACGAATTATAAATGAAGGAACTCACGAAGAAATTCAATCTGAAATAGATAAGAGAGAATTAAAAAATCAGTGGAGACAACCATTGCGTTTACCTCCAGGGATGCTTATTGAACAACAACGACAGCTACTTTCAGCATATGTTGGTATAAATAGTGTAATTACCCAACAATATGCTCATCCAATGGATGCTATTTTATTTGGAGGTCCAGAGTTTCCATTAAGAAGAGAAATATTTAAACAAGGGAGAGGGTATTTAGCTCGTAAATTAGCGTGTATATTAAATGCTGTAGTAGTAGTTGGCGACTTTATATTTTCGCATGGGGGTATTAATTCAGTAAATCTTGATACAATTAATGATATAAGTGATTTACAATTAGTTAATGATATATTGAGAGACTACTTGTTAGGCAAACCCACTAATCGCGATGATATTGAAAAATATTTTATGGATAATGAAACTTCATTACTTTGGCATAGAAACTTAGGAAAAGAAAACAATCCTGATAAATATGTTTGTAAAGATACGCTTGAATTGATTAGAGATAAATTATATAGACCAAATCTAAATATAGTTATTGGTCATGATATTCAAGGAACGTGTATTGATCCCAAAGCTGATGCTGATATTACTATAGCACGTGTTAGAAATTCTTGGAAAAGACATAATCCTGACGGAACTGTTGATAGTTGCGTAACTCTACCTACGACATGGTGTAATAATCAAATTTATAGAATAGATACGGGTATATCGCGCATGAATAACTCATCTGATTATAGAACTCCCAATGAAGGTAATTTAAATAGTTTAATTATTGAATTAAATCCCGATGGTTCTAAAGGTAGTGTTAAGGCAATGAATGGAGTTCTTGGTCTACAAGATCCTATTCAAAAAGATTAATATATTTTATTATACTATAATCTATAAATAATAAAATATTTAGTAATGCTTTAGTAATCATAAAATAAATATTATACAGTATTCTAATGAATATATCTAATCAATTGTTTCCATGGTAGTTTCATTTTTTTGTAGATTTTCAAGTTCTTTATCTTCTTTATCTTCTTTAACTTTTTCAAAGTCATTAGCACTTACATTAAGTCCTATTTCGACAATACCATGAATACGATTGGCAAATTGAACAGGGTCTTCTAATGAAAAACCAGATGTAAGCAATGCTGATTCATATAATAACCAAATAAAATCCCGAGTTATTTTTTCATCCGTATTGGTGACTAGACTTTTAATAATGCTATTTTTAGGATTAATTTCTAATGTTTTTTTTGATGACATAAACATTTGATTGGGTCCACTACCAAGTGCCTGTGCTTTCATAATGCGTTCCATATTTGCAGAATAACCATATTCTGCTGAGACCAAACAGCAAGGAGATTCTACAATTCGATTTGAGCAGACTGCCTTTTCTATTTTATCACCAAGCGTTGTTTTCATTAATTTACACAAGTCTTCGGTTTTCTTTGAAAGTTCTTCAAATTGTTGTTTTTCTTCATCACTTTCGTCTAGATTAAGTTCTCCTTTAGTAATACATACTAATTTTTTACCATCGTAATCTTTAATCTGGTGAGTAATGTATTCATCAATTGCTTCAACTAAATATAGAACTTCATAACCTTTTTGTTTAAGAGCTTCTAAAAACGGTGCATTTTTAACAGAAGTAATGGATTCCCCTGTAATATAGTAAATATCTTTCTGACCTTTTATCATTCTAGATACATAATCTTTTAATGAGGTTCCAAGACCCTCAGATACAGTTGATGATGGAAACCGCAATAGATCAACTAATTTTGAACGATTTACTTCATCTTCGTGAACTCCAAGTTTAAGATTTTTACTAAAATGTTCATAAAATGTCTTATAATCATCCTCTTTTTCTGATAATTCTGTAAATGTTTCAATGCATTTTTTAATAATATTTTTGCGCATAACTTTTAAGATTTTATTTTGTTGTAATACTTCACGAGAAATATTCAAAGGCAAATCTTCTGAATCAACCACACCTTTTACAAAAGATAGCCATTCAGGGCAAAGTTCTTCACAATTATCAGTAATAAATACTCTTCTAACATATAATTTAATATTTGATTGTTTTTTTTTTGAATTATTACTGAATAAATCAAATGGGGCGCGCTTTGGCACATATAGTAGTGTAGTAAAATCCAGTTGTCCTTCTGTTTTAAAATGTTTATGGGCAATAGGTTCTTCCCAATCATTTGATAATGATTTATAAAATGTATTATATTCCTCATCAGTTACTTCGGTTACGGGTCTTGTCCAAATTGGTTTCTGTTTATTAGTTAATTCCCAACTATGTGATACCTCGGTCACCTTTTTAGTTTTTTTATCCTTTTGAGGTTTTTCGTCAGTTACTTCTTCAATTGTGGGTTCTTCACTTTCTGGTTTTGTTTCTTCCACATGGTCGGTATCTGAATTTTCATCATCGGTAACATCTTTTTCTTCCTTTTTTTCTACCCATAATGAAATAGGATAGTTAATAAATTCAGAGTGTTTTTTGACTAAATCCTTAAGTCTATGTTCATCAAGAAAGGTCAGTTGGTCTTCTTTCATATGTAGAGTTATTTTTGTCCCTCGTCCAAGTGGTTCACCTGTTGTATCACGCCGAACGGTAAATGTTCCACCCGCAGTTGATTCCCAAATATATTGTTCATCATCATTATTTTTAGATGTTACCGTAACTTTATCTGCCACTAAGTATGCTGAATAAAATCCTACTCCAAATTGTCCAATACACGCAACATCAGCACCACTAGAAATAGCTTGCATAAATGATTTTGTTCCAGATTGTGCTATAGTTCCAAGTAAACTCACTAAATCCTGTTTAGACATACCTACTCCACTATCTATAATAGATAGAGTTTTATTTACTTTATCAGGAACCAAATGGATAAATAATTCTGGCTGTTTTTCAAGAACAGAATTATCACTCAAACTATTATATCTTATTTTATCAAGGGCATCAGACGCATTTGAAATAATTTCTCTTAGGAAAATTTCTTTATTACTATAAAAGGTATTTATTATAAGAGACATAAGTTGGTTAATTTCAGCCTGAAAGGCGAATGTTTCAATATTGGATTGTTCGTTTTCCATTCTATAAAATATATTCAATAACTTATTTTTAAGTATAAAATATATTTTATACAACCATTATAATAGTATGTATATATAGTATTATGTTGTTATATTTATGTTATTAAATCAGTATCCTTCTGTTGAGGGTCTATTAGTGTATTATTTAACGGTTGATCTGAACGTGGATTAATCACTAGGAGAAGTAGTGTATTTCCTTCCTGAATGTTATAGTTAGCCAAAGTATATTCGTCATTTGCGAATGTTCTCATTCCTCTAAATGTAAGGCGTAACCTATCTTTTGGAATACCAGTTAATGCTTCAATCTTTTGTTTGATTACACTAAATGTGTCTGACGTATTTACATCAAGTGAAAAAGTCATTTTATCAAAATGTTTTATAATAATTTGCATACCACCAGTCATTAATTTAGACCTTTTCGATTGTTTTTTTCTAAAACTGCGTTTTCCACCCTTGCGAATATTGGGGTCATTATTATTGTTGTTGTTATTGTTGTTAGGATCTTGAGCAGATTGTAGGTTTGGAAAGTTGTCTCTTGACCTTTGAGCCATTGATGCCATCATATTACCAGGAGGTTGAACAGGTTGTAGGTTTGGAAAGTTGTTTCTTGACGTTTGAGCCATTGATGCCATCATATTACCAGGAGGTTGAACAGATTGAGGCAAAGAAACAATATTACCCACAGGTAAAGGGTGTACTGCCCCAGCACCTGGTGCCCAGGTGCCTTGCCTTTTTCGTTCGGCTGTTAAATTTTCGTCATTTGCCCTAGCCTCTTGCATCTCTTTATCTCTCCTCATTCTTTCTTCATCCATCTCTTTATATCTCCTCCTTCTTTCTTCATCCATCCTCATCCTAGTTTCAAAATCCTTCCTCATAATTTCTGACTTCCTCTGATGTTCTATATCTTCTGGAGTTTTTTCTGATAGTAAAATTCCTTTTAAATCAAATTTACCTTTCCACCTAGAATCAAACTTAAAATGATCGGCTAAAAGGTTGGATAGCACAACATGGGTTTGAGTTTCTCTTTCTAAAATTAAACGTTGTGTATCAACAGGCATACCCGTTATTGCTTCAATCTTTTTTTTCACTTCACCAAAGTTATCATGGTCATAATCTACATCAATTGTAAAAGTTGTGCCGTCCGATTTTTTTATTTCAATTTGCGCACCACCAGTCATTAATTTAGACCTTTTCGATTGTTTTTTTCTAAAACTGCGTTTTCCACCACCAGGAATATTTTGAAAATTGTTAATGTGATTGTAATTGTGATTGTAATTGTTATTGTTATTTTGATTGTAATTGTTATTGCTATTTTGATTGTTATTGGGTGGAGGTGGAGGTGGAATACGCCCTGTTAATTGATGGCAGTAATTGTTACTAAATCTATTCCAATCATTATCGTTTATACGCCGATTCATAGGGTCTTGTCCATTCATATGGTTATGTTCATTCATAGATAACCATTCACATAATGCTCTAGCATCGTAACAAACTCCATTAATTGAGGCTCTATATTCTGGGTCTATAGTTGATAATGGTTCTTGAGTAATTGGACAAATTGTGTTTGGGTCTTGTAATTGGACTGCTGGGCAATCACCTCCAAACTTATTAAATCGTTTTCGTAAACTATTTTTGCGTGAATTAGGCATTTTTATATATATATATATATATATTATTAAATCTATTTACGAATTTTAATAAAAAGGTCAAATCGTCTATCTAAATTTTGCACATGTCCCTCTAAATTTATTAGGTCATAATTGATATCTACGGTTCTTAACCAATAAAAATATTTAAGTTTATGATCCTGTATTTTTTTTTTAATTTTGTCGAGTTCATCGTGAATTCTAACAGATATATCCTCAATACCATGAAGGGCAATTAATACTGTCGATGTTTCAGTATCAGTGTTAGGTAATGAATGGATATAACTTTCTATTACTTCTAATTTATGTTGAATATCTAATTTTTCTAAACTCATTTTAAATAATTGTTCTCCATAAAAATATTCAGACAATATTCCACATATTTTTGTATTAGTTGCTGTAATAGACCGAATAATAAGATCCCTTTCTAATAATTCTGTTATAATTCTACCTCCAACATATATACCGCTTACTACGATCGACATTTTCTTTTATATGTATTATTAATAAAATAGTTTTTATATTAGTGCTAACTTATTATCTTGAAATAATATTTTTAAAGAAATTACCAAAACTACTCTCTTTATTATAATAGTGAAATAAGTCGCTAATACTAGTTCCTAATGTTTCATGAGTATTATTCGTAAGTTTAGTATTTATATGGATTTTTGCTTCATAGTTACTTTCATAAGGTATAAATTTATCTATAATATGTTTTTCAATCATTTTTTTATTAAATGTATTATGACCATCAATAGAAGGTTTATAATAATCCAACATGCTTAGTAAAATATAGAATAAGTTTGTATGTTGTCGTAGACAATTATAGCATTGGTTACATAATTCTCTGAATCGTTTATAATGTTTACTTTCAAATCCTCCCATCATATCAATCATATCACTAGTAAGCCGTATTTCACTACCTCCAAAAGTGCTTTTTGTTATGATTTTTGGATCGTAGCCTAAAATATAACTAAAATCGATATGGAATAATCTTCCATCCTCAGTTACCATAATATTATCTAGATGACGATCTCCAATACCAAGTAAATAGCTAATTACGCAATAACCCGCACAACTTTTTACAAACCTGTCTCGCAATACTTCCATAGATAAATTTCCATTATGTTCTATTATATAATTTTGGATAGTAAATTTTAATTTTTCATGGATATTATAAACAGTTTCACAATTTTTAACTATTTCAACAAAGCCTTGTTTATCATCTAATGGTAAAATCGCATAATGAACTAAATCCATATTTATCCCAAGTTCACGATGTATAATAAGATCCATTAATAAAATTATTTTTGTTACAATATAGTCTTTTCTAATATCCTCTCTTTTGTATAATACAGAAAATATGTAATTTTCATATTCATTATTTATATTTTTACTAATACAATTGAAAGGTATTAATATTGGTCGTGTAGCACTTTCTTTTGAAACAATATTGGATATATCTATTCCAATAGTTAAATTACTAGGCTGTATTGGTAAACTAATCGGATAATTTTCAAAATAATTTATATGAAGCATATGGTCGCGTATAATGTCTTTTAATAAGCTAATATTTTGATTTTTTTCAATAATTAAACTTAAGTTTTTAAAAAAACTTTCACTGTTCATTAAAATCTCTTTATTCTCTTCATTACATTGTTCTTGAATTCTATCTAATAATTTAATTTTAATACTGTGATATATTGATTTATGCTCTTTATCAGACATTTGTATGTTTAATTCCCAATAAAAATAATTTAAAAAAATATAATTTTGTAAAGATAGATGTAATAAATAATCAGATATCTGACATTTTTGTTTAACCGTATTATAATAGAAGCGTATAGTATAAACTAAGTATGGTAAATAACTTAACAATTCTTCTATAGATGCTTTACTTAAACATTGAAAAATATAATTTCTTACTTCCTTTTCACTAATATATGGATATAAACATATTATAGCGTCTTCTGGTGTAAAACATTGATTACATTTATGAGAACACATTAACATTTCACAAGATATATTTTTTGGTTTGTAAAGTAGTTCTAATATTTCTTTTTTTTGAAATACTGTTATTTCTTTCCAATTGATAGATTTGATTAATGGAATAAGCCATCTGGAATGTCCCGCAAAATACATTCTGTTTTCCCATAACAATTTTTTCTCTCTTTTGGTATATTCATGGTCAGGTAAAAAATACTGAATATCTCTAAATATGGATAGATAAAATTTTGCGATTTTATTATATGACTTAGACACTGAAGCCATTTTTTTATAACTGGGAACATCCAAAATGATATTATTAAATATCTTAATTAAGTCACTTATTTCATTTATATTTTTAATTTTTTTATAACAAATTATGCAAACGCGATTTTCTTCAATGTTATATCCCAGTGCGTCAAGCGTTTTATCTCGTATATTGTTTGGTATATAATTTTTAATATCAAAAGGATTATATTCAGGTTTCGGGCAACTTTCTATACATTTGGGTATAACAACATTTAAATTACAACATTCCCAGCAAAAGACCCCACCACAACTTCTACAATGATGTCTTCTTCGAAACATGCCGAATTCTTTTTCACAAATTAGACACTTATTAGTCATATCATCTCTTACCCATGCGTGTCTTTTTCTATCCTCCAATAATGATGTACAATCATCAACTATCAAATAGTGATCATCATCTTCTTTATCTTTATCTATTTCCATATTATCTTTATCTTACAATATATTAATTAACTTTATATTTTTTAATATATTGTATTTTTATAATTTATATACATATTAACTTTTAATAGATAACAAGTTTAACTAAGATTGATAATGCTACAATATGCCATATACTATTAACTGGTCTGGCGACTGAAAACATATCTACAACATAGTTATTCCAAAGAAATTGCCCTAAAACCATAAGTAATAGGTAAACACCTAAATAAATAAGGAAAAATGAAATAAGTGCGGCTTTATTTTCTTCGTTGGGCATATGTGAGGAATAGTGTTCTTGATTTGTATTATTTTCTCTAATAAAATTTTCAATAATTTTTTGAAGTGACATTTTATATACTATAAATATATTTTTTTTTTCAACTTATTATATTTTTTACTATAATAAATAGTAATGGATATTAAATTAAAATAGTAAAGTATAAACCTAAACTAAACAAACTAAACTATAACTAAAAATAAATGTATTTAAATCATTTATCTTATCTAATAATATAAAAGAATATGACAAATTGTATAGACCATAATTTAAATAGAATATTTATAAATCTTAAAATAATTAGTAATATTAAAGAATATGATAAATTATTAACTTTAGAAGAAAATGATATAATTCAAATTGATAATGCTGGTTTAACGCAACCAATAAGAAGATGGTGGAATGGGAGAAATAGAAATGAAACTATTGAATTTTTAAATACATTTGTATCTGAAGCATTTATTATTATTGATGATACTCTAAGTAATGAAATCGCAGGTTCATCCAATACTAATTTTTTTAAAGAAAGTAATCATAATATATTACAACGATTTCTGCTTGAACTTACTAATTCATTGAAAGGTCTACATAATTTAAAAATAACTTATGGATATGATGTTAAATTTAAAAGTCAGCTATATACCTTAATAGAAGGGATTGAATTTCGTATTGAAAAAATAAAGGAAGCATTGCGTATTAATTTAAATTAATTTTCTTCCCCACAATTATTAAAATGCGGTGAACCTAAAAATATTTTAGATAAAGAATTATCTAATTTACTGTTACTTAAATCTAATATATCTATTATTTTTAAAATGGTTCTATATATATCAGTTTCATCTTGCTCTGCTAATTTATTAATATCATCTAAAAAATCACTATCATAATAATATATATTTTTAATATGTTTCTTTATAATTAAGAGATTTTGGTCATCAATGTTAACATTCCATTCATTTAATTGTAATTCAGTTTTATGATTATTTTTAATTTTTTCTAAAGTCATAGATAAAAAATGTGTAATTTTAAAAACATCACTAGATAATAACGACATTGTTTATATCATTTTTAGTATTTTTCTTTCTATATTGTTTCTTTTTCTCTCCATTTTTTTCAATAAATTGTATATTATAATTTTTAATGACTGCTTTTGGAAACAAAACCTCGCGATATATATTTAATTTTTTAAAACACTTAGATATTGTAACAGCACTTATCTTCGTAGCATTATGAACCATATTTTTATTTATACCTAAAGACAAAACCGTTGATATCAAAAATATTGCTCCTGCCGCAATAGACGGAGGCGTATTATCATCTAAAATATCCATACGAATAGCATTAAATACGATAAATTGGCAAATATATTTCATATCTGTATCCATATTTAAATTACTACAAAAACGATCAATATAATCAAATGGATTTGTACTTACTATATGTACCATAGTAGTTTTATTTTTTTGATTAATTATTTCCTCAAATTTCTTTTTACCACGAGTCATCTCACTCACACTAATACCAAAGATTTCGGACATTTCTTTGATAGATCTTGGGACATTATTTTTTTTACACGCGAAGTAAGCACAGCTTGCTTTTATGCCTTTTCGATTTGAACCTCTTGAAATTTTTTGTTCACTTACCATTTTATAATAGGTTTTGGCATCATCAATTATAATATTAGCAATACCCGCATGAAGACATTTATTTTGAATATCTGTAAATGTATTCCATAAACTTCTTTCTCGATAAGGCATAATATTATATTGATGATATTGTCTTAATCTTGAAAATTCACCATATTTATGTCCTATAATACTACCCAATGAACTTTCTGGAAGAAGACTATTTGTGGGCATACCCACTCTATTTGGGTCTACTCCTTTGGTATCACTATCACCATAAAATCTCCATTCTTGTTCCATATTTAATTTATGATCCTGTTTAACACCACATAAACGACATTCATATTGACCATCTACTATAATAAGACCATTGTCTTTTTTACAATAACTACAGAAAAATTCATCTTCTGCTAAGGAATTATCTTGTTCTATTGTATCATTGGAAATAAAAGAAGAAAATATATCCTTAATATCATCCCTACTTAAAGAAGAACTAAACATTTAATCTTTATATTAAGATATTTTCATGTAATATCTTTATATGGTTTTCAAATTTTTATAAATATAATATTTACATTATAAACATTAATAACTTATGCATATTGATATCAATATATTAATATGAATAATCTTTTATAAATATACAATTATAATTGTATAATTAGATATTATTAGGTACAATTTTTAAACACAATACTTTGTTTTATAGATTATTTAGTATACTGCTTATAAAATAATAAACCAATATTTATTATTTGTTTTATTATAACTTGCTTAATATATCCCTATGTATAAAAAATTCGTTATATTTACTTTTTTTTTTACTTTAGATAAAATATACTAATTTTAATGAATATAAATGATTCAATTGATTCAGATAATGATAATTGTCGTAATATTGTTATAAACAAAAAAGATAAAAAAGGAAATAAGAAAAGACAAATAACCATTTTAAATGTTAATCAAAATGAT
>Ga0164293_10000191_pt1 | contig 44152 bp, 40 predicted proteins | sample GEODES118metaG_FD_111487 | JGI IMG/M metagenome (GOLD analysis project Ga0164293, IMG submission 111487) | Eutrophic lake water microbial communities from Lake Mendota, Wisconsin, USA - GEODES118 metaG | ecosystem: Environmental > Aquatic > Freshwater > Lake | place: USA: Lake Mendota...
AGGTTTAAAAGTCAGCTCACTTTTGACTCAAGGCAAACCCGCTGAAAAGTCAGTTCAATGGAAAAAGATTCAAGTTGGAACGAAGACCCAAACATGGGTGGAAGTTCCCGAATTTTGGAGTGAAACAGCTGCCAGCATTATTGCTTCAAAATATTTCAGAAAAAAAGGCCATCATAAATCGGCTCAAATGGAATCGAGTTTAAAGCATCTTATGGATAGAGTCTTTTTGGCTTTAAAGACATCGGCAAAGAATCAAAAATATTTTGCGAGTCCAAAGGATTTAGATCATTTTATTAACGAGCTCAAGTATTTAATCATCCACCAAATGGCGGCTTTTAATTCACCGGTTTGGTTCAATGTCGGACTATTTGAAGCCTATGGACTGAAATCAGAAGGTGAGCATTGGGCTTACGACTTTAAAACAAAAAAAATAAAGCCTGTTCGAAATGCATTTGCTCGCCCGCAGTGTTCCGCCTGTTTTATTCAAAGTGTAGATGATAGTTTGGAAGGCATTTTTAATTTAGTTCGTAATGAAGCGAAACTGTTTAAGTACGGATCAGGCACTGGAACCAATTTCTCTTCACTCAGATCAAAGTACGAAAATATAAATGTGGGGGGGACTTCCTCAGGATTGATTTCATTCTTAGAAGTTTTAGACAAGGGAGCGGGGGCGATTAAGTCAGGTGGAACCACCCGCAGAGCTGCAAAAATGGTTTTACTTGATGATGATCATCCAGAACTTCTTGATTTTATTCAATGGAAGTCTGAAGAGGAAAAAAAAGCGCAAGCGCTTATAAAGGCGGGCTATAGTTCTGCTTTTGAAGGGGCTGCCTACAAGACAGTTTCAGGACAAAATTCAAATAATTCTGTTCGTTTTACTGATGCCTTTATGCGTTCACTTTTAAAAAAAGAAAAGTGGAAATTAAAATCAACTAGGACAAATGAAACGATTCAAGAATTACAAAGTAGCGAAATTTGGTCAAGGTTATCTCAAGCGGCTTGGTCCTGTGCAGACCCTGGAGTTCAATTTTCAGATACAATTAACGAGTGGCATACCTGTTCAAACACGGCACCCATTCGTGCCAGTAATCCTTGCTCGGAATATCTTTTTCTAGATAACTCTGCCTGTAATCTGGCCTCACTCAACTTAGTTCATTTTTTTAAAGATGGAAATTTTGAGTCTGAAAAGTTTCTACATGCAGCTCGAATCCTTTTTATTGCTCAAGAAATTTTGGTGGATTACTCCAGTTACCCAACTGAAGAAATTGCTCAAAACTCCCATGATTTTAGACCACTTGGGCTGGGTTATGCCAACCTTGGCTCTGTGATGATGAGATTAGGGTTGGGTTATGATTCTGATTCTGCCCGAGAGTGGACGTCATTGATTTCATCAATCATGACGTCGCAGGCCTATTTGACATCTTCTGAAATGGCTCAACTCAAAGGCTCCTTTGCCGGATTTAAGAAAAATAAAAATGTGATGTTAAATGTGATCAAAAAACATTTGCGGTCCAGTTTAAAAATGACCGTGTCAGCTGAATTACAAATTCTTCATAAGCTCTCAAATCAACTTTGGAAAAGCTGCTTAACCGAAGGCCAGAAATATGGTTATCGAAATGCTCAAGCCACTGTGGTCGCTCCCACAGGTACCATCGGACTGATGATGGATTGTGATACTTTTGGTATTGAACCTGACTTTTCTTTATTTAAGTATAAAACTTTGGTCGGCGGTGGATCCATTGAGATGATCAATCAATCCGTAGGTCCTGCGTTAAAAGTAAAAGGCTTAAATGATGTGGAGGTTCAAAAAGTTTTGGACAGAATGATTTCAATCAAAAGTTTAAAAGGCTTAATTCCTCAAGAAATGGAACCGTTGTTTGAAACGGCTAACGGTGAATTTCCCTTAAAGCCCATGGCTCACCTTAAAATGATGGCAGCTGCACAGCCATTTATTTCGGGTGCTATTTCCAAAACAGTGAATCTTCCCCAATCGGCAACTCCTGGTGATATCTCGGAATTGTTAATTCAAGCTTGGGATCTTAAATTGAAAGCGGTGGCCATTTACCGAGACCATTCTAAGGGTTCTCAGCCGCTCGAGACAATCGAGTGTCTGGACTGTTAAAATTAAAGTTTAATGCTTTATAAACTATGTCTCATTGTGATGGGACAGCACAAGCCTTGCAGAGGTCCTGCAAACCAGGGGCATTAAAAGTTTTTTCTTTGATTATTTAAAGGCCTATCGTTCTTAATAAAGAAATGGAAACAACCGAGAGAAGATGTATGACAAAGCCGACCCCGCAATTTTTACCTTCTCAGCCTGAGACAACGGCTCTGTCTCAAGTGGGCTTATTTTATAATAAGGAAATGGCACCAAGCTCATTAAAAGAAAAATTTCTTTTCGCAACTTTTGAAATCATTGCAGAAAAAGGGGCTGAAGCTTTATCAGCAAGTGAGCTTATTAAAAAAACTGAATCCAGTAAGGGTGCTCTTTTTCATCACTTCAAAACTTTAGACGAACTTTGCCTGGCCAGCCTTACTTTTTTTAATGAGTTTGTGAAAGACAGTATTTGTGTGAAACCCAGTTCTAATTTGGCAGAATTCTTAAGTGCCTTCGCTGAGGATTCTAAAAAAAGACAATGCCAAGCCTCCTATTTTCACATCAGTCATTTCTTTAAAGACCGAGCCATTCGGGACACCCGTTTTCAAAGTATTATGAGTGAAGCTTTCCAAATCTACTCGGCTAAAATGACAGAGTATGCGCTCGCCTATTTGCCTGCTGGAACAAATGAAGAAAAAGTAAAATCAATTATGATCTTTTTTCATCTCAGTATGGAAAGAATTTTTTATCAAAGTGTGGTCTTAAACTTACCACAGCATTTGAGTGACCAGATGCCACTGTTGTTGGAAATGGTTGAAGCCCAGTTCTTAAAACTGAGTCGTTAGCACATTGAGACCTAAAGGGTCGCCGCGACTTTGTTGTTATCCTTTAAAACATAACCCACGCCAACGACGGTTTGGATCATTTTTTTATCAAAGCCAGAGTCAATTTTTTTTCTTAAAAAATTCACGTAAACATCGATCACATTGGAATCTGGATCAAATGCCAATTCCCAAACTGTTTCAGAAATTTCAGCACGAGTGAGTGGCTTTTCTGGGTGTCGCATGAAGAATTCGAGAAGGTTAAATTCCTTCGTCGTCAAAGGAATATTTTGATTGTTACGAACAACTTTTCTTTGAATCAAATCCATTTTGATTTCACCGTAGTTCAAAACAGTTGGAGTTTCATTGCCAATCATGGGTCTTCGAAGAAGGGCACGCACGCGAGCCAGAAGTTCATCCAGCTCAAAAGGTTTTATCAAATAATCATCTGCACCAGCATCCAGACCTTTGACCTTATCAGCCAGCGAAGTGTACGCCGTCAGCATCAGGATCGAGCCCATGAAACCGTTGGATCTTAAATTTCTTGCAGTTTCAAAACCTGTTTGATCAGGAAGACCAACGTCAAGAATCACGAGATCAAATTGATTTGATTTGCACAAAGCTTGGGCTTGTTGGCCTAAATCTGTGGATTGAACTTTGTAGTGGGCTTTGGTCAATCCCTCTTCAAGAAAATCTTTAATTTTTTCTTGGTCTTCGACGATAAGTATTTGCATAATAGCATAAACTATCACGTCGCGTTTTCCTGTAGCAAGTATCTATTCACATTAATGCTTGTTTAAGGATTGTTAAACGTGAGAGATTGAAACATCACTCGGAGGTCACCTGTGAATTTAGGTTGGACTGAAATTATTGTTGTCGTTGGACTTGCACTGCTGTTTTTTGGACCTTCTCGCTTACCTGGCCTTGGCAAATCCATGGGAGAGGCCATCCGCGGATTTAAAAAAGGAATCAGTGGTGTTGAAGATGCCAATGCCAGCCGAGATGTCACCGAACTCGAGATTGAAAAAAAGGCTGAAGAGGCAAAGCAAAAACAGAATGATAAACAGCGTCAAACATGAGCCTTAAACTCACCCAAACAGTTCAAAAGGGTGGGTGCGCCGCAAAAGTTGCCGCCTCAGAGCTAAAAAGTATTTTATCTCAAGTTCGCTTCCCGCCTTCACCCGAGTACCTCAAAGTCGATTCTCATACCTTTGATGATGCCGCCATTTTAAAACTGCAAAAATTAAAAACAGATACAAAATCCTTGGTTCAAACTTTGGATTTTTTTACGCCCATTGTGGATTCTCCTCGTTGGTTTGGAAAAATCGCAACAGCCAATGCTTTAAGTGATGTTTATGCCATGGGTGGTTGGCCGATTTCAGCAATGGCCATTCTGGCTTTTCCGCTAGCAACTTTAGATACAAAAATTGCAGTGGAAGTCCTACAAGGTGCCTGCGATGTGCTCACCCTTGCAGAAACTCCGTTGGTGGGTGGGCATTCCATTGATGACGACACTCTTAAATTTGGACTCAGCGTGACGGGTCTTGTTGAGTCTGATTTGGTTTGGTCCAACGCTGACGCACAAGTTGGTGATGATTTGATTTTAACAAAAGCCATCGGAACAGGAACAATCACAGCAGCTCTTAAACGCCAAGAGGTGGATGAAGAAAAAATTTTGGAAGCCCTGATCAGCATGAGTCAGATTAATAATATTAGGCCTGTCTTAGGAGAGCTTGCAAAATCCATTCGTTCAGCCACAGACATCACCGGTTTTGGTTTAGCAGGTCATAGTTTTCATATGTCTAAAGGAAGTCACTGCAGCCTGGAATTTCAAGTGGAAGCGATTTCATTGTTACCACAGGTTCATGAATTTTTAGAAAAAGGATTTTTAACGAAAGCTCACCGAACCAATCGAGAGTACATTCAAAATGAATCCGATTTCTCTGCCATCAGCGAATCTCAAATTAAAGTTCTTGTGGATCCTCAGACCAGTGGGGGACTGCTTTTAAGTGTGGATCCAAAAAAATCGGATCAAATTTTGAAATTGTTAAAAACACAATTTCCAAAGTCTGAAATCATTGGCAAAGTTATTCCAATGGCTGATAAAAGATTGATTTGGAAGTAAATGACAAATTCGTCTTATGAAAATTTAAAATCCTGGGCTAAAACAAATAATTGTTTTATTGACGTCAGATCCCCCGGCGAATTTCAGCAGGGTCATTTGCCCGGAGCCATCAATGTTCCCATATTAGATGATTTAGAAAGAGCACAGGTGGGCACCTGTTATAAAAAGAGCGGTCAAGAAGCCGCCATTGTGTTAGGTCATAAAATTGTCAGTGGTGAAAATAAAGAAAAGAAAATCCAAGCCTGGCTCGAGGCATTGAAACAAAATCCTGAAGCTCTGTTGATGTGTTTTCGCGGAGGCCTTCGCTCTCAAATCACTCAGAAGTGGCTGACAGAGGCTGGAATTTTCAGACCTTTAGTCACTGGTGGGTATAAGGCCTGTCGTCAGTATTTGCTGGATTTTATGAGCCAGCAATGCCAAGAAAATCAAATGCTCGTCATCTCGGGTCCCACAGGCAGCGCAAAGACCCATTTCATTCAAAAAATCGCTTCAATTTGGCCAACTGTGGATCTTGAAAAGCACGCAGTTCATCGTGGAAGTGCTTTTGGTAAAATGTCAGAGCCTCAATCCCAGCAGGCTGTCTTCGAGAATCGATTTTTATTTGAGATGTTGCAGAAAGTGGATGGGGCCGCCGAGCTTCAACTTCCATTTGCTGTTGAAGATGAAAGTCGTCTGATCGGACGCAATGTTTTACCCGATTTATTTTTTGCAAATTTAAGAGAATCCCCCGTCCTGTGGCTGGATGTTCCCTTGGAAAAGCGAACTGAAAATACTTTTTTTGATTACGTTTTAGAAACGCCGCTGAATCAAATTTGTGAAAACGAAATGGGTGTGGCTGTTTTTGCAAAATATAAAAAAGCCCTCATGGACATTCAAAAAAAATTAGGGGGCCTTCGCACCAGCGAAATTATGCAAATGGTTTTAGATAGCGAAAAGCTGTGGTTGGAATCACCCCAGGATCAGCGTGAAATCCAATCTAATAAAAGATGGATTCAAGCCCTTTTGAAAGATTACTATGATCCCATGTATCTACACTCATTAGAAAAAAGGCAACCCAAGGTTTTTTTTAAAGGTTCATTTCAAGAAGCTTTTGAATGTCTACTGGATGTCAAAAGTAAAAAAAGTGAAGCTCCCGTCAGAACAAAAGCCAAGCTGCCATAAATAGAAATGCTCTCTCCAAAAGTCCAGTAAGCAACCATTGATGCCATGATGGGCTCAGATAATTTACCAGTGGCCATCCAGGTGACATCCAAATGTTTCATTAAGTAAGAAATCAAAGCGTGCCCAAGAAGGGTTGAGAAAATCACCTGCCCTGAGATTCCTATCCATGTGTTTTGGGGATAGTGGATCCAGTTGTTTTGGTTGATGGCCATAGTGAGGAAGAAAAAGGCAGCACAAAACAAATACATCATGCCGCTGAAGTAACTATTCGATAGAGTTTTTCTACATTTTTGGCTCAGTAAAAAGTAAATTGCAAAAAAAACAGCGGAGCCAAATGCGGATAAATCCCCCAGCCACTGAGGATGAGCAGAAATTTGTGAAAGGGGTTTTTGGCTAGCAAAAAGCAGAAGAAACAAAGCCACAAAAGAGAGAGAGTAAGCAGCGATGATTTGCTTTGTCGGTTTTTTGTGATTGATCAGCCAGGAACCTAGACCCACGAAAAGCGGGTTGAGACAGAACAAAATCATTGTGTGAGAGATCAAAGTATTTTGAGCAGCAAAAAAGAAAGTCCAAAGGTGAAGAAAAAAGAAGAACCCAGTGGCAACAAGCCAGCCCGAAATAGATTTGAACCTCTCAAGTTCCTTCAAAAAGGATCCCTTAAAGAATGAAAAAATCAAAAAACACAAGGAAGCGGCCAGCATTCGCCACGAGCCAATGACCTCTGGTGGAGCTTGTGCAAACTTCGCAAGGGCAGCCGATTGGGAAAGAAAGAACAGTGCTAAAGCATAGAGGAAAAGATGCGTCACAGGTTGAGAAATTAGGCCTATAAAACCTATTTGCCAATTGGTTTTTTTTGGCTCACACTTGAATGGTTCGTTTAACTATCAAAGGAGATCCGAAGATGAAAATGTTAGTTGTTCTTGCAATGGCCTCTGTCATGTTGACAGTGGGTTGTCAAAAAAAGTTAGATACAGATAAGAAAAAAGCAAGCTATGCAATCGGCACACAGATCGGTCAAAACTTGAAATCACAAAGCATTGATGTGGATTCTGAGGTTTTGGCGATGGCCATCAGAGAGGCGATCGCTGGAAAAGAAAGCAAGCTTACAAAAGAGCAAATTCAAGAAGCTATGGGTAAACTCCAAGAATCTTCTATGAAGAAGCAACAAGAAGTGGCTGAAGATAACAAAAAGAAGGGTGCAGAGTTTTTAGAAAAAAACAAAACAGTAGCAGGTGTTAAAATCACAACTTCAGGTCTTCAATACCAATTTTTGACTGAAGGATCAGGCCCCATTCCTAAAGCAGAAGACACAATCAAAGCTCACTATAAAGGAACGCTTGTGACTGGCGAGCAGTTTGATTCTTCCTATGACCGTGGAACACCTGCAGAATTTCCCGTTAAAGGTGTGATTCCTGGTTGGACTGAAGCTCTTCAAATGATGAAGACGGGTTCTAAAGTGAAATTGTGGATACCACCTGAGCTTGCTTATGGTCCTTCGGCAAGACCTGGTATTCCTGCAAATTCTGTTTTGGCATTCGAAGTTGAATTACTAGAAATCGTAAAAACAGAAAAGAAAAAATAATGTCTTTTGATTTTGGCCGTGAACCTCTTTTGCACTTTCAAGATTTCTTAAAAGAAGCTCAAGAGGCCGGCCTCGTCGAGCCCACGGGTTTTTCTTTAGCCACTGTTGGTGAAAATGGGAAACCCAGTGTTCGGACAGTGCTTTTTAAAGGCTTTTATCAAAATGGTCTGACCTTTTATACCAACTACGAGGGTCGCAAAGGACAAGAGCTTCTGGCTCGTCCGACTGCGGCCCTTAATTTTTGGTGGCCCAGTTTAGAAAAACAAGTGCGTATCGAGGGCACTGTTGAAAAGCTGCCACGAGACGTCTCAGAAGCCTACTTTGCAACCCGTCCTAGACTTTCGCAAATCGGAGCTTGGGCATCTCAACAAAGCAAAGAAATTCCGGGGCTGGAAGCCCTTCAAGTAAAACAAAAAGAAATTGAAAAAAAATTCGAAGGAAAAACGATTCCTTGTCCTCCATTTTGGGGCGGATTTGTGATTCAACCTGAAGAAATCGAATTTTGGATTGGTCGAGCAGGCCGCCTTCATGAACGTTATGTCTACAAAAAACTCAGCCATGGCTGGAACACTTTCATGCGAAGTCCCTAACCGAGAGTCGTTTTCATGACGGAAAAAATTCTGATCACTGGCTTCGTCCCTTTCGGAAATCAAAACATAAATCCCAGTGAAATTTTATTAGATCGTCTCGAAAAAAATCCTCAACTCTCATCTGTTTGTGATTTTTTGTTATTACCCGTCGACTATGATCAAGCGGCTCAGACTTTGTGTGCGAAACTCAAATCACAAAAATGGAGGGGATGGATAGGTTTTGGTCAGGCCGGCGGACGAGATAAAATCAGCCTGGAAAGAGTAGCTCTGAATTGGAAAGAAAGAGATTTCAATCAAGCCAATATTCGACCTTGGACTCCAGGACCTTTGCTTGAGGGAGCGCAGAAGGCCTTCATCAATCCGATGGATCTAGCAAAAATTCTTGCCGGGCTTAAAAAAAGTAAAATTCCTTCAGAGATTTCATTTACTGCAGGCACCTACATTTGTAATTGCGTTTATTTTTTTGCGAATCAAACATTTCAAGATTTGAACTCAAAAGCATTTAGTCTTTTTGTGCATGTTCCCTATTTGCCAGAGCAAAGCCAATCAGAACCCACAATGCCAATCGAACAAATTTTAAAGGCAGCCGAATTGATTATCAATCAGTCAAGAGAGGCTTGAACTAGAGCTTGATTTCCACACAAGAAATTGCAAAAGGCTTTTTAGTTAGCAAACAATTTTGAATTTAATGTAAAGAGTTTGGGCAAATTAAGTAAAATTCAGGGATCTGGATTTCAAAATTATGTCCGTTATCAGTGACCATTGAATAGGTGCCCTTCATAGAGCCTGTGGAAGTATTCAATGGGCACGCACTTTCATACTCGAAGCTTTGACCAGGCTGAATTTTTGGCTGCAATCCAACAACGCCTGGCCCCCTGACTTCTTCAGTCCTTCCAAGAGCATCTGTAATGACCCAGTGGCGGCTCATTAGTTGAACGGGTTCACTTCCCTGATTTTTGAGCTTAACTTTGTAAGAAAAAAAATAATAGGAGTCTTCCGGCTTGGACTCTTCGGAAACAAAATGGGGAATGCATTCCACATCAAATTTAATCAAAGGATTATTTTGAATCTTCATACTTAAGGTTTCTTACCAAATCTTGATTTTTTCAAGCTCAAAAAAGAGGGGGTAGTGGTCGGAAGGAAGCCTCAGTTTTGCTTCTAGCGTCATGGGCCAATCGAGGTCGAATCCGTATTCATCTTTGTACCTCAACACTCGACAGGTTTCTGATTTCAAATGGGGTTTTAGCAGGGGATTTAGAAAAACATAGTCCAGCTGTTTCCCGTCTTGGCGACCGCCACCCATTCTGACCTGATAAAAAGTCCAGCGAAGCTCAGGTTTGACTTGAGCAAGCTCAAGCACGTCCTCCAATTGAGTTTTCTGATAAAGATCGATGAACTCAGGATCGGTGCCGTTCTTCGAGGCATTCCCATTAAAATCACCTGCCACGATGATGGGAACCTGGGGAAAACTATTTTCGAGCTCCAAGTAGATTTCCATCAATGTCTTCAGTTCAGCTGCGCGTCTGCGATTGCCTTGGGGATCTTTTTTCTCTGGATCCAAATGAGATTTTAGATGGGTCAAAAGAAAAATCAAAAAGGGCTTTTCTTTGTCAGATGAAAAAAGCCTGAGCTCGGCCGCATCTCGAGAGAATTTAAGACTGGGGCCCTCGGGATCGTAATTAAATTGAAGGGGTCTGTTTTTATTGGTTTGTAAATCAAAATACAGACTCAGTTTTTTAGAGATCAAAAATCCCACATCAATATGTCGGTCAGAATTCCCTTCGATCAGGGCTGTTGAGTACTGTTGGTTCAGAAAATAATGATTAAAATTACTCAAGCTTTCAGCACCTCCCACTTCGCAAAACATAATAATGTCGGGTGGATTTGCTTCGATCAGCTTTTTAAGCTCCAGAAGCTTAAAGAGGGGTTTGTTTTCATAAACTGAAGTGGAAAGCTTTTGCCATTGGTTTTCATCCAGATTTTGCATTTGAATGGGCAGTTTTTGATCAAATAGTAAAAAGAGATTCTCTGCGTTCAAAAGGAGAATTTTAAGGTCTAAAGTATTTGCCAGATTTTCTTGCTGCTTCATTTCTATATTTTCAAGAAAAAACGTGACACAATCAATGCCTGATTAAAGGTGGGACCTATGTTTTTTTCTTGGTTACAAAATGCAAATCCAAAAACAAGTGCAAAAAAGTCGACAAAAAAAAGTCTCAGCGCAGATAAGGTGTCGAAAGCTTATATCCACATCCTCGAGGAATCTGGCTTACCAGAGCTACCTGCTCTTTTGGAAAACTACGGTCGCTCTGCAGATGTCATGAAGGGATCCGAACATCTTCATTTTCAAAGCCATCTAGGTCCAGTCTGGGTTTTAAAAGTACAAACTTCAGTGGGCGGTCTTCATGACGGAAGACTGAATGAATCTGCTTACTCTAAAACTCGAGATTACGCAGGACTTGTCGTCGCACAATTAAAATCTCTGAAGCCCCAACAAATTCACATCCATTTTCAGGGGACCCAAGAAATGTCAGAGCTTGGATTTTTAACGGGTCTTGAAGCCTCTCTTTATTCCTTCAAAGAGGTTCTTCAAAGTCAGCCAGAACTTTTATCATCTCATCTTTTTATTCAAAAAAATTCTAAACCCTTGAGCTTAGAAATTTTGAACCGAGCAAAAAATCGTGCCGCTTCTATTAGCTTGGCAAGGCATTTAGTGAACCTCCCACCGAATTTAAAAAGGCCTTCGCAAATTGTAAGCTTGGTCAAAAAACTCAAACTTTCCAATTCCTCAAAAATCACGGCATGGAATTCTAAAAAATTAAAAACTGAAAAGTGTGAACTTCTTTTAGCCACCGGTCAGGGATCTGATGATCCACCTCAGCTACTTAAAATTTCTTACCGACCTAAAGTGAAGTCGGCACGAAAGCCCGTGGCCATCGTTGGTAAGGGGATAACCTTTGATACGGGTGGATTAGATATGAAACCCTCATCGGCCATGCGACTGATGAAAAAAGATATGGGGGGAGCTGCCTCAGTCATCGCAATTGCACTTTGGGTGGACCAATCCAAGTACGAACACGCGGTGGATTTTTATTTGGCACTTGCTGAAAATGCGGTGGATGGAAAATCCATGAGACCCTCTGATGTTTATCGCTCTCGAAACGGTCTGACTGTGGAAATTGACAACACGGATGCAGAAGGAAGACTTGTCCTGGCAGACGCTCTTGATGTGGCGGTAACCGATGCTTCAAAACCCGAAGTTGTCATTGATCTGGCCACACTGACGGGTGCATGCCGAGTGGCCTTAGGCCTGGAGGTTGCAGGATTGTTTTCCAATGATGATGAGCTTGCAGATGAGTTGAATCGATCAGCACAACTGGCAGGTGATTTGAACTGGCGACTTCCACTGGTGGATCGCTACTTTGCAACCTATGCTTCTCCTTTTGCTGATTTTAAAAATGCAGGAGAATCCTTTGGTGGTGCAATCACTGCCGCTTTGTTTTTGCAAAAATTTGTGAGATCCACAAAGTGGGCCCATCTCGACATGTATTCGTGGACGGATCGACCCAACGGCATTTTTCATGGGGCAGGTGGAAATGCGCAATGTGTTCAGGCGCTGATTCATTGGCTTGAGGGCAGATAAACGTCCAGTTTCATCGTTCATTAAATCAGTCATTGTCCTAAACTAGATTCACTTTGCAAAGCGGACTCAATCTCTTTTATGATTAAGTTAAGCCTTGGAGTTAAAATGATTCTTAAATTGACCGTGTTGTTATTCACCCTTTTCACAGTAGCATGCCAAACCCATTCTGGTTCAAAACGAGAGCCAACTTCAGTGGGTAATTTACAGCCACTGATGGATTATTATTCGACCCAAGTCAACCTGGGCCAAATCCAAGATCAGTTGATCGAACTCAAAGCCACGGATCCTCAGCTTGAGACTCTTAAAAACAAAAAAGAACAAATTGAGCAACAAAGTCTCGAGCAAATTTCAGCTGTGGTTTCTGCAGCTCAAACTGATCAGCCCCTATCGGTCAAAATTCCATTTAATAAAAAGTGGAGAACACACCATGACGAATTGATTATTCATGAATTAGAGCCCTATGCACTGGTCGATGGTCAAATTAATCGAAAGATGTTTCTGTCCACTGATACCACCCAGCACTTTTTCTTACAACTCACAAACTTGGTGTACAGTTGGTCTGGTCCAGAGAACAAGAAGGATCGAACTCAATTGGAAAGGGACCAAGCTTATTTAAATGCAGAACTTAAATGCACCCATGATGCTGTCATTCACGCCTGGCCTCAAAAAATAAGAGCTTCAGCAGGCCAACTGGCAAAATTTAAATGGTATGATAAAAAAATGGACGGACAACGACCCGTCATTGAATTGAAAGATCCTCAGTCGCAATGTGAATTTACTTTCACAGGTTCAGACAGTTCACAGGGTTATGGGATTCGACTGATCCCCGAAACTCAAGAGCTTGCAAGAATCGGGAATCCCCATCTTCAAAGCGAGATTTGCTATTTTCCGGAAAATACGAGCTCTAGTCGAATCGAAAAATTTTTTATGAACCCAGATCTGGCTTATACGACTTGCCCCGTGAAAGTGGATCAGTTCAAAACTTTGGAAGAATCCAAAGAGGGAATCAATTCAAAAGTCAGAATTCTAACAGGTCAAAATTTAAGCGAAGACTATATTAAAAACGCCAACCCCTTTGCTCCACTGGATTTCAGCCAAGCTCCTGAGCTCGATGCAATTTTGATCAGTTACTTGGTTTTTCGTGCAGATTTCGGTGGCACCACGATCATGAATGCATTGAAGTATCATGCTCGCAAGGGAACATTGATTCGAATTGCTCTTTCAGATGTGATTACTTTGGGTAAAGATCGACAATTGCTTTTAGATTTTCAGTCAGAATTCCCGAACGTAAAACTACTTTTTTATAAGTATCGTCCTCAAGGTAAGGGCATCAAGGATTGGATTTCTTCATTTCATCGAACGAATCATATCAAACTTTTTTTGACCTATTCAAAATCGAACCCAAGTGCCAATCAGGTGATTCTAGGTGGTCGAAATATTCATGATGGATTTGTTTTCGATCAGCCGTCGTCGAATTATATTTATCCTACGGTCGTTAACTACAGTCCGACCGGAGACGAGGGTTGGGCTCGTTGGGAAGACTTTGAAACTCAATTTACCTCTGAAGAAATCGTGAAAACAATTATGGGACAATTTTTTTCGGTTCTTCATGCCGATTACAAGACAGTTCACTTCAGAAGCTACACTGAGAATGTGAGAACGAAGCAAGCCCTGGATCCCCAATATTTAAAATTAAACGACAACGAAGTCTATATTCGATCATTAGTCTCGATTCCTTTCAAAGATGATCAACGCTTAGAAAAGTCATTTATTCAAATGATTGATTCCGCAGAAAAATTAATTAAAGTATCAACTCCGTATTTCAACCTAACAGAAGGTTTGCTTGCTGCCTTCAAGCGTGCAGCAGATCGTGGTGTGATCGTCGAGTTGATCACAAGACTAGATTTGGAAGGAGACACTGCAGATATCATTTTAAGTGATGTGAACAAAAAATCAGTCAATAAGTTGTATGATAAAATCAAAATTTATGAATACACAACAAAGGGCAAAATTCTGCATTCAAAATTGTTTTTGATTGATGAAAAATTTGTCATGATGGGTTCGGTGAACTTGAATTTAAGAAGTTTTTTTCATGACATCGAAAATGCAACTCTTGTTTATGGGCCCGGATTCAATCAAAAAATTAATCAGATCTTTGAAACCTATAAGCTCGAATCTAAACTTTTAACAGAAAAGCAGAGGACGACTTTTTGGAAGAGAATTTTAATCGATATTATCGGAACTGCTCTGTAGTTATAACTGATTCTTAGTTAAAAAAGAAACGAGGGGTGGGGGAACAAGCTTCTCCCATTTTTTATCTTTTTTATGAATCATTTTTAAAACCAATTCGGAATGATGAAATTCGGGTGACTCATCACAGCCGCTGATATCCACGATCAATCCAGATTCTAAAAAGTGCTCGTAAATTTTTAATGATGATTTAGCAGGTCGAAAAAGACTTGCAGTTAAGCAGGTCTTACTTGTTTTGTAGGGGTAGACATAAAGGCGTGTATTTTCATCCAGAAGTTTTCCTAAACCTTCGAAAATACCACCCTCTAAATTTTTATAGTGTTCTGAATTAAAGATTCGGTCTAAGTGACTGGCGCTCATCACCAGGATCATAGGGTGATCTGTAAATTTTCTGAAAAATGATTTCATTTGATAGTACAGAGGAAACCGTGTGACCAAACTTCTGAGTCCTAAAAGGGCCAGCATATCGATTCGTTTTAAAACATCGTTCAGGTCCGTGGTCGAAGAAATTTCAATTTCATTCAATGTCACAACATCTTGGGACTTAAGTTTCAAAGATTTAACGTCCACTTTTAATTGATTAAGACCTTTCGCCATCATGTCTTGATGGCTGATGGTCATGGGTTTGTAATGACCTCGCTGGATCAGCAATGATTTCTGATAGGCTTCATCTGCAATGAATTGAACTTTTTGATCAGCTCCTATCAACACGGCTTCAGAGAGTCCTTCTTTGACCAGCTGGAGGTTCATTTTACGATTATCTAAATGGACGAGCTCAGGGCCCGAGACTTCAAGATAATCGATTATAATTTGCCCTTTTTTAAGATTATCCACCAAATGATGGATAAAATTTTCTTCGCTATTTCGATGATAGAAAGCGGAGTGTATCAGGCTGACACCTAACACGCCTAAGGACTCCTGTTGCTGCAGCCTGAACCGATCCATCATTCGCACATGTAAGATCACATCATGATATTCACTTTTGGGATGAGTTTGGAACCTGACGCCCATCCAGCCATGGCACCTTGGAGTTTCCGCAGATCCTGTGGCCACGGTATTTGCAAAACTAAAAAAAGCGGTTTTTGATCCCCTGTGAGTTTCTAACCTTCGGATCATCAGGTTAAATTCTTTGTCCAACATTTTTAAGAGCCTGGATTTACAAACGTAGCGGCCGTTTTTTTCTTTGCCGTAAATTTCATCACTGTAAATCATGTCGTAGGCAGAAATTGTTTTTGCAATGGTTTGAGACGCCTTCCCAGCGGTGAAGAAATGCCTGGCCACTTCTTGGCCAGCCCCGATCTCTGCGAAGGTTCCATATTTTTCCACATCTGAATTAACGGCCTGAGCTTTTTCTAGAGTGGATTTTTTTTGTTCTGTTTTCATTTCAAACTTTCTTGAACTTCTGCTTTCACCCAGCCAGTGATGGCCAATTGCAGAGCTTTTTCGACCGGAAGATCAATGATTCTGAGCTTGGATTTTTTAAACAACAGAGTGGCTCCCCCGAGTCCGTAACTAAAAGGGATAAAGACAGCCACTAAATCATCTGCCTTGAGCTGAGGAAGGTCCTCGAAAGTATCCCGTGTGATCAGCCCAATCGAAGAGGGCCCCTCTTGTTGCCAATCCACTAAAACAACACCTCGAAGGCCTTTCTGATTTCCTTTGGAAAACAAATTCATCAGATCTCGAAGAGGAGAATACACAGCTTTGATCAACGGGATCGATTTTAATTTTTCTTCCAGTTTAAACAAAAGCGTTTGCAAAATGAAATTATTCAGCAAGAGGCCAAACATAAAAATAAGAATCAACGTTAAGCCAAATCCAAGCCCTGGAATGTACTGCTCTTGGGGAAGAAAATTTTTAATAAACCCAGCGAGAATATTCTCGAAGATAAGAAGGCCTGCGTAAACGATGTAAATCGTGACTGCTATTGGCAACAAGGTCAAAAGACCTCGTAAAAAAGTTGTCTTTAAATGGCTCAAGATCAACACCCACTTATGAAATGATTTCTATTTGCTTGCTCAACTTGAATCACTCAAGTGAACTCGATGCAATTCATTGTTTCATAATGAGAATGAATTTGGCTAAATTCTTATTTTGAATCTTAAGTGACCCAGACTTTAGGCCGATGAATTCTTATGCTGATGTACTTGGTGTTGATGTCCTCTGCTTGGTCCCAGTCTTCCCCTGAAGTTGTGCCTGGCGAGTACTTAATAAAACTTAAATCCTCACGCTCCGTGCAAGCCATTCAGGCCAAAGTCGCCGGCGGCTTTTCTTTGAAGGGTCAGGTTTCATCCGCCGGAGTTTTTCAGGTCAAGCTCAATAACCCACAGGACTTTCAAACACTCTCTCAAGATCCCGATGTGGAGTACATCGAACCCAATTTTATTTTGTCAAAACCCTCACAACCCTCTGAGCAGAGCCAGCAGTCTGAAGTTTTGTCTGAATCACAGATGCAGGCCTCCATGTCCGAGAGCGTTTTCTCGGGTTCCTACTCTCAGAACTATGCACCCGTTCAGGTTCCTCAGTCCTGGGCCCAGTACTCGGCATTCAGTGCTTCGAACAGGCCAGTTGTTGCAGTCATCGATACAGGTGTGTTCGTCGCTCACCCTGCGTTCACTCAGTCTGACGCAATATGGAGAAATCCCTCAGAGCAAAATGGAGTCGCTGGAGTCGATGACGACCAAAACGGTTATGTCGATGATATCTACGGGTGGAACTTTTTCTCGAATGTCAGTTCTCCTAATGATGATGAAGGCCACGGAACTCACGTCGCTGGAATCGTCATTGGTGCTGGCTTTAATATTTTCTCTACCGCAAGACCTCAATCAAAAATTCAAGTGATGGCTTTAAAATTCTTGGATGCCAACGGTTCTGGCAGAACCAGTGATGCCATTAGAGCCATTTATTATGCCGTTGATAACGGTGCACAGGTGATCAATTGTTCGTGGGGTGGTGGATCCTACAGCCGAGCTCTTCTAGATGCCCTGTCTTATGCTTACAACAATCAAGTTCTGGTTGTTTCCGCTGCTGGAAATAATAGCTCAAACAATGATTCAATTCCCATGTATCCTGCCAGTTACAATGTTCCTGCAAATTTAGCAGTGGCAGCAACTCAAGATAACGACCAACTGGCTTCATTCTCAAACTACGGTGCAACTGCAGTTCCAGTGGCTGCGCCCGGTCAGTACATTTACAGCACCTACCTTGGTAGTTCATACACTTTGATGTCTGGAACCAGTATGGCAACTCCTTTTGTTGCAGGTATTGCTGCTCTTGCGTGGAGAGAAGCTCCACAGCTCACTGGTTATCAAATAAAAGAACTTGTTCTTGCCAGTGTGAATTCAATTTCAGGTTTAGCTGGAAGAGTCTCTACACAAGGTCGAGTGAATGCAAACAGCCTTGTTTCGTTAACAAAATCTTCAGCTAGCACTTTAGCTTCACAGCCGTCTTACAGTGCAGACAGTTTCACAGATTTTGCATCCAGCGAAGCCGCGTCCAGCGGTGGATCCGGCGGCTGTGGACTTGTTCGTTCGATCACGACGCAGAATCCACTGGGTCCCGTTGGCACTGCCCTTTTAGGTTTTCTTGCCTTGATGATTCCGTTCGCTGTTTGGTTGACTCTCAGGCATTTAAATCCCGAGCAACGACGAAAATTTGAAAGATTCCAAGTGAAGTCTGATATTCGAATCAATATGGGCGGTCACGAAGTGGTAGGTCAAGTTCAGACATTATCCATGGGCGGACTCTCGTTCTCGGCAAAAGATTTAATCGAAAAGGGATCCTTGGTCAGTATGAAGATTTCGAATCCCACTGGCGAAGGTGAGATCGAAGTTCAAGGCCGTGTTGTATGGAGTGAAGAGAAGAAAGCTTACGGCGTGCAGTTTAAAGATGCTTCACAAAGTGTTTCTGATCGCATCATGAGTTGGACTCGCGCACTTTCGAAAGCTTCTTAAATTTTAAATTTCTCATCAATCAAAAGCTTAATCGAACTCCGATTTTATGCCTGCAAGAATAGGAATTCATCTATTAAAATCACAGGTAAACTTTAATAAAAGAAGTCTTTTTGTATTGCATATATACAGTAAATACTGTATTCTTTTTTCTGATGACAAGAATCAAAGCCCTCTCATCAAAACATCTAGTCTATAAAATCAATGAGAATGATCATAGACCACCGCATGTACACGTTGAAGGAATGGGCGCTTCGGTTCGAATCAATCTTTTAAATTTGGAAGTGATGGATGGGAAAACTGATTTTTCAAACGCAACTTTGAATCGAATTTTACGAGTCGTTAAAGAAAACAGAATACTACTTTTAGAAAGATGGGAGGAATTGCATGGCTAAAAAAATTAAGACTGGAAATGTGAATATTCCGATTGAAGACTTTGATGATGAAAACATCACGGCACATATCTCTATTCGTCTTCCTCTGAATCTGGTCAAAGACCTTAAAAAATTAGCTCTCAATGAGGACTATGAGGGTCGGTATCAAGTTTTAATTCGTGAAATTCTTCAGGAATTTGCTGATAAGCATCGCTCAAAAAAGAAGGCTACAGCCTAGGTTTGCCATGAGACATTTTGGAGGCGATTTTTAAGGTCATGTTAAAATTGAATAATTTTTTTATTAGAATAAACCCATTGAGATTTTCCAATCACTTCTGAAGATTGAAACCTTCAAAAATCAAAGTAAAACACCCTTAAGAATGTAGCTGGCCACGCTAAAATAAATCACAAGACCAATCACATCTACTAATGTTGCAACAAAAGGAGCTGAAGCAGAGGCTGGATCTAGATTGGCCTTTTTTAAAAGAAATGGCAGCATGGATCCGGTGATTGTTCCGTACGGCACAATACACAGCAAGGTCACAAACACGGTGGCAGCTAAGTAAGCGTAATGCTCGCCAAATTGGCTGACACGCCCAGGCCAAAGCATGACTCGTAATAAACCGATGGTTCCTAAAAGCAGCCCCAATGCCAAGCCCATGATAATTTCTTTTTTTATGACCCGCCACCAGTCTTGAAGTCGGACTTCACCCAAGGCAAGGGCTCGAATAATCAAGGTTGAAGCTTGCGAACCTGAGTTACCGCCAGAGGCAATGATGAGTGGAAGAAAAAAAGTCAAAACCACAGCTCGCTCGATTTCCACTTGAAAGTAGCTGATAGCAGTTGTGGTAAACATTCCACCCACGAAAAGTAGAATTAACCAACCGCCGCGCTTACGAAACATTTCAAAAAATGTGGTTTTGAAATAGGGAGCTTCTAAGCTTTCCACACCACCAAATTTTTGGATGTCTTCTGTGGCTTCTCGTTGAATGGCATCAGCCACGTCATCAAAGGTTAGAATCCCTTGCATAATGCCATCAGAATCGATCACCGGAAGAGCCATTAAATTTTGCTGCGAAAAGATTCGTCCGATTTGCTCTTGATCCATTTCCACTGGAATTTTGATGATGTCTGTTTGCATGATATCAGACACAACTTTTGTGTTTGCGGCAGAAAAAAGCTCTCGAAAAGAAACCACACCTAATAATTTTTGGTGGGGATCCATCACATAGGCGTAATAAATTGTTTCGACCTGAGTTTTGGATTGCAATCTGAGGTAACGAATGGCTTCATCCACAGTCATGTCCGGTCGAAGCCTTGCAAACCGGGAGCTCATCAGTCCTCCGGCTTCGTCTTCAGCGTAAGCAAGTAGGGCTGTCACTTCTCTGCGGGTTTGGGGATCAATCAGATTTAGGATTTCTTCTTTTTTGTTGACACCAATTTCTTGAATCAGATCTGCCACATCATCGGGAGCTAGTAACCTGACCCAAGATCTTTTCTCGAGTGATCCAGAAAATTCTTGAATGAGTTCAGCTTGATCGTGGGTGTTCAAACTTAGAAAAAGTTCTTCAGCTTCCGTGCGAGGCAGTGCTTGAAATTTTTGAGTTCTTTCGTCGTGACTAAGAGCAGACCAGCTTGTGGCCATCATCATGAAATCATTTTCTGAAGAAATGTGTTGTTTGACTTCTTCTGATGGTGGCGTGGTTTCGTCAGTCATGGTCTCTCTTTATATCGGTTAAAATTGAATCGGCTAAAAGAAAGCAAGGACTCGAGTCTAGTTCAGCTCGAATTTGTCTCGAATCTCAAATTGAGACAACAAATTCTTTGGTGGTCCCTGCATTTTTATTTTTCCATTTTCCAACCACAGGATTGAATCGCAAAAATGAAGGGTCTGAAGTCGATGGGCCACAAAGATCAGAGTCTTATTTTTTGCTTCATTTTCTAAAACATTTAAGACTATTTTTTCAGTGACTGGGTCCAAAGCACTGGTGGCTTCATCCAGGATTAGAATGGGTGAGTCTTGAAGAATACATCGAGCAAGACCCAATAACTGCTTTTCACCAATGGATAGGTTTTTGCCCTTTTCTTGCAAATCAAAGTTCAATTCAGATCCAATGGATTTAAACCAAGGACCTAGACCCACTGTTTTCAAGCATTCAATCATCTCAGAATCTGTGTGCAATTTTTTAAGATCCAGGTTTTCACGCAAAGTGGCTTTTAGAACAACAGGCTCTTGGGGAAGATAGGCAATTTGTGAACGGAAATCTTTTAGATTTGAACCTTCACAGGGGTTGAGATCACCAATGGATATTTCGCCTTCGAACGGATATAAATAGGTAAGACACTGAAGCAGAGTCGATTTTCCACAACCTGTTCTGCCAACAATACCAATTCTTTGTTTTTCAGGAATTGTTAAGCTTAAATTATTTAAAATCCAATCTTGATCCTTGTTGTATTTAAAACTGAGATTCTTAATTTCAATATTAAAATTTGAATTGACCGTGGATTTAAAATTCAAATCTTCAAATTGATGCTGAGTTTTATAAAGAGCTTTTGATGGAAGTTGAGAGAACTTTTCAAGGGGCCGTCTGAGGTAGTCATCCATGCGCTCAACGCCGACAAAGCCCTCTTCTAATTGAGTGAGCCACTCGAAAAACATTTGTATCGAATTAAAAGAAATAATAATCAGACCCAAAGCTGAGCCCACATCACCCACAGTTAAAAATCCAGTCTTCAATCCCCAAACAGAATACAGCCCCACCAGCAGAAACCAAAATGTGCTGAGGGCGTTCATTTGAAAGATGTAAGAAATGACCTGAACAAAGGTTTTATTTTTAGATTTCAGGTAATCAGAATCCAGCTCGGTGAAATGCTGGTTAAAAAGTTTTTCCTTCTCGAACAGACGAATGTTGATAGCACCTTGAGCTGTTTCTGCGAAGTGGGCAATGGAAGGCCCTCGCTGTTGAGAAAGATCCCGGCGAGAAGCCCTCAAGCGATCTCGGTTCAAGTGGTAAATCAGCCAATTACTGGCGCCGTAGACAGCCATCAAAAGAAAAAAACTAGGATGAACAAAAGTCATCAAAATCATAAAAGCAATCAGATCAAATAAAATCGAGAAAAATTCAGCCAAGGGGCCACCAAAAAGTCGAAAAATGTTTCCGTAATCAGAGGAAAAGCGGGTCATGATTCGACCCAAAGGGTTCTGGTCAAAAAAGCTCATGGGGGCACGAGAGACTCGGTAAGTGGTTTCGTCGTACAAAGTCGAAACAGCGCGGGCTGAAAGCCTTGAAAATGCCACTCGAAATAGGGTGGTAAAAATAAATCCGAGTACTGTGATCAGCAAGAGGGCATAAAGAAAATCAGTGGCCGCCCAGTCAGACATCCAAGAAAACTGAACAGATGATGCGGTCAAACTGTCGACCCAAAGACCCACAAGATTGGTATTCGATAAAGCCAGAAGGCGACCCAGAATCCCTAAAGTCAAAACCCAAATGAGTCTGTACTTAAAGGGCGCATAGCACATCATCAAAGTTTCAAAAATTGATTTTTTAAAACCACCCTCGAATTTTTTTTCTTTTTCCAATTGAAAAGAAGAGCCACTCACAGAAAAGCTCCCTTCTCTATTTTCACAAGCTTTCCATTTTTTAATTCATAGATTGTATCGACGTATTGCAAAATGGAAAGTCTGTGGGTGGTGACGATCACACTTTTACCCTTCAATGTGGTCTTAAATAAATCTTTTAATATTTTACTCTCTGTAACGGAATCAAGCTGGCTCATACTATCGTCCATCAAAATAAGCTCTTTACCTTGAGCCATGGATCTTGCAAGACTCAGGCGCTGTCTTTGTCCACCAGATAAATTAACTCCGCGTTCGCCAATGGAGGTTTCAAGCCCAGAGGTGAGCCCCTCTTGTTCGGGAACAAAATCCACCTGTGACAAATAAGAAATAATTTCTCCATCGTCAAAGTCTGTGCTGCGATATTCAAAAGAAACATTGTCTCGTAAATTTGAATTCATTAAAAAAGATTCTTGGGGCACGTAATTTAAAATAGTTTTTAATTTTTTAGCCTGAAGTCCATCGACAGATTGTCCTTGAAAAAAGAATTGCTCAAATTTTCCGTGGAGCTCACCAAGCAAACAAAGTAAAAAAGCCGTTTTACCAGCTCCGACTTCCCCCAGAATGGCAACTTTTTCGCCTTTTTTAATTTCAAAGTCCAATTGATCTAAAACTTGAGATGTTTGATTTCCCCACGAGAGCCCCTTCACCTCTAAAAGGTTATCTTTTGAAGAGAGGCCAGCTGTTTTGACATCATAATTATGAAAGGGCTTGAGATCTAAAAAATTTTGCAATCGTTTCGAGGAGGTCACGGCATCAAAACCAAAAGTAAAAAACCAAGGAAGTTGACGAAGCGGTCGATTTAAAAACAATCCTAAAACCCAGAAAATAGCCCAGATTTCACCGGCCGTGAGTTCTCGTTTTTGAACAGTGATCAACAAAAAGCCAGCTGCGATATTGAAGATAAACGTTGCATGAGAAGTAATGGCATTCATCATCTGGCCATTGGTGACCATTTTAATTCGGTTAATGGTTTCTTTTTCGCGCACATCGAGGATTCGATCCTCAAAGGGCTCGATCCAATTCAAAATTTTAAGAGAGCGAATACTTTGAAGCCATTCATTTACTTTTGAAACTCTCTCGGCTGCGAGTTGTTTAAAAGTATAAAAAAATCCACTTTGTTTAAAGGCCAGGGCCGTATTCAGAGCGGCAACAAAAAAAACCAGGGCATACACTTCGATTAATGACGTGCCGATCATGTAATGCAAAGCAATGGGTGAAAGTAAAATCGGAAAAAAAGTACTGGCTCCGTAGGGAAGTGTTTGTTCAAGCAGAACGGTGCTGGCTGGAATATCAGTGGCATATAAAGCCACTGTTTCACCCACTGTTCGTTTTTCTAAACTTTCACTTTTAAGTCTTAAAGCATGCCGATAAAGAGTTTCAGAAATTTTTCGCTGACTGATCAAAGCCTCACGGTAGCCTAAATACAAAGTCAGTTGCGAAAGAAAACTGGCCACTAAAAAACACAAAAATGCAAAACCTAAGGCTTGATACACCCAAACACTTTCAGAAAAATTTCTTAAGACGATTTCATCAATAAAACTTTTTTGAAAGTAGGAGGCCCCAAGTCCAAGTCCTGCAGCTAGAACTGAAGCAAGTAAAATCAGCAGTCTAAAGGGAAGACGGCTCAGTAAAATATTTCGAATCAGTGGAATACCAAAAGGATTCATGAGTGACGAAACCAGCCTGTTAAAGAAAGTCGTTGGAATTTAGATTCTTGCACCTGGTGCCAGATCTCGCCACTGTTAAAAAAGACAACGCGCCCTGGCCGAGGCTCGATTCGCTGAATTTCATTTCTGCCTTGAGGTCCCTCAAAGATTGAAAGCTCGCCCCCCTGACCCGCCTGCCAGTGAGAGTGTAAATAGACAACAAAAGTGATCACCCGTGCACCGGATTTTTGAGGCTGATCACAATGCAAGGTGTAACCATGGCCAGGCGAATAGGAAGCCAGGTGAGCTTCAATTTTTGGCATGGAAATCATCAGTCCTCTGGATAATGCAAGCCTCCAATTTTCTAGCTGATGAAATATCTGGTTATGTTCATCTAAATGAGGCTCGAGCCAAAAAATTTGATCCGATCTGATTTTTTCATCTAGACCTCCAGCAATTTTTGCCGGTCGAAACTGTCCCAGTTGTAAATAATTTTCTGCTAAACTAAGCCAATCGAGCCTTGACTGACTGCTGAGTAATTCATCGCTTTGCACCCAGCCATTTTTCATAAGACCATCTAATAGACTTCTAGAAATTTCCATGCTCCTCTATTCTTACTGCTTGTAAGGAAAAAGATGAACCAAAAGATTCGAAAAAAAAGAGCAATGACTCGCCGAGATTTCCTACTTCAATCCACGGCTTTAGCTGCAAGTTCTGCGGCTCTTTCGGGCTGCTCGGGTCTTGACTCCTATTTTCAGTCGGATCGTCGAATCTTCGAGAACGAAGTCTTCATCATCGGTGCAGGAGCTGCGGGACTGATGGCCGCTTACACCTTGAAAAAGAATCGAGTTCCCTTTCGGTTATTTGAAGCTTCACACCGGCCAGGGGGAAGGCTTCTCTCGGTTCAAGCTATGGATCAAATGACCATCGAGTTGGGCGCTGAATTTTTTGAGCCTCAACATAAAATTATTTTCGAAACTTTAAAAGAGTTCCAAATGGAATGGGAAGAGGTCGTTGATAATCCCATCAATCGAAACCTTTGGCAGTCTTCAGTGGGTGAGGTTTTAAGCGAAACCGAGTACCAACAAATTTCATCTCGGTTCTTGAACCGTATGATTTCTGATCGACTCAAAGTTTTTGGAAGTACAGAGAGCTATCAGGTTTTTTCGCCAGCATTGGCCACAGAGCTGGACTCATTGTCATTTCAAGAATATTTGCAAACCCAATGGATCGATGTTGATCAGCGTGTGCTGAAGTATTGGGAGGCTTGGACCCGAACTCAACTCTCTGCGGATTCCAGATCCCTGAGTGCTTTGCAAGTCCTTTGGCAAACCCGAGCAGATCAAAAAATAAAAAGTTTATTTCGAGTCCAAGGGGGATGGAGCGAACTCGTGAGACGACTGTACGACCGAATCGCGGGAGTCATTCCAGATCACTTAGTGAAAATGAATTGGGCACTGAATTCCATTTCTCGCAACCAGCAGGGTTTCAGATGTCAGTTTAAAACTCCAAATGGATCGGAATCCTTCACTTCTTCCCATGTGATTCTGGCACTGCCTATGAACCAGTATTCGAAGATCAATGGATTCAAAAACTTGGATATCAGCCAAAATAAAAAAAATCGAATTCAGTCTGCAGCTTTGGGTGAAAGCTCTAAGGTTTTTGTCTCGATGGGAAATCAGCCCAGGGAATCACTCTCTAAAATAAATTATTGGTTTCAAGATCAAACGCTGATCACTTTGAAAAAAAGCGATCAGTCCTATTGGTTAGGCGGCCTTCGAGGCGGCAGCGGTTCTCAATGGACTTTGCCAGATATCGAAAATTGGAAGGCTGGTCTTCTTGAGCGATCTCCATCGGAGGCCTCGGCAAAAAGTAAATTCCTTGATTATCATGTTGTGAATTGGAAGGATCAACCCTTCATTCAAGGAGCCAGAAGCCTGTGGGAGCCTGGATCTTGGTTATCAAATTCCACTTTGTTTGAGTCTGCAGATTTTGATGGGAAGCTTCAATGGGCCGGGGAATTTGTTCCCGCTTCTGAAAAGGGCTCTGTGAACTCTGCCTTTGAAAGTGGAAAAACAGCCGCTTTGAATATCATCGAGAATCTAAAAAATCGGACTTGATGTTTTAAAGACTAACACCAAACACAGCCGCTTCACCTTGCGAACTCAAAAAAGCATCAAAGTTCATTTTTTCAATTTTTGTTAAGTATTGATACTGAGTGCTAGCCCCTTGATCCGGGTTCACCCATTGTAATGTGGGTAGGTCTGAAACTAAGAAAACAACAATATTGTAGGAACCACGGAAAGGCTCTTTGTCGATCACGACAGAATCAAACAAAAGAGTGTTTGATTGAACTTTCAGCGTTGTGACCACTCGAATTTTTTCCAAGTAGGGAACAGGTGTTACACCAATAAAGCCAACTCTTTGGATGGCGTAAACAGCATGAATAAACTGACCGTTAAATTTTTGAGTGTTGTTCAGCTGAATCGCAGGGACCAGATCTTGACGTCCCGCAAGCGCTGTTCGCTGGGCAAAAGAGCCGCTCATAATACCAAGGCCAAAAATCAATGTCAGCAGCGGAAGCACTGAAAGCGGCAGTTTTGAGATTTTAAAGTTCAGGAATTTCATAATTTCTCCGGTGGCTGGTTCTTATAATTCATGTAAAGCATTAACTGACCCTGTGATTCCATTTTGATTTTCACGTATTCAACTGGAAATCCCCATAAAGAGTTGATCAGCTCAAACTCTCCTATGGGTGCACCCGTACCGCAACTTCCTTCGCTGGACAAGACTTTGATCACTTCTTTCAAAACTTTTGCCTTCGCAAGTCTCCCGACCCACGTCAAACTTGTCTCGTCGATAACGACAGACTCTGGATCTACGCTTTCGGGATAGATTCCCAGTTTTGTGGACCCAGGGCTCACGGGACGTACTTTCGCATTGTAGATCATGCTCAAACGGAATTTATCCTTGATGGGGGCAAGTAATCCTGAGGATTGCTCTGGCGGAGTATCGATTTGGGCGTGCATGTGAATGCTGATCGATGCGCTTAAAGGGTCAGAAGATGATGTGAATTTTACGGCATCAATGGATGGAGCGTTCAAAAGTTCAATCTTTGGATTGCCTGGGCAGGTCTCTAAGGCTTTGAAATTTTTTCTATTAAAACTTAAGTGAATCATCCGATTGAAAATCACTCGGTCCACTGAAATCGCAAAATCATAATCTTTGGGATTGAGGTGATTAAACACGGGTTCCCCCCGTGCACCAGAATTTTTCCACAGAGCCGTTGCTGGGGCATTGACCTGTGATGTGTCTTCGATAAAAGAAGAAAGACCCACGCTTAAATTAGAATCTTTCAATTTAAAATCCACGAGCTTCAAACCTAAGGAAAGAGGAGGACGTGTATCACTTGGCAAAGTTCCAGCGGCGGGGAACGATTGAATTTCTTCGAGTTCACCCTTGAGCGCCTCTTTCACTTTTTGATTCAAAAGTTTAGGAAGTTCTGTTTTTAAATACTGTTGGGCGTAATCACGAACCAATTTAAGGCCAGTCGGAATCTGCTCATCAACTATTTTTTTAAACTCTTTATCTTCAAGGGAAATTTGATAGGTGCGATCTTGGCCAACCACTCTGAGTTCAAAGGAGGGAAGCAATAATTTTCTGTAAGCCACTTCTATGGGTACTGATCCTAAGTTGGCTTCCACATCCAAAACTTCAAATAAAAGTTCGCCATTTTCACTCACTCTGACATAAAATGGAAGCCTCGCAACCAGTGGTGTTTCTTTGGTTCCAATTTTGAGGACAGGATTAAGCAGACCGATTTCTCCTAGCCACGGGTTGGCCTCGTCATTGATGCGAATATCAGTGGATTGAGCTCTTAGCTGAGCGATGGAAACTTCCAGTGACAGCACGGCACCTTCGGTTCTTCCAATTTTTTTCATTAATGCGCTGTCAGTCACAATGGCGAGTCTCTCGAATTCTGCGATGTATTCAGAGGGTCCCAATCGAATAGCTGGTTTGAAGTCTCCTATTTCGATCCCCTTAAAACCACGAGCCACAAAGTCACGGGTGGTTTTTATCATTTGAAATTGCTCGGGTTTATTCTTCGCCATTTCATCAATGGAAATGGGCTGATCTGATTTGTAATTAAAAGCTGGGAAATAGTTTTCATTGATCACAACGCCGAGGTTGGTTAAAATTTGCAATAGGTTATGAGCGTAAATTTTTTGTCCACGGGGGCTAATTTGCACTTGAACGGACCGTTCCATCAAGCTGGGGTTTTTAATTGCTGGGTGGTGCTCGATGTTGAATGTCTCGATACCGTAGGCCGTGTGCCCGGCTAGAACTCCAATCAGTGTCCAAACTTTGATCATTTGCATAGGGGAACCCTTTTTAAGTTGTGCATTCATAAGTTGAGATGCAACTGGTAATCCCGCTGTTTAAAATAAAAAACCATGTCTTTTCAATTGCTTAAAAGTGTGTCAGAAAAGAGGGGCTGATGAAGTGACGATCACTTCGTGTATTTTCTTCAAATGCAATCTGGTTCAGCCTGATTTGTGGATAGGGACTAAGACATGGGTAAAAAATTGATTCCAAAGGAACAGAAAGCTGTCACTGATTGGGTGAAAAAGATGCTTTCGGAAGTCATCCCAACACCAATGAGGCCCAACCACCTCACTGATGCGGAAAAAATCGAAAAAATTCAAGGCCACTTTTCTGAAATCATGAAAACTTTAGGCTTAGATTTGCAAGATGATTCAATGAAAGAAACTCCAAAGCGAATCGCAAAAATGTATGTCTCCGAGATTTTTAAAGGTTTGGATATCTCTCAATTTCCTAAAATCACCACGATAGATAATAAGATGAATTATGATCAGATGATTGTGATTCGTGACATCGAAGTTCTTTCGACTTGTGAACATCACTTTCAACCCATTCAAGGATTTGCCACTGTCGCCTACATCCCCAATCGCAAAGTGATTGGTCTTTCTAAAATGAATCGGATCGTCGAATACTTTGCGAAGCGTCCTCAGGTTCAAGAACGTCTTACAAAGCAGGTTTCCGACTGCCTAGTGCAAATACTCCAGACTCAAAATGTAGCCGTGCACATCAATGCTAAACACTTTTGTGTCGTGGCTCGTGGTGTAGAGGATCTGCATTCTTCGACAATCACATGTGATTTGCGAGGAGATTTTAAAAAGAATCCACAAACCCGTGCTGAATTTTTAATGCATGCACGAGTCAATTCAATTTGATAAGAATTGATTTTCATTGACCCCCTTCCTTCACTTGCTTAAAAAACTGTCTGACCACAGACAAAGGGATCATTATGATTTTGAGATTTATTTTAGCCACATTCTTCATGCTTACGGCTACAAGTTTCGCTGAAGGAACGAACACGGTTTCCGCAGCAACAGCACCCAAACCTAGCCTCTGGAAGGCCCAGTTTGATTCTTATTACTATGATTTCAAAGGCGAAAGACCGCAAGAAAATGGTCTTTACGAATTCGGCAACACAACCTTAAAAATGCAATTTTTTAGTTTACAATACCAGCTATCACCCAGCTGGACTTTGATGGGCTTAGCTCAGCATTATGAAAATTTTGTGATCACAAAATTTGCGGGATACCCAGATTCAAAAGATAGATCAGAAGGCATTGCAGACACTCAATTAGTTGCTTTGCATTCTCAATTTTTATCACCCTCTGTACTTTTGATTACAGATGTGGGTCTCAGTTTGCCCACAGGTTCAGTGGATAAAAAAACGCCCTATGATTTAACGGGTAGAAAAAATTATCCCTACAATATGCAAATGGGTTCTGGCACTTTTGATCAAACTGTCGGTGTGACAGCATTGTACTTAAGCCCCAAATTTCAAATGGGTGGAAGATTTGCCACCATCTTAAGAACTTCTGGCTACAACGAAAATGATTATCGCTTGGGAAATCAGTACAAGACGGATGCATGGATTGATTTTCCATTGGGCGCATCTGGATGGACTCCTCGAGTTGTTGGATATTACAAACATCGTGATGCGATTGACGGCCAAGACTCGACACTATCAAATCCCTTTGAGCGTCCTTTTCTTGAGTACTACTATCATGCTCAGATTAATTGGGATGTGTCGGCAGCGATTCAATATAAAAAAGCTGTCAGCCCCGCCTTATCACTGAAGGCTGAATTTGGAATTCCCATGGCTCAAGAAACTTTGAACTATGATGATGTTGCTATCTACACAGAATACTACGGGACACTGGGTGTGTCCGGCAGTTTCTAAATTCTTGAAATAAGCTCGGTGACATTGCTTGATAATCTGGATTCCTTCAGGGCCTCTAACGAGGCCTTTATTTTTGTCTGCAGGGTAGCCTCTAATTTTGGAACCAGGTTGTAGGCATCACAAAGCCTAGCCGCCACTTGAGGATTCATTTTATCAATTCTTTTGATCTGGGCTGCGTACCACAGGTAGGGCTCAGTTTCATTGTTAAAAAATTGGAAGGCATTAGATCCAAAAGTTCGAATCAAAGAGTAAATTTTGTTCGGATTCTTAGTGTCAAACAAAGGATGATCAACTAAGCCTTTTACGGTCTCGAAGGTGTCAGGGCTTTGGCTAGCCGCTTGCACTTGAAACCATTTGTTCATCATCAAGCTGTTTGTTTCAAACTGATTTTTAAAAATTTTGAGAGCTTCACTTTTAAAATGTAAATTGCGATCAATTAATATTTTTAAACAAAAAAGTCTGTTTGTCATAAAGGGGCTTAAAAAGGACTTCTCTGATAATAAAGAAACGGCAAAAGCATCCTCGCTGAGGCTCCAAAAGAAAAGGCTGGTGTTTTCTAGGCTTCGAATTCCCATATCGGTTGATGAAATTCCTGTTGTCAAGGGTAGGCTTGTATAAAGCTTTTTCCATGCAGCTTTAAGATCTGAGGCGATCGTTTGAATTAAAACGTTTTTTGCAGTCTCAATTTTCTTCAAGGGTTGATTTTCGTATCTTTGTAGAATCAAACTATCACTGGGAAAAGTCAGAAGTTCTGCTTTAAGCCCTGCAGAAATGGACTGATCTTCTATGACAGACTTATAAACCCCAATTAAATTTTCATCGGGTGTTGATTTGTTATCCAAAATCATGTGATCAAGAGATTGAAAAATTAAAGAATAAAGGGCTTCTCTTCGATTGAATCCATCATAATCAAAACGAATGATATGAATCAGATCTTGATAATCAGGTTTCCAGTTGAGTGTAACAGGCGCTGAAAAATTCTGATTGAAGCTAAAAGCAGGTTTTGATTCTAAATTTTTAAAAGTAAAAGTTTTCTGCGCTTGGTCCAAAATCATTAAACTTTGGCCATCTGAGTTTTGAGAGATATCAGAGCTCACGGGCTTCAAGACACGGCCGCTTTGTGAATCGATCAAAGAATAAAAGAAGGGAATCAGCAGAGGTTTTTTTTCACTTTGAGTTCGGCTGGGATTTGTGCTTTGAGAAAGTGTCACCTTGAATGAGTTGCTGCTGCTTTCAAAAACTTCTTCCACTTGAATCTCGGGTGTTCCAGATTGATGGTACCAAAGTTTAAAATGGGTCAGATCATGGCCCGAGGCTTCAGAAATGCAAGCTGTGAACTCTTCGATGGTCACAGCTTGGCCGTCATACTTTTCGAAGTACAGATCCATGGCCTTTTTAAATGTTTTTTCACCCACCCAATTTTTCATCATGCGAATGACTTCAGCGCCTTTTTCATAAATGGTGGATGAATAAAAATTATCCATGGATGCGCCTTCTGTGGGTCTAACGGGATGTGAGTTCGGTCCTGCATCCTCGGGAAACTGTCGGGCTCTGAGGCTGTCCACATCCTGAATTCTTTGAACAGCTTGACCTTGAATATCGCTTGAAAACTCTTGATCTCGGTAAACGGTAAGGCCCTCTTTGAGAGACAGGTGAAACCAATCGCGGCAAGTGATACGATTGCCCGTCCAATTATGGAAATACTCGTGGGCCACAACAGCTTCGATGCTTAAAAAATCTTGATCGGTCGCTGTTTTTTGATCTGCAAAAATTAAAGACGAATTAAAAACATTCAAACCTTTATTTTCCATGGCTCCCATATTGAAGTCCTCGATGGCCACGATCATGTAAGTTGAAAGATCGTACTCGCGATCAAACTTATCCTCGTCCCACTTCATCGCTTTTTTCAGTGATTCCATGGCATGCAAACACTTTGGTTCTTGGCCGTGGGGCCCGTAGATTTCTAACTTCACGATTTTGCCCGAGCGGGTGGTGAAAGTGTCATGTAGAACACCGAAATCGCCTGCGACAAGTGCAAACAAATAGCTTGGTTTTTTAAAAGGATCTCTCCACTTCGCAAAATGCCTGCCACTGCCTAAATCTTTAGATTCAATCAAATCACCGTTACTTAATAAATAAGGAAATTTTTTTCGATCTGCACTGATGCTGACTTCATACTTAGTCATGACATCGGGACGATCAAAAAAATAAGTGATTTTACGAAAGCCTTGAGATTCACATTGAGTTGTGAAAAGTCCCTTTGAAAGGTAGAGGCCATCGAGTGATGTGTTTGCAAATGGATGAATGACGGTCACGATTTCGAGTTCAAATCGATCCGGCGTATTTTTGATGACCAGATTTTTTTCAGTTAAATCAAATTGAACTGCATTTTGATTTAATCTGAGGCTTTCGAGCTCTAAATTTTCACCGTCTAAAACCAAGGGTTCATCTTTTAACTTTTTTATTTTCATTTTAGAGGTCACACGTGTGGCGGTTTCATTTAGATCAAAGTCCAGTTCGAAATTGATCACTTCGAAGGCTGGGGTTTTGTAATCCGCTAGTCGCAGAGTTGAGTTCGTCATATTTTCCTCGTTATTAAACCTATTTTACAACATTCGTCTTGACACAAAAGTCCATCTCGCTTGAGCTAAAAGCTGATGAACTCGCAGCTTTTTCGTATCACAATTAACACCGATCAACCAGACAATTTGGTTCAGTTTTATTCGGTCATCGGATTTCAATTTCAATCTAAAAATGTAGAGAAGGGAAGTCTGGTTTGGAAAGGTTCCATTCCTGGTATCGAGCTCGATGTTTTCGGCATCACAGAATCCTTTACCTCTAGAAGTCCATCAGTTCAATTCAGTTTTCAAGTGAGCGATGTGAACAGCATCATCGAAAAAATTCGCCCCATGGGGGTGCAGATTATGATGGAGCCTCTTGCTATAAGCGCAGGGACCGTCTGTTTTATCATGGATCCAGATGGCAGATCTGTCGAGCTATTGCAAAAGTCTTAAATAAAAAACTCAATTATAAAGTTCCTGAACCAGACAAAGTGATAAACACTTGATTCTCTGTTCTGGGTAATTCGTTGCCACTGGAATCCCTTCGCACTTGATCGTACTGCAGGGCTTTGGCGCCGGCTCCAATATTGATTCCGCCCAACTTCACACTCAAACCTGCTTCAGCAAAATAAGCATTGGATTTTTCGCTGGCGATACGAACACCGGGTCCACCAAAAAATTTGAGACCTAAGGTTTGATCTTTGTTTTGAAAAACCTGTTCTAACCGAAGTGAAGAATCTAGGCCATAAACAGTGTCTTGATCTTGGGCTTGTCTTTGAAAAGCGGAGTTTCTAAAAATCAACCAATCGCTGAGCTTCCAGTTCAGTCCTAAGTTAATTTCTTGATAGGTGCGTCCATTTTGCGTGCTCTGAGAACCAGAGACATCATAGGAGAGCCGGCTTTCACTTTTTGTGGCCGGCTTTGAAAAACTAATATTGGGAATTAAAAATAGGAAGACGTAAAGAGCTTTCATGAAAGCTATTACAGCACAAATTGAGCTTTCTTCAAAGAAGTAAGTCCTTTGCATACAGATGCAAGTCTGGCTAATTCGTGAACTTGATCGGTGGTGAAACCCTCACTAATCATCGCCTTTTCGTGGGCCACGATACACATGGGGCATCCGTTGACAACAGACACAGTCATCGCCATTCCTTCAAATATTTTTTTGCCAGATAAAGGCTTTGCTAAAGATTGCATGCGTAACCCAGCACGAGTGTAGTTGTCTTTGCTTTCCGGAGGCAGGTAAGAGCGAAATTTATAGTACACATTATTCATGCCCATAATACCCGCAACCTCAGCACTTTCGCGAATGATTTCATCTGTTGTTCCGAGCTCTTTTAAAACTCCAACGGCCAATTTTGCCATGTCATTGTTTTCAAGAGTGACAGAGGCTGCTAAAAGATTTTGAAATCTTTCCGTGGGCTCAAAGGGACCTTCTTCTAGGATTTTTTTAAAATTCAATGAAAGATCACGGTAAATAGAAGTCGTTAGATTTGGAAATTGTGTTTCTAAGAATTGATCTACTTTTTCTGCGAAATTCATTTTTTTTCTCCTGTTAAAATAAAAATTAACTTAAAAGCGAGGGTTGCATCCAGGCTGTTTTTTCGTTCTTTTTTGAGAACGCCGATATTCAGTTCCATGGGTGCTCCTTAAAAAATAAAGGAAGAGATCCGTCAGCATCTCTTCCTTAGGTCTACGATTAACCTAAAGTCGCTTGACCTTTTTCCCAGTTACATGGGCAGAGCTCATCAGTTTGAAGAGCATCTAAAGTTCTAACAACTTCTTTTACGTTTCTTCCAACGTTAAGACCATTCACAGAAGCCCATTGAATCACACCATCGGGATCTACAATGTATGTAGCACGAAGTGGAATGAGTTCTTGAGGGTGAAGAACGCCTAAAGCGCCCGTAAGTTCTTTTTTCACATCAGCAAGCATCGGAAAGCCAAGTGTTTTTAAATCATCATGGTTGTTTCTCCATGCCAAATGCACGAAGTGAGAATCACAAGACACACCAAAAAGTTTGGTCTCGCGAGCTTGGAAATTTTTGAGTTCTTTGTTGAACTCAGCAATTTCAGTAGGGCATACAAATGTGAAATCCAAAGGCCAGAAGAAAAAAACTGACCATGAACCCTTCATATCTTTATTTGAAACTTCAGCAAATTCTTTGCCTTTTTCGCGAGATACGCACGCTTGCATTTTGAATTCTGGAAACTTGTGACCGACGCCTAACATGGGGGACTCCTTTTGATTGTTTGGTTTTCACCGTTTGTTGTTAACTTTTAATTTCACCTTTTAGGACTAGATCAAAACTACTGACTTTATACTTTTTGGGTAGATCTAAATTGAGCTGCACAGCTTCATGATCCACATCGACCAATTGACCTGTACCTTCGTCATAGAAATGAAAATGATCCTGTGTGTTGCAATCGTAAATGACCTTGTCAGAATGGGGAAACTTGAGGGCTTTCAAAAGACCAGCCTCTGTCAATGTGCTAAGAGTATTATAGACAGTGGCCTGCGAGATTTTATGTAAATTGGCCTGGGCCCACTCAAATATTTGTTCAGCGGTGGGATGATCTGCTTGGCAAAGCAGGAATTGGCAAAGAGCAATCCTTTGCAGGGTCGGCTGGATACCTGCTTCTTTTATTTTGAGCTCAATTTCATTGTTTGTCAGTTGGCACTTTTTTATTTTCATTCTATTAGTAGAATAATTCTAAATTTAGACTTTGTAAAGAAATAAAACAACTGACTCTTTCGAGGCGGTAGTGAGCTGATTGGAATAGCATTGTGGACCAGTTTCAAATTTCATGGCATCCTTGAAAGACTTTTAGGAGATCTACTATGAAAAATATCTTAAAACTTTCGACCCTTGCTTTTTTATTCGGATGTGCAAGTAAACCCATTTTAGATGTGGACGAAATTAAGCTCACCCGCGATGAACCTTCAAAGTCATGTAAAAGTCTTGGTCCCATCGAAGGCCGCGTGAGTTCAGTTAAGGGAACCCTTGAGCAAGCCATGGAGGCCCTTAAGCTTGAGGCGGTTAAAAAGGGCGCTGATTTTGTTAAAATAGAAACAGTGGGCGCCCAAGGACAAACTGTTCGCGGTGTGGGCTATGACTGCAATTAACAATCAAATGCTGCGTTGTTACGAATAGCATACCTGTCACTTCATTTTTAAATTTATTTTTTGAACAGTCTTGCCATCGAGATCTTGGATCTCGAATGAGGCAGATTTTTTGTTCCAATCAAATTCAGCAATACCGTAGTTTTCTTTTGAGTAAATTTCGCTTAAGTAAACTTTTTCAACCTCTTTGATATTTCCTTTGGGAGTATTCAGTGGGCTTGAAGTCATCTCATATAAAGGACCCCAGCCAGGAATTTCGACCTTTGAATGGCTGGCAAAATGTCGATCGCCACTTAAGATGACTAAATTTTTGGGTTTTGTTTTAGCAATCAGGTTTAAAAGTTTTTTCTTTTCCAATGGAAAGTGTCCCCAGCGCTCAAACCCGTGTTCTTCAGTTAGAACCTGCATGGAGCTCACAATGATCTTAAAATCCGTAGGAATTTGAAGTTGATCTTCCAGCCACTCCCACTGAACCTCACCTAGAAGGGTTTCTTTTTTGTCATTTGATTGAGTGATCACTTGGTGTGTGCCGTCAGCACTTGGAATCTTTGTCCACGGTGTTTTGTTCCAACGTGTATCTAACATAATGACGTGAAGACTGGGTGTGACTCGGGCCCTTTTGCCGCGACCTTCCTTAACTCCGCCTAAAATTTTAGAATGAAAAATTCCAGGCTGATCGAGCAATGTGGAATCTCGAATGTAAGGGTAGTGATAAGTGAAAGCTCTTCGAGCTTCTTGCTTATCAGGATTGCTAGCATCTCCGTCATTCATTCCATAATCATGGTCATCCCAAGTGGCTAAGAAAGGAACAGCTTCCCTGATTTTTTTGTAAGGTGCTAATTTCTCAAGCTTTATGTATTGCTCTAAAATTGGTCTTTTATTGGGCTTTGATGCGTAAATATTATCACCCATCATGATCATTAAATCCGGATTTTGAGATTGAATTTTGGTCCAAGCCGTAGCGGTCTGATCTTGGTCAAAACAAGAAGCAAAAGCTATTTTTGTGGGGGCTTGATTCAGATCTAAGCCCCTGGGAATAATGCCTAGTATTTTTTGTTTACTATACGGAGACTCAATTTTTTTGAACACATCACTATTTAAGCTTTGGCAAGACGTCAAAGCCCAGACAAGAAAAAACAGAATCCCGTATTTCACAATTAATTTCCTCTCTCAGAGATCGGCTTTACATTTCTTTGACCAGCTCCGATGTACTCGCTGAGTGGTCGGATAATTCGGTTGTTAGCCGATTGCTCGATGATGTGAGCACTCCAGCCCGTGGTTCTTGCCATGACAAAAATAGGTGTGAAAAAATCAATTTCAAACCCCATCATGTAGTAGGCAGGTCCTGCAGGAAAATCTAAATTGGGATAGATTTTCTTTTTCTCTGCCATGACTTTTTCTAACGCTTCGTACATCTGCATCCACTTGGGCTCATTTTTGAGAACAGCCATCTTTTGTGCGTACTTCTTCATTGTAGGAACTCGCGAATCACCTTTTTTGTAAACACGGTGACCGAAGCCCATCACTTTTCGCTTTTTTGCTAAAGCGTCCAACATCCATTGCTCGGCCTTAATAGGATCCGCAATCTCGATCATCATGTGCATGACCATCTCATTAGCTCCCCCATGAAGAGGTCCTTTCAGAGCACCAATACCTGCTGTTGTGGCAGAGTAAATATCACTCTCGGTGCTTGTCACCACTCGGGTTGTGAAAGTGGAAGCATTGAAGCTGTGCTCAGCGTAAAGAATGAGACTGACATCAAAAGCCTTGACGATTTCTTTGTCAGGAACACTTCCGAAACACATATTGAAAAAGTTTTCAGAAATTGAAAGTTCTTTTTTCGGAGGAATAAAATCCAGGCCTTTTTTGAATCGATAATCAGCAGCCACCATTGTTGGGATTTTTGCTAATAGCCTGACAGCTTTGTCAAAGTTTGTCTCGGGGCTTGCATCCCAAACACGCTCGTCCTCACAGCCCAAAAAGCTGACACCTGTACGGATCGAATCCATCGGGTGACATTTTTTAGGTAAGGCTTTGATCACGCCCAAATTATCTTTTGAAATATCACGGTAACTTTTCTCGAGAGTTTCAAATTCTTTTAATTGTGATTTTGTCGGAAGTTCACCTTTGTACATCAAGTAGGCCACTTCTTCGAATTGACAATTTTCAGCTAAGTCCTGAACAGGGTATCCGCGGTAGATCAATGAATTGGTGTCAGGATTTACTTTTGAGACACTTGAAGTATCAATCACTGAGCCCTCAAGGCCTTTTTTAGTATTTACTTTTTCTGGCTCAGCTACGTAATCCGGGTTGATGTAATCTTGACTCATATTACTTCCTTTCAAGTTTGAAGTTAAAAATGTTCTGGTCCAATTGATTGTATTTTTCGTAACCGGTCAGATCATAAAGTTGCTGACGAGTTTGCATTTGAGGCACAACCACCTCTTGAGAGCCTGTTTGCAAAATTGCATCGAGCCCATTCTTTGCAGCCTGCATCGCAAGCCTAAGAGTTGTGACTGGATAAATGACAATATTGTAACCTAAAGATTCCAATTGATTTGTCGTCAGAAGTTTTGATTTTCCAAACTCTGTCATATTTGCAAGCAAAGGCGTCTTGACTGCTGTTCTGAAAGTTTCAAACTCTTTTTCTTCTGCAAGTGCTTCAGTGAAAATCACATCGGCTCCGGCATCAGCGTAGGCCTTTGCCCGCTCAATGGTTTTCTCGAGGCCTTCAGAGGCGCGGGCATCCGTGCGTGCGATAATTACAAAGTTAGGATCCATTCGCCTTGCCATATCAGCGGCCTTGATTTTTTGTACCATATCGGAGGTCGACACCAAACTTTTTCCATCCAGATGGCCACAGCGCTTGGGATTTTCTTGGTCTTCTAAATGGCAGCCAGACAATCCCATTTCTAAAAATTCTTGAATGGTGCGAGCTGCATTCATTGCCACACCGAAGCCGGTGTCAGCATCGATGATGCTTGGGAGTGCTGTCACGCGGGCAATTTGACGACCTCGAGCCGCCACTTCAGTTAAAGTCGTGAGTCCGATGTCAGGGTAACCTAAATCATTTGATAAAACAGAGCCTGATATGTAGACACCATCAAAGTTCATCTTCTCAATTTGCATGGCCACCAGTGGAGAAAAAGCGCCTGGAAATTTGAGAAGTTTTCCACTGGCCAACGCGGCTTTAAAGTTTTTTCGTTTTTCAAAAGGAGACTTTTGATCAAACAACATTAAAATATTCCTCGCTCATCACGCTTGTTATTCACAAGTTTGTCTAACGGAATTTGTACGTTTAAAAGTTTCAGGTGTTCAGCTTTCAAGTTGGGTAGATCCTCAACTAAAGTGATAAAACGATCACGCTCGACCTTTGTAATGATATCATTTGTTAGCAAATCAAATTTGCGGATGTAGTCGGGACGCTTAAAAGGCTGAGCTCCGGCAGGGTGGGCGTTTGCCACACCTAACTCATCGATCATTTTCTCGCCGTTATTCATTGTGATTTCAACTCGCCCACCAAACATTTTTTTGTTTGGATCCATATCATGATAAGCAGCTGTCCATTTCGGATCTTCCACTGTTCTGATTTTATGCCAAAGTTTCACAGTATCAGGACGCTGAGCTCGGGTGGGCTCGTAGGAATGGACGTGGTGCCACTGACCATCCTGAAGGGCGATGGCAATGATGTACATGATTGAATGATCCAAAGTTTCACGAGACGCCTGCGGATCCATTTTTTGAGGGTCCCCTGCACCGGTGCCGATCACATAGTGAGTGTGATGAGAGGTGTGAATGAGAACGTCTTTCACATCATCCCAATTTTTTACTTTTTGACCCATTCTAAAAGCCAAATCGATCAAAGCTTGTGATTGATATTCAGCGGAATGTTCTTTTGTGTAGGTCTCTAGAATCGCTAATTTTTGCTCTCCCTTTTCTGGCAACGGAACCATGTATTTTCCGTCTTTTCCATCAAGCATATAGGCTATCACTGAATCTTCACCTTCATAAATGGGCGAAGGTGCTCCTTCACCGCGCATAATACGGTCCACGGCTTCGACAGCTAACTTGCCGGCATGGGCCGGAGCATAGGCTTTCCAGGAAGAGATTTCACCTTTTCTTGATTGTCTTGTCGTGAAGGAAACATGCACCGCCTGCTGAATGGCTTGATAAATTTGATCCGTGTTGAGTCCAAGAAGTGTTCCGATTCCTGCTGCTTGAGCTGGGCACAAATGAGCGATGTGATCTTTTTTATGTTTGTGAAGGCAAATGGCTTTAACTAGATTCACGTGAAGCTCGTAGCCAACTGCTAAACCTTTAATCAAATCAGACCCAGATTTATTTTTCTGCTGAGCCACTGCTAATATCGGTGGAATGTTGTCGCCGGGATGAGAATAATCAGCCGCTAAAAAAGTATCGTGATAATCAAGCTCACGAACGGCTGTGCCATTGGCCCAGGCTGCCCATTCACAGGAAAAAGTTTGCTCATTGGGCATTCCAAAAACCGTGGCACCACCAGATCGAGGGTGAGCCAGTGCCATGGACCTTGCGCTTGCCACAGGTCTTCGATTGGCTGCTGCAATTGCCACTGACGCGTTATCGATAATTCGGTTGATCAACATGTCGACGACAGCTTCAGAAATGGGGGCTGCATCTGTGGCAACTTCAGCCATGCGCCAGGCGAGCTGATCATTTTTATTTAATTTTTCTTTTGATGGGTAAACGCGAACGGGATGCAAACGCATGAGTTCCTCCGAAGAAAGGGGTTAGGGATTTAAGAGGGTGTTAAAAGTCTTTCGACGCTAGCTTAGAATAGACCAAAAGACAAATGGAACGCTGACGGTGACTCATTGGCTTTTTGATTTAATTTAAAGCCAAATTCCAGGTTCAATGGGCCCACGGGAGTATTGATTAATATTCCGAACCCTGCCGCGTGGCGGTATCCAAAACCTAAATCCAGGCTATCCACTTGAATTTGTCCACCGTCATAAAAAAGAGTGCCCTCAACGATACTAAAAAGTGGATAGCTGAGTGTGGACCTGATGAGATACATGCGTGATTGTCGTGTCATGCGATCATTCACGCTTTTTAAAAGTTCACTGGCTGGAAAGGCCTCTGAGGTCGGATCAAAACCACGAATCGTGGAAGGACCACCTAAGTAAAATCCTTTTTTATTGTACGGAACTGCGCCATCATCACGGGCGGATAAATTTTGTAAAAATCCGTAGCGAATGCCGTTGGACCAAGTGAACGGGCTATTATTAAAACTTGTGTAATGTGTGGCGCTGGCATAGGCCCGGAAAAATTCAATGGTTTTTGTGCTTCCTAAATAATTGGGATCTCCATATTCAAGACTGATGCGGGATTGGTGGCCTTTTCTAGGCCTGACGAAATTATCTCGGTAATCCGCATCCAAAGTGAATCCGGTGGATCCGATGTCTAATGTCTCTTTTTCTGCAGGTCCTTTGATTTGGAAATCTTCAGATGTGGCTTTTGTGTAAACGTCCCAAACTCCTGTCAAATGAGAAGTAAAATCCTTTTCAATGGAATAGGTTTGCTGGATCGTCAAAGTCGCACGCTCTCGCTCGAAATCGGTCACGGTGTTTGATCTTGTCACATTGATACGGCCTTTGTAGCGGCTATCAAAAAGAAAGGGTTCTAGGTATCCGATGGTGGCTCGGTTTTCAAAGTATTGCAGGTCTGATACATTGTAGTTTCCATCTAATCTAAAAGAAGCACCTCGGCCGGTGCCTAGAATATTTCGGTATGCCAGTCCCACGTATCCGCGGGTTGTGAAGTTTCTCTCGTTTGTGATTCCAAGGCCTGCGTTGGCAAGTCCTGGATTTCCTTCCACAACTCGAATCATGATCGTGCGATCTCGAACTTGAGTTTTATCCTCGAGGGTCCGAATATCCACACTGGAAAAGTGACCGGTTCTTTGAAGTCTCGAAATGGATTCCTCAATTTTTCGAGGATTTAAAATTTCACCTTCGACAAAATCCAACTCATTTCTGACCACATAGGTTTTTGTCTTTTTGAGCCCCTCAATTAGAATACTTTGGACTCGCACTTGAGGGCCTTCAAAAATTTTAAAAATTAATTCGGCCCTTGAGTTGTCTTCGTTGTACTGCACAAGTCCTAAGCGCTCGTTCAGGATGATCATCTCAAGATAGCCGTTTTCTTTGTAGTGATTTTTTAAAGCTAGAATTGAGTTCTCAATTTTATTCAATTGCAAGGGTTCACCGGGCACAAGCTCAACAATTCGATTTAAATCGACTTGAGAAAAGGCCACAGCCTCTTGAAAGGTGACTTTTTCAATGACAGTTAACAAGCCCTCATCCAAATTAATCGTTAGGCTAAGACGATCTCGTGCTTCATTATACGTGGCTCGGGTTGACGTGACTTCAGCCTTTAAAAAACCGCGGTTTTGAAGTTCGAGTTTGAGCTTTTCCAGGGCTCGATCTAGATCTTCTTTTAAATAAAAACCTTTTTGAATCAAGGGATCTGCTACTTCCATTAATATTTGTTTATAATACTTGGACTCTTTTGAAATTCGGCCTTGAAAATGAATTTCCTGAACCTTTACGATGGGCCCCTCTTTGACTTTAAAATGAATTAGAATTTGGCCTTTAGACAGTGGTTTTTGTTCGGGTTGTATTTCCACTCTGGCATAGCCCTTTTTCAAATAATACTGTCTTAATCTGTTTGTTAAATCAGAAACCAAGTTCGAATTCCCCAAAGTCACGGTGCTCAGATCAAGAGTGTCATCAAGGCTCATCAGTGATGACAACTGACTCGATCCAGAAATTTTAAACACGAACTGAGAATCTTGCTCGAGGATCATTCTTATTTTTACTTCAGCTAGGGCATTGTTTGAAATGAGCTCGGGCGGCAATATTCTTGTTTGGAAGGCCCTCTCTTTTTTTAGTAAAACTTCGACTTCTTCTTGGATTTCCTTAAAACTGGATTCAGTTAGGATCTCATTTTTAAATTTTTGCATTTTCCTTTTCAATTTCATCAATAGTTCTGGATTTTGCCCCTTGAGTTCAACTTCTTGAATTCGAGTGGCAAGACCAGATTTTATGATCACCTTTAAATCGATCAGAAAAGGCGCAGCCTCAGGAAATTCAATTTCAACGACGGCATCGGCATAGCCAAGGGATTTCAGGTTGTCTTGTAGGGAAGTGGCCTGGCGCAAAAGAAGTTCAGGATCAAATGAATCTCCTGGTTGTACGTTTACGATTCTTTTAATTTCACTTAAATTAAGTCCATTGGTTCCTTCAAACAGGACGCTTTTAATTCGTGATCTGGTTTGAATGTGAATTTGAATTGTCTGATTTCCAGTGTCGATGGCATAGACGGGATCAAATTGTGCACTTAAGTGGATAATTTTAATTAAATCGTCCACTTCGCTTAATGACATTTGATCCAGTTTTAGGTTTCCCAGGCTGACCTTTGCCGCTTCTTGAAGCTCCCTTGGTATTCGAGAAATGTCCACATTCCAACCGGCCGCATTTGCGAATGATCCAATGAATACAAGAATCAGGATCCATGTCTTGATCACTTGAACTCCTGAGAGAATTCAAGATCCAAACCTAAGATACTTGGTATCTCTCGAAGTTCAGCATCTGTGGTTGATTCACCAAATTTACGGGCTTCGTAGGATCCGTTCACAGAAAAATTATCTGTCAGACTGTATTGAACTTTACCTTCAGGTGTTTTTTGATCGCCAGTGACTGGGAAGGCCACGGAAGCACTTGTCTTTTTATTTAATTTTCGACTGACAGTAAATTTTGGGACGCTGATGTTTCGAGTGGTATCAAATGTGTTAGACAGTTGAACATTGAAGCCGGTGGCTGATTGCACTTTTTTCGAAAGCCCTGTGCTTTGAAAGGCAGCCGCAAAAGCCTCATTTCGAGTTTGTTCCTGCTGAAAATTTGATTTGACGGTTTCCATTTTGCTTGAGGTCACTCCGAGGGCTAGTAAAGATGTCAAATCATTATCGGACAGCGGAGGTTGGCTGCTGAGAAGAATTGTAGGTTCTTTTGCAGATCCCTGCACCAGCAGAGAAACATCATAATTATCCACTCGAGTTTGAGCTGAAATAAACAGTGCGGGATTTATTTCAGCTGGATTTGAGAATTGAATGTTTGCAGTTTGAACCAAAAAGGATTTATCTTTGAAATAAAGTTGACTGCCTTTTAGGCTTTTCAGCTGTCCTAACAACACAGGGTTGGACGGACTTCCTTTCACAGATAAATTTCCAATGACTTGAGCTTCCATCAAATTATTCTTAACTTGAATCGGCCTTTCAAATGTTAATTGTAAATC